>ERZ779874.3323-NODE-3323-length-12109-cov-3.268210_pt1 | contig 12109 bp, 10 predicted proteins | sample MGYA00511031_ERZ779874 | MGnify/ENA primary metagenome ERZ779874 (study PRJEB29588, sample SAMEA2156850) | human gut metagenome | biome: human gut; feature: human-associated habitat; material: faeces | place: Denmark | collected 2008/2010 ...
GAGTTTTTCGCCTTCGCGGAAAATACCGACCTTAGTCGTCATGATTTCCTGCATGCGGGTGCGGATTTCATAGGCGTTTTCAGAGCCGCCATTGTTCATGAAGGACTTCAGGCGAGCCTCTTCCTTGGCGAGAGCGCCGTAGATGAGGGACGTCGGGATGTCAATGCCGTTTTCAGCCTTGTCGCAGAAGTCGGCGATGAATTCACCGACGATCATGCCTGCAACCACGGTTTCGGCAACAGAGTTGCCGCCGAGGCGGTTGAAGCCGTGCATATCCCAGCAGGCGGATTCGCCGTTGGAGAAGAGGCCCTTCATGCCGTAGACGGCTCCGTCCTTGTTGGTCCTGATGCCGCCCATGCTGTAGTGCTGGGTAGGACGGACGGGGATGAGCTGGGTCACAGGATCCACGCCGAGGAAGCAGGTGCAGATATCGTAGACTTCCCTCAGGTTGGTCTTGATGTGCTTTTCGCCAAGATGGCGGATATCAAGCCAGAGGTGCTCGCCGTATGGGCTCTTGACGCCGAAGCCCTTGCGCATGTGTTCGGTCATGCGGCGGGAAACGACGTCTCGGGAGGCCAGTTCGGCCTTTTCAGGCTCGTAGTCGGGCATGAAGCGGTATTCGTTCTTGTCAAGGAGTGTGCCGCCATCGCCGCGGCAGCCTTCGGTCACGAGGATGTCAGTGGGCACAGTGCCGGTGGGATGGAACTGAACGGCTTCCATGTTGCCGAGAGGAACGATGCCGGTATCGAGGGCGATGATGTGGCCGCCGCCGTCGCAGATAACGGAGTTCGTGGTGGCGCGGTAGATGCGGCCGTAGCCGCCGGTGGCGATGAGCGTGGCCTTGGCGAAGTATCCGACGAGCTCGCCGGTGCGCAGGTCACGGGCAACGCAGCCCATGCACTGATCGCCGTCGTGAATAAGGGCTTCGGCCTGCATGCGGTCATGCACGGTGACGCCGAGCTGGATGGCCCTGTTGTCGAGGGTGTACAGCACTTCGTGTCCGGTGCCGTCCGACGTATAGCAGGTACGCCATTTGGCCGTTCCGCCGAAGGCGCGGGAGTGGATGAGGCCTTCGTTTTCGGCTTTTTCCGTGGCCTGGAAGGGCTTGCCGCCCTTGAAGTAGGTGTGCTCGCCGGGAACGACGCGGTTCCAGGGGCAGCCGAGGAAGGCCATTTCGCGCATGGCGATGGGGGCTGTTTTCGCGAAGATACGGGCCACTTCCTGGTCGCAGCCCCAGTCAGAGCCCTTGACCGTGTCGTTGAAATGGATTTCGGGGCAGTCGCCATCGCCCATGATGGAGTTGCCGAGAGCAGCCTGCATGCCGCCCTGGGCGCAGCAGGAATGCGAACGCCTCGGGGGAACGATGCTCAGGCAGATGACGTTGAATCCGGCCTTGGCCGCCTCGATGGCGACGCGTTCACCGGCCAGACCGGCGCCTATGCACAAAACGTCTGTGTGAAAGAAACGCATATTTTTGCCCCTCCTACGCGCTGAACCAGGTGCGGGCTATAGCCGCGACGCCGATGAGAAAATAGGCACCCATGCCGATCCAGGCCCACTTGGTCCAGGCCTGGCGGGTTCCGCTCGTGCAGACGCCGAACTTGACGCCGAGGCGGTAGAGGCCGATGCCGGTGTGCAGGACGACGCAGGGCAGGAAGAGGGCGTAGAAGGCAAGCCAGCCGCTGTGCAGCCTGGCCGCGCTCTTGGCACTTTCGATGGGCATGTTGGTCATGACAGCCCAGACGTGGGCGAAAGCGCAGACCAGAATGACGATGGCCGTGAACACCTGGACGAGCCACAGCCAAGTGTCGCGTTCCTTAAAGGCGCGGCTATGGCGCACGAAGATGCCGAGTTCACCGGCGCGGAAAGGCATTTTCCTGGCGGCGATGAAGAAATGCATGACGATGAGAACGACTATGATGGGAGCGGCGAGCTGGGCCATGTACGTGGCTTCCATGAACCAGGCGATGCCGTTGGTGATGCTCGGGCTGAGGATGCACGTGCCTTCGAGGAGAAGGTGGACGCAGATGAAGAGGGCAAGAAGAAAACCTGTGCAGGCCTGCCAGAAATCAAGACGGCTGCGCCTAGCGTCAGGGGAAGAAGATGTCATGTGAACTCCTTTTTGCTCTGCAGGAATGGCTGCAGGCCGGTGAAAAGGGCAGTGCTAGATCTCCCTGTAGGGAGCCTGTCCGGTCTCGTAGTAATTGTCTCCGGTGCTGTCGATGACGACGATGGCCGGGAAGTCCTCGACTTCCATGGCGGCAACGGCCTCCGGGCCGAGATCCGGATAGGCGAGAACGGTATACTTTTTAATGCTCTGGGAGATGAGGGCGCCGGCTCCGCCGACAGCGGCGAGATACGGGACGCCGTATTTCTTCATAGCCTCGACGACCTCGGGCTTGCGGTAGCCCTTGCCGATCATGCCTTTGAGGCCTTCTGCTATGAGTCTTGGCGTGTAGGCGTCCATGCGTCCGGACGTGGTCGGACCGGCGGCGCCGATGGCCTGGCCGGGTTTGGCCGGGCTGGGGCCGACGTAATAAACGACCTGTCCCCTGAGGTCGACGGGAAGCTTTTCGCCCCTGTCGAGCGCTTCCGTGAGGCGCTTGTGGGCGGCGTCGCGGGCCGCGAGGATGGTGCCAGTGATGAGAACACGGTCGCCTGCGCGCAGGCTCCGGGCCGTCTCATCGTCAAAAGGTGCCCTGATGTGTTTCACAGAATCAGCCATGGCGCCCTCCTAAAGCACAGCCTGCGCGTGACGGGCCGCGTGGCAGTTGATATTGACGGCGACAGGCAGGGAGGCGATGTGGGTGGGAGCCCATTCCACATGAACGGCGAGCGCGGTGGTGCGTCCGCCGAGTCCCTGCGGGCCGATACCCGTCTTGTTGACCATCTCCAGGAGCTCCTTCTCGAAGGCCGCGTAACGCGGATCGGGATTGACGCTGTTGAGATCCCTGGCGCAGGCTCGCTTGGCGAGCAGAGCGCAGAGTTCGAGGTTGCCCCCGAGACCGACGCCGATGACCATGGGAGGGCAGGAGTTCGGACCGGCCACTTTGACGGCGTCCAGAACGACCTTTTTCACGCCTTCGATACCGTCAGCGGGCACGAGCATCTTCACAACACTTTTGTTTTCGGAACCGGCACCCTTCGGGGCCAGCCTCAGGGTGAGGCGGTCTCCCGGGACGATGCGGACATGCAGAACGGCGGGCGTGTTGTCCCCGGTGTTCTTGCGGTCGAAAAGAGGTTCGGCGACGCTGGACTTGCGCAGATAGCCGTCCACGTAGCCGCGGCGTACGCCTTCATTGATGGCATTGGTAAAGTCACCGCCCGTGATGTGCACGTCCTGTCCGATATCGGCGAAGATGACGGCAAGGCCGGTGTCCTGGCAGATAGGCATTTCGGTTCTGTCAGCGATGTCAGCATTGTCAAGGAGCTGCTGCAGGATGTTTTTCCCAACCGCGGACGGCTCGCTTTCAAGATGCTGTCTGAAGCTTTCGATCATATCGCAGGGCAGGTGGCAGCAGGCCTGGATGGCAAGCTTCGCCACCGTGTCCGTGATATCCTTGCAGGCTATTTCACGCATTGCTTTCTCCATTCTCTTTCTCCCGGTATGTGCCGGGGCTTTTTGCGGGGACGGCGGGGGAAGGAATTGTGGCCTTTCCCCGCCGTCGTATTCTTACTTCATGGAATCAGCAAGCTGCTTCACGTACGGGGTCACGCGGGCATGGTAGGCTTCCATGCGCTTTTTAAGGCCTTCCGTGTACGCCTTGAAATCGGTGATGGGCGTCTGGGCGACACCGCTTTCCATGGCGGCCTTTGCCACGGCCGGGGTGACGGTGGTCAGAATGCGGGAATCGAGCGGCTTCGGGAGGACGTAGTCCGGGCCGAATTCCGGAGCCTTGTCCATATTGTAGGCATCGAGGACTTCCTGAGGCACGGGTTCCTTGGCAAGGTCGGCGAGCGCGCGGGCGGCGGCGAGCTTCATGGCTTCGTTGATGTCGGTAGCGTGCACGTCGAGGGCTCCGCGGAAAATGTAGGGGAAGCCGGAAACGTTATTGATCTGGTTTGGATAGTCAGAGCGGCCTGTGCCCATGATGGCTTCGGGACGGGCCTCCTTGGCATCTTCATAGGTGATTTCGGGATCCGGGTTGGCCATGGCGAAGATAACGGGCTGATGGGCCATGGAGCGGACCATATCCTTGCTCACGAGGCCCTTCTTGGAAAGGCCGAGGAACATGTCGGCACCCTTCATGCAGGCCGCGAGATCGCCGCAGTTGGTGGGCTGGGCGAACTTTTCCTTCCACTTGTTCAGATGGTCGCGGCCCTTGTAGATAAGGCCGCGGGAGTCGAACATGAAGATATTCTCGCGCTTCACGCCGAGTTCCACGTAGAAGCTGGCGCAGGCGATGCCGGCGGCACCGGCGCCCACAACCACGATTTTGAGTTCATCGATCTTTTTGCCGGTGATCTCACAGGAGTTGAGCAGGGCTGCGCCGGAAATGATGGCGGTGCCGTGCTGGTCATCGTGGAAGACCGGGATATTCATCTGCTTCTTGAGTTCTTCCTCAATGTAGAAGCATTCGGGCGCCTTGATGTCTTCGAGGTTGATACCGCCGAAGGTGGGCTCGAGGCATTTCACGACTTTGATGATTTCATCGGGATCCTTGGTTCCCAGATCGATATCGTAGACATCGATGTCGGCGAAGCTCTTGAAAAGGACGCCCTTGCCTTCCATGACGGGCTTACCGGCCAGAGCGCCGATATTGCCAAGGCCGAGCACGGCGGAGCCGTTGCTGACGACGGCCACGAGATTGTTGCGGCCGGTATAGATGGCAGCGGTTTTCGGATCATTTGCGATTTCCAGGCAGGCCTGGGCGACGCCCGGGGAGTAAGCCATGGACAGATCCTTCTGATCCCTGAACGGTTTAATCGGAACAACCTCGAGTTTGCCGGGGCGCGGATAGCGATGGTAATTCAGTGCTTCCTCTCTGGTGAAAAGCGCCATGACGATACCTCTCTTTTGTTTTGGATAATTTCATATATACGAAAACAATCCAGATATATGAAATTACCTATACTGATACACTTCCTGCGTCCTGTGTCAACGGCTCCGCGGAAAATTGTGTTCCTCTCTGCGGGCCGCAGGAGACAATACTTTGTCATTACACTACTTTTCAGAGGAAAAAAATAAAAATCTGCATTTTTCCGGCTTCTTCCGGAAATAAAAAAAGGATGCCCGGGTTTCCCCTGCATCCTTTTGTGTTTCTGATAACGGTTTCTGTCAGCGGCGGCGCGCCGCGAGGGCGGCGATGCGCCGGCCGAGGTCTGCGCCGAAGCGTTCCAGGAGGCGGCTCTCGCCTGCCACGACGGCGTTGAACATTTCGCGGCTGCCGATTTCAGGCATGCTGATTTTTTCGCTTCCTGCGAAACTGCCGCGGCCGAGTATCCGGTTTGCTCCGGGATCGATGAGAGTCCAGCGGGCCTCAAGAGCGATATTGCCGCCGGTCGATGCCTCGAGGCGGATAATATCCACGATGACGCCGTAGGCCGCGGGTATCCTCGGACGCCAGCACCGTGATCCCCTGACGCAGAAGCACCGGTGTCAGGCTCCGGCGCAGCAGGCGCGCCGCTCCGGCGTCGAGTCCTTCGGCCCATTTGTTGAACTGGGGGATATTGATGAGCGTTCCGTTTTCGTCAAGCAGGACGATGCCCGCCCGATCGAGATAACCGGGAAGATTGACGCCCACGATGCCCAGCGTCGTGCGGGGCATGCTTTCCGCCGAGACGGGGGCCGCCGTACTTTTTAAAATGTAATAATTGGTGGGCTTGCTCTGGCCGCAGGCCGTGAGGGCGAGAGAGAGAATGATGGGAAGAAGGGAAAACCGGCGCATCAGTAGGCTCCTTTGCGGCCCCTGATCAGGGATTCGGGATTTTTGTCGAGTTCGTCCGTCAGAGAGCGGAGGGAACGCACCGTGGTCTTTGTTTCACGGAGTGTGTTCAGCAGTTCCTGCGTGACGGGAGAGAGCGTGTTCAGGCTTTTTTCCGCTGCCGCGGCCGTCGCGTCCACGCGCCTCGCCGCGTTCGCGAAGTCAGTCATGGCCCTGTTCAGGTTTTCCAGGGCGCGGGGAAGATCAGCCTTCAGTGTGGCGGATCCCGCCTCGGCGTTGCCCAGCGTGCTGTTCAGGAGGGCTGGCGAGGACTGCAGGGCTGCAAGGAGGGTGCTCGCCTGGGTGAACGTATCTGCGAAGGCTTTGAGGGCGCGATCCACATCGCCGCCCTCGATGAGCTGGGAAAGGTGGGTCAGGGCGGAATCGATATTGGCCACAACCTTTTCAATGGGAATGCGGTCTATGGTTTTCTGGAGTGTGTCGATGGCTGTGGCGACAGTGGGTATCTCATACTGCGGCGTACCGGACTTGAAGCTGGCAGGCGTATCCGGGAAGAAGTCCAGCTCTATGCGGTACTGACCGGTGATGAGGCTGGAGAGCTGGAGGCGTCCGCGCATGCCCTTGCTGACCATGTCCTGAATGACGGCCACTTTTTCCTCCTCGTCCTGAAGGGGATGACCCGTTGCCAGGATGAGGTTGGCCGCGTCAATGGAAATATTGACAGGAATAGTCACGTTGGACTTGTTGGCGTTGGCAACAAGGCTGATATGCGTGACGGATCCGAGCGGCACGCCGCGGAAGACAACGGGAGCGCCCACGGAGAGCCCGCTTACGGAGGAGCCGAAATAGAGCACGAACTGCGTGTCGTGCTTGAAGAGCTTGCCCCCTCCGAGAGCGATGATGCCGAAAAGAAGGAGTCCCAGGGCGAGGAGAGAGAAGAATCCCAGGGCTGTTTTATGTTTTGCGAGGCTCATCTGTCTGTCCTTTGAGGTTCATCTGCCGTCCCTTCCCGCGGGGCCGTGCCTGTGATGTCGGGACGGCGGGGATCCGGAATTTCTCCGGCGTGGCGGGAAAGGCCGCGCGTGAGGAAGAGCATGGCCGGTTCCGGGGTGGCCGGATCGCGGACAAGCGCCGAGGGGTTGCCGCAGGCCTGCATTGTCCGGGTGCCCGCGTCCAGGAAAATGCTGTTTGTGGCGATGGCGTAAATGCTGGCCAGCTCATGCGAGACGATGACGAAGGTCGTGCCCAGCGCGTCGCGCAGTTCGCTGATGAGATCATCGAGCAGCTTCGCGCTCACGGGATCCAGACCCGCCGAGGGCTCGTCGAGAAAGAGAATGGCCGGATCCAGCGCCAGAGCCCGCGCGAGACCGGCGCGTTTGCGCATACCGCCTGAAATTTCGGAAGGGTAATAGTCTTCGAAGCCGGTGAGGCCGGCGAGGGAAAGCTTGAGCAGGGCCTGCCGCCGTATGTCCCTGTCGGAAAGGTTCGTGTACTGCCTGAGCGGCAGTGCGATGTTTTCGGCGAGCGTCATGGAGCTCCACAGGGCGCCCTGCTGAAAGAGCACGCCCGTGCGGCGCCTGACCTTCAGCCGATCCCCGTCGCTGCCCGGCCAGAAGGGCGTATCCCCGAAGCTTACTGTCCCTGCCTGCGGGGCTTTGAGTCCCATGAGCACGCGGAGAAGCGTGGATTTACCGCAGCCGGACCCGCCCGTGATGAAGAAAATGTCCCCGGGCATGACATCGAAGCTGATGTCCTTCATGAGCACGAAGGAACCGTATCCTACCCTGAGATGGCGGCAGCGTATGACTGGCGTGGCGGAGGAAGAAACCGGAGAGATGGACATGACCAGGTTCACTCCTCACACGCCGAGCACGTTGCAGATGACGGTAATGATGGCCGTGGCGACGATGATGCCCACGATGGCGTGCACGACTGCCGTTGTGGTGGCCTCTCCGACGGCCTGGGCGCTGCGTCCGCAGTGGATGCCATGATAGCAGCCGGAAATAGCGATGATGATGCCGAACACTGCGGCGTAACAGAGCCCGATGATGCCCTGATCGTAGTGAACCATCTCCGCCGTGGCCGTGAGGTACTGCATGGGCGAGAGGTCGAGCATGGAAATGGCCACCAGAAAGCCGCCGAAAATGCCCATGGCATCGGCGAAGACCGTAAGCAGGGGTACCATGATGGAAAGCGCCAGCATGCGCGGCAGGACAAGATAGTCCACAGGGGAAATGCCCATGGTCTCAAGGGCGTCTATTTCCTCGTTGACCTGCATGGTGCCGATGAGAGCCGCGTAGGAAGCGCCGATACGGCCGGACATGACAACGCCGACCATGACGGCCCCCATAACCCGGAGCATGCCGATGCCCACAAGGCCGGCTACATAAATCTGTGCCCCGAACATCTTCAGCTGTACGGCGCCCACGAAGGCCAGGATGAGTCCGAAGAGCATGTTTGTGACAGCCACGATGGGGAGGGAGCGGACGCCGCACTGGTACATGGCTTCCCAGAGGTCGCTGCTCTTCATGGAGGAACGGCCCGAGAGAAAACGCAGCAGGGCGATGATGATGTCCCCGAAGAAGTCGAGCATGCGCCTGCAGCCTTCAGGGAAAACGGCGATGCAGGATCCGATGACGGCAAGCAGGCCGTCATCTTCACGGCTGCGCGCTGAGCCTTCCTTCTTTTCGACGGCGAAGGTAAGATCGACGAGACGGTCAAGGGATTTGGGCAGCTCCCTGCTCACAGGGATGTGCCGTTTCCTTGCGGCGCCGATTAATTCCATAAGGAAGGTGAGCAGGCAGGAATCCCAGTTCCCGAGACCGTCACTGGCCACGCGGAGGTTTGAAACATCGGGACGGCGGGCTTCGCTGACAATGTCCTCGCAGCCAGAAGGCCATCCTTTTTCGAGCTCCCACGAGCCGCCGAGTAGGACGGAGAGACAGCTTCCGTCCCGCCTGGCGCGGGCGCTGGCTGGTGAATCGTTCTGCATAATGTGCTGATTTCCTGGAGGGGCATTGCCCCGGACGTTGACAAGAAGGAAGGCAGGTGAAAACCTGTATTCTTAAAAAAGTTTCCACGTTTTACCCTGCGCGCAGGGCGCGCGCAAGCGGGACGGGACTGGTATTCCCAAAATGACACGCGGACGGCCGCATCCGGCGCTCCCAGCGCGAACAGGCCAGCGAGGTAGTCAGACATGCCCCTTCAAAGTCCTTTTTCCTCAGGAGAAAACCCAGTCTTCCTGATGGACGGTTCAGCCTATATTTATCGCGGTTTTTTCGCCAACCGCACGCTGCAGCGTTCTGACGGTTTCCCGACGGGAGCTCTCGTCGTTGTCTCGCGTATCCTGCTCCGCATCCTGCGCCAGGAGCGCCCCCGCTGGTTCTGCTTCGTGAAGGACGGACGTGGAAAGAATTTCCGGCATGACTTTTATCCCCAGTACAAGGCCAACCGCGAAGCCATGCCCGAAGAACTTTCCTGCCAGCTCGAACCCATCGAGCGTATGGTTCACGCCCTGGGCATTCATTATGAGGAAACGGAAGGCTTTGAGGCCGACGATGGCATAGCCTCCCTGGCCGCGCGCTTTTCCAAAGAGCATCCCGTTGTCATCGTTTCCGGGGACAAGGACCTCAGGCAGTGCCTTGGGCCCAACGTGGTGATGTGGGATCCCGGCTCAAAGAAGGAAAAGCTGATCACGGCCGAGATCTATAAGGAAGAAAACGGGTTTGGTCCCGATCTTCAGGCCGATATGCAGGCGCTCACCGGAGATTCCGTGGACAATATTCCCGGTGTTCCGGGCATAGGCCCCAAGACGGTGCAGCAGATTTTCGCTATCTGCCCCGGGCTCGAGGCCATACGCGATCACTTTCCCCTCCTGCCCCCGAAATTCCAGAAGAAACTGCAGGATCACCTGGAGGATATGTTCCTCTGGCGCAGACTGACGATGCTGTCCCGGGATTTCTGTCAGAATGTCAGCCTCGATGATCTGGCCGTGCAGCCGCTCAATCTGGGGGCTGCGGCTGACCTCGTCAGGGAATTTGAGCTCATGGCCATGCGCTGGGAGATTGACGCCCTGGCACGCGAGAAACAGAGACCCCGTCCTCCCCGGGATTCCGTTGCGAAAGCAGAGGGAACAAAGGCCGCCGTGGTTCCGGAGGTCCAGAAACGGGAGAGCGCCGCGCAGCAGCCATCTGAAACGCCTGCCATGGAAGGCACGGCGGAGAGCCTGTCTCTCCTTGATGTGGTTCCCGATGTGGCTGCGGCCGAGCTCGAGATGCGTTCAGATCCAGCCTCCCTGCCCTCCGTATCCGGATGTACTGTGGCTGTAATCTGGCCAGACGGCCCTGACGGACGCCCCGGCGTGGCCGTGGAGAAGGGCGGAACTGCAGGCGTGTCCGCGGCAGGTGCCGAGGAATTCGCATGGGGAGGCGATGACGCCGCGCTGGCCAACTGGGCGTCGGGAGCGGAGCGCATTGTGGTGGCTGACGCCAAGAGCCTTATGGAAAAAGCCCCCCACTGGCAGAAGGAGATGTCCCGCCGCGCCGGAGAGGGCCGGGGCCTCTTCGATCTTGGCCTGGCCGCGTACCTCTTTGATCCCGAGGACGGCGATTACTCGTGGAAGAGGCTGGCCGGCCTCGCGCAGATTTCCGATCCTGGTCTCGGCAGGGGCGGTCTCGGCGTGGGTGCCCTGGCCCTGGGACTCGCGGCGCGTGACATCCTGCGCCTGGAGCGTGACGGGCTGGCTCCTCTCTATACGGGGCTGGAACTCCCTCTCATGCCTGTGCTGGCCGATATGGAAAGGGAAGGCATAGCCATCGATATGCCGGCCTTCCGGGCTTTTCTCAATGAAGTGGAAGATGAGCTGAAGGGGCTTACGGAGAAGGTCTACGCCGAGGCCGGAGGGCCGTTCAATATCCGCTCCGCCCAGCAACTCGGTGAACTGCTCTTCACGAAACTTGGCCTGCCGCAGTCCAAAAAGACCAGGGGCGGGCAGTTTTCCACGAGTCAGGAGGCGCTTGAGAAGCTTGCCGGCAGACATCCCGTCGTCGACGCCATCCTGCGCTACCGCAAGCTGGAAAAAATCCGCTCCACGTACCTTGAGCCGCTTCCGAGGCTCACGGATGCCGGCGGCCGCCTCCACACAACCTTCAACCAGGAGGCCACTGCCACGGGCCGCCTTTCCTCAAGCGGGCCCAATCTGCAGAATATTCCCGTGCGCGGCCCCCTGGGCAAACGCATGCGCTCCTGCTTTGTGGCCAGGGAAGGCAGTTTCCTCGTGAGCTGCGATTACTCGCAGATTGAGCTCAGGGTGCTGGCCCACATGAGCGGGGATCCGGCGCTCATCGCCTCCTTCCGCAACGGCGAGGACATTCACAGCCGTACGGCGGCCCTTGTTTACGGCATAGAGCCCGATGAGGTTACGCCCGATCAGCGCCGCAGCGCCAAGACCATCAACTTCGGCCTCATTTATGGTATGGGAGCCCAGAAGCTGGGCCGTGAGCTCGGGATCAGCACAAAGGAAGCGAAGGAATTCATTGACCGGTATTTCGCCAAGCTCTCCGGCCTGAAGGCCTTTTACGAGCGCGTGGAAAAGCAGGCCAAACAGGATGGCTTCGTGACCACGCTGGGCGGGCGGCGCAGGCTGCTCCCCGGTCTCAACTCCAGCAGCGGGCAGATCTACGCGCTCGCCAAACGCCAGGCCTTCAATACGGTTATCCAGGGCTCGGCCGCCGATATTATCAAAATAGCCATGCTGTCCGTGTACCGGAACGAGAAGCTCCGGGAATGGGGAGCGCGCATGGTCCTTCAGATCCACGACGAACTGGTGCTCGAAGTACCCGAGGCGCACGCCGACGAAACCGGAAAGCTTGTCAGTGAGCTCATGGAAGCCGTACGGCCCGGCGGCGTGGAGTTTTCCGTGCCGCTCGTGGTCGACTGGGGCGCGGCCAGAGACTGGGGCGCCGCCCACTAGTCGAAATCGGCGAGCAGCGAGTCGATGTGAAGCTCCGCCGGGAAGCGTTTTCTGTCGGTCAGCTCATCCCTGAGCCTCTCGCAGGCCGCGAAGAGGCGCGGGGATGAGATGCCGCTGCGTATGGAGTTGTTGGCTTCCAGGAAAGCGGCCAGGAGGTCGCAGGCCTTGATGAGCTGGCCGTCCTTGGGATCATCGCTGTCCGTGTTGTGTTTTTCGTGCAGTTCCTCGAACCCGTTAATGGCCGTGACATGAC
>ERZ779874.3348-NODE-3348-length-12009-cov-113.050025_pt1 | contig 12009 bp, 15 predicted proteins | sample MGYA00511031_ERZ779874 | MGnify/ENA primary metagenome ERZ779874 (study PRJEB29588, sample SAMEA2156850) | human gut metagenome | biome: human gut; feature: human-associated habitat; material: faeces | place: Denmark | collected 2008/2010 ...
ATGTGCCTTTTTCAAGTCTGTCGGACAAACATATTTTGGGCAGTGGGTATCTTTCTTAAGTTGGAGCGGATAGATGAAGAGGTTTAGAAACTGATAAAGATTCAAATTTCATGTTTACCCTGTCTTTCTGTCAAGAATCATCCAAGCGACACCCCGTTTTCCCGTCGAGGACACACGACCTCCTCGTTGGGGACAAACGGGGTGTTCGTCGGGAATAAAAGGGTACCAAGATTTACTTCTCTCTTGATATGTAAGGAGGATAATCGTCTTTAGACAAGCTTCTTTCCAACGTATCGGGGTCCACCTCCCAAAGCGTGGGCAAATACTCGAACACAGCCTTTCCGTTATCAAGATAAAAGCGGACTTTGGAATCGAAGGCAACGGACTTATATTTGTCTGCTTCTACGGGATTATCCCTATATAATAACTGCTTTTCTTGCCATTTCAGTTCTTTCCCGTCAAAAGTCACACCGGATATTCCGCAAACTACGGCTTCCATCGTTTGGTGCTGAACCGTTGTCGAAATGCAACGCATATAGCCGGTCAGTTGATTCGTGCTTTTCCGAAAAGCCAGTTCATAGCGGAAAACACTTGTCCCCGTATAATCTTTGGCAATGGTTGTCCGCATTCCTTTCCCGTCCAGATTATAAACTAATTCCCGGGTAACGGTGGTCATGTTGAACTTGAAGCCGTTCTCTGTCTGCACCCAGTCGGAGAACATCATCTTGTCGCTATACACTCCTTCCAGAGTCCCGTTTTCGAGTTTATACACGACCTCGTCAGTAAACAACGTTTTGCCGATGATATTTTGCCGGATGAATTGGATTATTTCGTCTTTCATAATGATGTACACTTATTTATATTGACAGATGCAAAGTTAGTGATTCCCTACAGACGGGCAATAATTGCAGAGGCTTTTCGTTGATATGGGTATAGCAATCCGTAATCTGTGTATGGACGCACAGGGGCATCTGCCGTAATTTTGCATCAGAACAAATTTAATGACAGATAGATTTATGAGAACAATGAAAACAAGAATCCTCGCACTCCTCACGCTCGTCGTGATGTGCACAGCAGGCACCTTTGCCCAAGACAGAAAAATCCTCGTGGCTTACTTCAGCTGGAGCGGCAACACGCAGCACGTAGCCGAATACATCGCCCGGCAGACCGGCGGCACCCTTTTCTGCATCGAACCCGTCAAGCCGTACCCCACGGAATACACGCCCTGCACCGAGGTAGCCAAGGCAGAGAAGGAGCAGAACGCCCGACCTGCCATCAAGAACCGTGTGGCGGACTGGGACAGCTACGACACGGTGTTCATCGGTTGCCCCGTGTGGTGGTGGACCGCCCCGATGATTATCAACACCTTTGCCGAGAGTTACAATTTCAAAGGCAAGACCGTCATCCCCTTCTGCACCTACGCCTCGACCTACCGCGACGAGACACTCGCCAAGATTGCCGAACTCACGCCCGACGCCCGTCACCTGAAAGGCTTCGGAGCCGTGGACCGGAACACCGATGGCATCACGGAATGGCTGAAAGAGATTAAGCTGGCCAAGTAAAGAGGTTCCCCTGCCGCCAACGTGCGACGGGGACATGACATATAGTAAACACGAACGCCGACCGAGCCAGGCTCATACGCCGTTTGAGGGTATCTCATACGCCGTCTATGCTTCTTCGGCAAAAGAAGCGTTGTGGAAGGCGTAGAACAGCGGTTCTTGGGCAAAAGCCGTGCTGCGGAAGATATTTCCGGCTTTTCGTTGACAGGGGTATGGCAATTATCCGCAAAACCGGCATATCCTCCCGAATTTTCTATAAGCCTGTTCAGAGGCATATTCCCTACCTTTACATCCGAATCATAAAGAATGAACGTATGAAACTACTGAAGAATCTTCTGTTGTCCGCCCTGATGCTATGGGGTGGCGTATGCGCTACCTATGCGCAAGAGAAAACGACGACGGCAGGCGTGCCCGTGGTCAAGTTGAACAACGGCGTGGAGATGCCCCGGTTCGGCATCGGCACGTTCCTCCAGCCCAGCGACGAAGTGTGCGAACAGTCGTGCCTCACGGCATTGAAAGCCGGCTACCGCCACATCGACACCGCCCATGCCTATCAGGACGAGGCAGGTGTAGGCCGTGCCGTCAAGGAAAGCGGCATCCCCCGCGAGGAAATCTGGATTACCAGCAAGCTCTGGCCCACGGAATACGGCGAGGGCAAGACATTGAAAGCCATCGACGAGATGCTCGACCGTATGCAACTGGACTACATCGACCTGCTCTACGTCCATCAGCCCGTAGGCGACTTCGTGGGAGCGTGGAAAGACATGGAGAAGGCAGTGAAGATGGGCAAGGTACGTGCCCTCGGCATCAGCAACTTCGATGCCAACGATGAAGTATGGAACACGATTATGCAGGCAGCGACCATCAAGCCCCAAGTGCTCCAGATGGAATGCCACCCCTACGCCCAACGTGTGGAGATGCGCAAGAAGGCCGCTGCGGAAGGCATCCAGGTGGAATGTTGGTTCCCGTTGGGCGGTGCCATGAGCAACGGTGCCTTGTTCAAAGACCCTGTGATAAAGAAGATTGCCGAAGCCCACGGCAAGACTCCGGCACAGGTCATCCTGCGCTGGCACATCCAGGAAGGCTTCTCCGTCATCCCCGGTGCATCGAATCCCGACTACATCAAGGAGAACATCCAAAGCTTCGACTTCCAGTTGACCGACGACGAGATGCAGCAGATGCGCTCGCTCAACAAGGAGAAGCGTTTCTTCAACGCCACGCTGGAAGATGTGGAGAAGATGGTTTGGGGGGCAAGGCTGTAGAAGCGTGTTTGACAAGCATTTCCAAAGCGAAAGTTTCAGGGATGTTTTGTCTAACCCCGTTGGGGCAAATCGTGCTGTGGGGAATTTTCCCGCCGGTGACTTTGCCCCAATTGTCTGTTTTCTGTTATCTTCGCAGATAAATTAAAAGAAATAGAAATGGATATACAGCTTTTAGGGAAGCATCACATCGAAATGTGCAGCCGGTTGTTCATGGATACATTCTCACGCGAACCTTGGAACGAACAATATGAATCGGACAAGGAGGTGATCAGATACTTTATAGACTTTCTGTCGCTGGACAGCTGCTTAGGATTTGTCGGATTGGAAGACGGGCGTTTAATTGCCCTTTGTATCGGGATGCGCAAACCTTGGCTGAAAGGTGTAGAATATTACATCGACCAGTTTTGTATCGCTCCCGATTACCAACAGAAAGGAATAGGTAGTCGTTTCCTTGCGGAGATAGAACGTCACATAGCGGATTTGGGAATGAAAGGCATCCTGCTCAACACGGAAAAAAGTTATCCTTCATTCAACTTCTATCGCAAAAACGGATTTATGGAAATAGAAGGGTTGGCAGTAATGGGAAAGGAATAATCGCTCTTGAACGTGTTTTTCCAGAAGACATCGGATCGGAAGGCAGAAATTACGAAGCGGTGCGGAGTCGTTACACACAGTCCGGCGAAAGAGGAAAGACCGGTTGGCTAATAAACAACAACGGGAAACATGCAAGTTGCCATGTCTCCCGTTGTCGCTTATGCCTTTTTTACGGATTGTCCGATCCTCGGACAGCACTTATCGGGACGGATTGGCGTTGTCGGAGATAATGAGGGCAAATGTTAACATACCTTAGTCCGGAACTGATGTAGGATGAGTTCCGGACTTAGCTTTTATTGGTTTTCTTCCCTGAAGCGGACGGCATCGGTCAGCTCGTAACTACTTCAATCCTCATCTTGCAATTCGGTTCGCCTTGTAAAATAGAATGGCAGAGTTTCACCTGAAAATCCCGCCCTTTCCAAAGGCTTTGCAAAGAGTAGAGGACACTCTGACGGGAACATTCACAGAGTAAAGGCGTTGTGACATAGCCTTTCTTGCACAAATGGCAAGTACATTCCAAGAAGGTAAGATAATAGATACGCCCTTTCTCTACGACCTCGCCTTTTACTCCCGGAATCCATTCGCCAGCTGAAAGAAAACATCCATATCCCCTCCAGCATCTTCATAGAGTTTTCTGTAAATGGAAAGCGTGCCGCCGTCCACGCAGTTCTTGCCACATTCCGAAAAGAAAGCACTCCGTTGCTCCGGCGAGAGGCGGGCTATGCCTTTCTCAAATCCTTTGAACCAATCCGATAGTTCCATATACCCCTTTATCTTTCTTTCGATAAGTATGGTGGATAATTGTCCTTAGACAATCCTTTTGTCCATGTATCAGGATTTACCTCCCAAAGTGTAGGCAGATACTCAAAAACAACTTTCCCTTTGTCTAGATAAAACCTAGCTTTAGAATCAAAGGCCACTGGTTTATATTGATTTTCGCCTATGAGATTATCCCTATATAGCAACTGACTCTCTTGCCATCTCAATTCTTTCTTATCTAAAACCACATCAAATATTCCGCAAACGACTGCTTCCATTGTGGAATTATTTACCGTTGTCGAAACACAATGCATATAGCCGGTCATTTGTTTAGTGCTTTTCCGCATGGCTAATTCATAACAAAACACACTCGTTCCTGTATAATCTTTAACAACCGTTGTTCTCACTCCTTGCTCATCCAAGTTATACACCAATTCATGGGTTACAGTGGTCATATTGAATTTTAAAGCCGCTTTCTGTTTCCACTAAATCAGAAAACATCATTTGATCGCTATACACACCTTCCATACGCCCTTCTCCAAGTTTGTAAATTATGTCGTCAGTAAACAAGGTCTTACCGATGATGGTTTCTCTCAGAAAACGAATGACTGAATCTTTCATATCTATTTTCTTTTAATGGTCTGACATTTACGTTGGGTCATTTCTTCGGCAAAAGCCTGCTCGCCATGTTCCTTGATGTAACGGATGCAGGCGGCACGGTCGGAATTGAACAGAAAGGCGAACACCTTGCCTATCCAATTAGAAAATACCTTGCATTCCTTTACATCATGCGGGCATTCGGCGCAAGTGTTGAACTTGTTTTCTTGACAACACGAACGGATTTTACACCAGGTCGCCTTTTCATTGCGTTTGCATCCGGGGCATTTCCCAACCAAGAACTTGCGGCAAGCTCCGCAATAAAGACCGCAAGCGGCGATGTTTTGAGTATCGGGTACGATAGATTTCATAAATATCAGATGTTGGAGTGAGAAAATTCGCCGTTAATCCAGAAGGTGGCTTCCTTGCCAACGAAGTGAAGAAGCACATAATTCGGGTCGTTCGGTCCGCCGGGGAAATGATAAGCAAACCAGTCTTGCCACATTTCCTTGCGGATGGCATCGTCCGTGATAACCTCTACCGTTCCGCGTAGGGCAACCCCGTCTCCGTAATGGTCATAGCAAAGACCCGCCTTGTTGTTCGCCTTAAAATCATTGACCTTTACAGAATCGGCACTTGTTGCCATCCACACCTCATGAAAACCCTTTGCTCCAATCTTGGACATCTGCACAGGTCGAGGATAACCGTTGGCGTCAATGGAAGCGACCGTCACGTTTTCGCATTGGGCAAGCAAATGAGTTGCTTTTTCCGTCAGTGTCCGTTCGTCTTTTTCTTTCCACCGTTTCAGGCGCGGAAAGTATTGAAGCATCTGTTCTTTGGCCTGTATGGGAGTTAAGTTACATCCAGCCTGCGCATTCCATTGGTCTAAGAATTGCAGGCAGAACTCAATCATTTGTCCCATCGTGAAATCCTGGGTAAACGCACCGTTCTTGTAACAATACATGCAATAATCTTCGCTACGGCTTCCATCGGCATGGGTTCCTCTGTTCTCATCGTTCAGGGGCATGCCGCAACTTTGACAAAATTGTTGTTCCATATATATCCTATTTAATGTCTATCTCTTTCTTTATAAGCGGTTATAGTTACTTACCAAGGAAAAGCACATCACCCCCTATACTCCGTCGGGCTTACCCCCAGATGCTGCTGCACGTAACGGCTGAAATAAGCAGGCGATGAGAAACCGAACAGGTCGGAAATGCGGACGAAGGTCAGCGACTTGTCTCGGAGCAGGCGGGAGATATCGAGGTCCGTGCCTAGTCCGTCAAGGGTATCCTTAATGATAATATTTTCCGTTTCTGCCATATCCTCATTCTTTTATTTCCTTTGCAAATATACTATTTATCGGACAAAAACGGAAATATAGGTATGCCCTACCGTAATTCTTATAACGAGGCTTCCCCCTAACTACCGTACTTTTGCAGCAATATAATAAAAAATGAATATCCGCATTTTGCCCAATTACTCCCTTCCAAATGAAACTATGCTTCAACCGCGATAGAAGCAAGGATAAATGGCTGAGTATCCAATAATACTTGGTCATAGAAGCAAGGATACTTGAAGGCGGAAGTTTACCATAAAACGCTTCTAAGAAACGGGCAACATTCAATGGCTGTGACATATTATTGGGTGTCTTTGCACCAATAAGAGTTCCCAAACAAACAAAGCGACGCAGACCACGGCAATCAGGACGGTTTCCAACTCATTACCCGAAAGCGAGGTAATTCTTCTAACTTATTTAAGTTCAGAGAGGTATATTTCTTATGCTGATGCAGATTTACGCAAAAATCTTCGTTTTTTCACCATACAAGCAGAATATATGCAGATTTTTACTTAAGTTTGCCGAGATAATCAGGAAAACAAGGTATGGCAAAGGAAAAGACGGTATATGTATGTACCCATTGCGGGTACGAATCACCCAAATGGGCAGGAAAATGCCCTTCGTGCGGAGAATGGAACACATTTGCGGAAGAAGTGGTGCGCAAGGAAACGCCCGTGGCAAAACACACGGCACACGGCATCGAATCGGTACGCACCAAGCCCCAACGGTTGCACGAAATCACTTCGAGCGAAGAACTGCGCATCGACATGAAAGACAACGAACTGAACCGTGTATTAGGCGGAGGACTGGTAGAAGGCTCGCTTACCCTGATAGGAGGAGAACCGGGCATCGGGAAATCAACCCTCGTCCTGCAAACAGTGCTGCGCCTGTCCGGTCTGAAAGTGCTTTATGTATCGGGCGAAGAAAGTGCGCGCCAGCTGAAGCTGCGCGCCGACCGCATCCCGCACCCGGAAGATACGCAACTACTGATAGCCTGCGAAACATCGCTGGAGCAAATCTTCACCCATATCAAGAACACGGCTCCCGATCTGGTCATCATCGACTCCATACAGACTATATCGACCGAAACCATCGACTCCTCACCCGGAAGCATCGTGCAAGTACGCGAATGTTCCGCCGCCATCCTGAAATTCGCCAAAGAGACAGGCACTCCCGTCATCCTTATCGGACATATCAACAAAGAAGGAAGCATAGCCGGACCGAAAGTGCTGGAACATATCGTCGACACGGTGTTGCAATTCGAAGGCGACCAGCACTATATGTACCGCATTTTACGAAGCATCAAGAACCGTTTCGGAAGCACGGCGGAACTGGGCATCTACGAAATGCGCCAGGACGGACTGCGCCAGGTAAGTAACCCTTCGGAGCTGCTCCTCACGCAAGACCACGAGGGTATGAGCGGCGTAGCCATTGCCTGTGCCGTGGAAGGCATCCGCCCGTTTCTCATCGAAGTGCAGGCACTGGTGAGCACGGCAGCCTACGGTATGCCCCAACGCTCTGCCACGGGTTTCGACCTGCGCCGTATGAACATGCTGCTGGCTGTACTGGAGAAACGTGTGGGCTTCAAACTGGCGCAGAAAGACGTGTTTCTCAACATCGCCGGCGGTCTGAAGGTAAACGACCCTGCCATCGACCTGGCGGTCATCAGTGCCATCCTTTCGAGCAACATGGACACGGAAATAGAAGCGGGTGTCTGTATGGCAGGTGAGGTAGGTCTAAGTGGAGAAATCCGTCCGGTGAACCGCATCGAGCAACGCATCAGCGAGGCGGAAAAGTTAGGTTTCAAGCGTATGCTCGTCCCCAAACATAATCTGCAAGGTTTGAACCGCAACAAAATCCATATCGAGTTAGTGCCAGTACGAAAAGTGGAAGAAGCCTTCCGGGAACTCTTCGGATGATGTTTTTTTTCACCACAGAATTCTAAGAACACAGATTATTTTAATTTATTATTTTCTCAAGAGGATGAATACGATGGAATTAAACCAATTATCATACAACATTATAGGCTGTGCTTATCAAGTACATAGGGCATTAGAACCCGGGCTTCTTGAAAGTACTTACGAAACGTGTTTATGCTATGAACTGGAACAAAAAGGATTGCATTACGAACGACAAAAGGGAATTGACATCAATTACAATGGCATCATCATACCCAATGCTTACAAAATAGGTATTTCCGTAGAGAATCAGGTCATTGTAGAGCTGAAATCGGTAGAGAACTTACTACCTATCCATACAGCCCAATTGCTTACTTACTTGAAACTTGCGAACAAACACATTGGATTATTAATAAATTTCAATACCATAAACTTACAGCACGGGATCAAACGATATATAAAATAAATTGTTTAATCTGCATAATCTGTGGTGCCCCAAAGTAATAAACCATTATGATACAAGAACTTCAATTACGCGTACTGCCCGAACAGGCAGCAAGCAACGACAACATCAAACAATACATCGGCCGCGAAAAAGGACTCGATGTGCGGACCATCAAGGCAATACGCATCCTTAAACGGAGCATCGACGCACGCCAGCGCACCATATTCATCAACCTGAAAGTACGGGTATTCATCAATGAACAGCCCGAAGAAGAAGCTTTTACGTCCATCCAATACCGTGATGTATCCGACCGTCCGGCGGTCATCGTGGTAGGTGCAGGACCAGGCGGACTCTTCGCCTCGCTGAAACTTATCGAATTAGGATTGCGCCCCATTGTGGTGGAACGGGGAAAAAACGTGCGCGAACGGAAAGAAGACCTGGCACGCATCAGCCGGGAACACAAAGTGGATGCCGAATCGAACTATAGTTTCGGCGAAGGAGGAGCGGGAGCTTACTCGGACGGAAAGCTCTACACCCGGAGCAAAAAACGGGGCAATGTGGAAAAGATATTGAATGTATTCTGCCAGCACGGGGCAGACACCTCCATTTTAATAGACGCGCATCCACACATCGGAACGGACAAACTTCCCCGCGTCATCGAGAATATGCGCAATACCATCCTTGCTTGTGGCGGAGAGGTACATTTCCAAACCCGTATGGACGCACTCGTCATCGAGCACGGCAAAGTGACTGGCATCGAGACGAACACGGGCAAGACATTCCACGGACCGGTTATTCTCGCTACAGGACATTCGGCACGCGATGTCTACCGCTGGCTGTATGCCAACGGAGTGTACATCGAACCAAAAGGTATTGCTGTGGGCGTACGTCTGGAACATCCTTCGATGTTGATAGACCAAATCCAATACCACAACAAGGCAGGACGGGGAAAATACCTGCCTGCAGCGGAATACAGCTTCGTGCAACAAGTGGACGGACGTGGCGTATACAGTTTCTGCATGTGCCCCGGAGGTTTCGTGGTGCCTGCGGCAAGCGGTCCACACCAGATTGTAGTGAACGGCATGAGTCCCAGCAACCGAGGTACAAAATGGAGCAACTCGGGCATGGTGGTGGAACTCCGCACCGAAGACCTTGCACATCCCGACCTGCAACTTCAAGCGTGCGAAGCCTATCCCGGTTCCGCCGAAGCGCAGACAGAAGCCTTAATAACACAAGCAAAGACAGAAGAAGGAACCGTTCACCCGCTGGCTATGATGCGTTTCCAAGAGAAACTGGAACAAATCTGCTGGCAACAGGGCAATATGCGCCAGACGGCTCCCGCCCAACGGATGGTGGACTTCACCCGCAAAAAACTGAGTTTCGACCTGCCTTCCAGTTCATACAGCCCAGGACTGATTTCCTCTCCCCTCCATTTCTGGATGCCGAAGTTCATCAGTGACCGCCTGAGCCAAGGCTTCCAGCTATTCGGTAAAAGCTCACGCGGTTTCCTCACGAACGATGCCGTGATGATAGCCGTAGAAACCCGCACCTCAGCTCCCGTCCGCATCACCCGCGATGCTGAAACACTTCAGCACATAGAGGTGGAAGGACTTTTCCCTTGTGGCGAAGGAGCCGGATATGCCGGAGGAATCGTATCGGCAGGTATCGACGGAGAACGGTGTGCCGAAGCGGTCGCCGGATACCTCCATCTTTCACCACAGATTACACAGATTACACAGATTTAGAACTAAAAATCCACCACAGGTTACACAGAAAAATGTTTCAGAGCTTAGAAGCTGTTTTGAATTTATCGTGCGATGATTTGGGATGAGTTTTTGAGGCATTTTCGCTTCTGTGATGAGGAAGATAGCGGGCTATCTGACGAAGAACAGGAGCGAAAAGGACCAAAAAATCGCCCAAAGCACACACGAAAACGGATACATCAAGCCAAGAAAAACTTTTTGGAGAAATTCAAAACAGCTTCTTAATCTCTCATTTATTTTATCTGTGTAACCTGTGGTGAAAAAATCGCACACTATGCCACATACACCAGAAATAGCCATCCTCGAACAAAATACATTGGCGGCACTCGGGCTACGGACAATTATTGAAGAACTGATACCGGATGCGGTTATCCGCACGTTTGCCTTTTTCGAGGAACTGACGGACGACACGCCCGATATGTATGCCCACTACTTCGTGTCGGCACAAATCTATTTCGCACATACGGCGTTCTTTCTGGAACGGAAACCGAAAACCATCGTGCTTTCTTCCGGCGAACAGCCCCAACTGAACGGCGTGCCTACCCTTGACTACACCCTTCCCCAAGACCGGTTGGTGAAAGCCATCGTCCGTCTGCGCCGCTATGGACACAGACCTGCCCCTCATACTTCTTCTACGCCCAACACGGAACACGACCTTTCGCCACGCGAAATCGAAGTATTGGTATTAGTGACCAAAGGATATATCAATAAGGAGATAGCCGAACGTCTCAACATCAGCCTGACCACGGTCATCTCACACCGCAAGAACATAGCCGAAAAGCTGGGCATCAAGTCGGTATCCGGCCTCGCCATCTACGCAGTCATGCACGGATATGTGAATCCGGACAGTGTTTAATTTCAGAACTGGAAGATAGCCGTCAGCACCAGGCGATGATTCAATACGGAATGTGAAGAAAGAGCCTTGGCTTTCGCGTCGAACTCATCTCCGTACCAGGCGTTGCAAACCGAGTATTCGGCACCGAACTTCCAGTGCGGACGGTTATAAGTGAGTTCGGCGGTACCAGTAAAGAGCTGGTCGAGGGTAGTACCCGTGCCCAATGTTCCGTAAGGCACTTCTTCCGTAGCGCCCAATCCTTTCAGATAACCAAAGAACAACGCCGGACGCCACGTCTTGCCGTATGCCACATTCACCCACGTAGTAGACGTACGGAGAGGTGCATACGTCTGCTCGCCCGTCTTGTCATCAATGCTCCGGATACCGTATCCGCCTACGGTGCTGGCTTGGGTAAGATTCGTACCCAACACGCTCTTAGCCGCCACCAACCAGTTATTGTGGGTATATTTCACATGTGCTTCGCCCGAAATGCCCGTGATGCGTTCGTCCACATGATATGTCCCGTGGTCGGTTTCCGACTGGGTACGGGGAGTAATGGAACTGACATGGATGCCCGCCCCAGCTATCAGGCCCGGTCTTTTGTAATCCATACCTACATAAAACTCGGGGACGCTGCTCCACTTGATGAAATCCTGGTGCTTACGGGTAGCGGTAGCACCCGGCTCGTTGGAACTGGGACCGACCGAGAGATATTGCGATTGCCAGATAGCGGCGGCGGTCAGCTGGAAGTTTTTCGAAGTAAACCGGTACCGGATTTGCGGGGCACGGCTAAAAGGCTGGTAAGGCGCCCCCATGTTAAGGTTCAGTATTTCGGGAGCCACATCGCCATAGAGCGGATGCCAAGTCTGACCGACCAGCAAGGCCGACTTGCCCCAGTCGAGGTTGAAATACACGTGGCGGATGCGGAAGAGCGAATACGTTGTGCCCGAACCGCGGA
>ERZ779874.3353-NODE-3353-length-11998-cov-2.300092_pt1 | contig 11998 bp, 8 predicted proteins | sample MGYA00511031_ERZ779874 | MGnify/ENA primary metagenome ERZ779874 (study PRJEB29588, sample SAMEA2156850) | human gut metagenome | biome: human gut; feature: human-associated habitat; material: faeces | place: Denmark | collected 2008/2010 ...
GGGCTCTTTTTCGTCATGCGCCCAATCGCGGTTTCCGCTACAATCATGGTATAGCCGAAGGTCAACGCCAGCAAAATATAAATCAGCAGGAAAATGCCGCCTCCGTACTTTGCTGCCAGATACGGAAATCTCCAGATATTTCCCAGCCCAACAGATGCTCCCGCAGCCGACAGGACATATCCGAGTTTGCCGGAAAAGCTGCTTCTTTTGTTATGTTCCATTTTCAGTCTCTCTCCTTTTTGTGAAATACGTTTTTACTATACCATACTTTCATCAAAAAGGATTCCTAAATTTTCGGAGTATTTTTATGCATTTATGCGGATTTTTTCTTTTCAACTGCCGATCTGATGCGTCCGGATACCCTGCTTTTTCTACGACAGCATCTTCATAAAATAGTTTTCGTAGAAAAATACAAAGACAAAAAAAGATAAAACGTTGTAGGGGGAAGTATGGGCATAGATTATGTGGGATGCACATGGGTAAAGCTCCCATTTAATATCTTTAAAAGCTGATCCTTTTTCTTTCGATAGAATCTGGTGCGTTTCATGTATCGTGGAATTCGAATTCCATAAATACGCATAAATTCCAACACCTCTGCTAAATCAAAGGATTTTCTATCTGACCAATCCGTGTATCTTCTATGCTGAATCAGCCATACACCGATTATATAATAATCCAATGCGTCCATATCATCTTCACTTTGGATATCATGACCACAAAAGAAACGATAGTCTATCGGTGCTTTTACGTAAAGATTATGCAAGCGTTCACTTGATGCTTTAATATCTTCTCTCGTCCAATGCTTATACATTTGTTATTCCTCATCAGCGTAAGTGATTTTGCTTTAAATTATAATTTGTGTTTACAGTCCCGATAATGTTCTCATAACCAGATCAACATCTTTATTTTCAAGTTCTTGAATGATATGCAAATATGTTTTTTGTGTTGTCGTCATGCTGGCATGTCCCAGGCGCCTGGCAACACTGGCAATGGATACACCCGCAAACAGCAAAAGTGACGCATGCGTATGTCTCAGACCATGAATTGAAATTTCAGAAATACCACATGCCTTGCAGTGTCTGGTTAGCACATCATTAACCGTAGAATTATAAATTTTTTTATCTCCGACAAAAATCGGTTGATCTTCTGGCAGGTTCTTTGTTAATTCAGAAAATTTTACTACAATCTGCCAGTCAATTTGTATTTTTCTTACAGAAGATTTATTTTTTGTTGGTAAGAACCCACCTTTCCCTTTATAATCCCACGTTTTGCTGACAGATAACGTCTGTCTGGCAAAATCAAAATCTCCGGGAGTAATCGCTAACGCCTCAGAAAAACGCATGCCGGTTTTTGCAACCAATAAAATAAACCAATCCCAGTTCACTGCTTCTTTAATATCTAAATGTGCAATCAATGTATGAAGCTCAAACTGATTCAAATATTTTATTTTTTTAACTCCCGGCGATTTTCCTTTAATGATCGCCTTTCTGGTTGGATCGCGTTCGATCATCCCTTCGTCTACTGCATCCAGTACTGCCCCTTTCAACTGATGATGGAAATCCAATGTAGTCTGTTTTTCATGATTTTTCGCATAATCATTCAACAATTTTTGATACGCAGTTCTCGTAAGTTCATACACTTTTAATTCCGGTGCCAGTTTTTCTACCCATTTCTGCGTCATCAAATATTTGTCCAACGTTGCTTCTCTGATTGCTCCCTTTTTGTATACGTCAATCCACTGTCTGTAATACTCATAAAATAATTGTGCATTTTCTACAGGCTGTTGCATAAGTTTTTTCCTTTCTCGAAATCACTTACGCTGATATAAACAATTATTCTCTCGTATTTCTTATCCTGCAATCGTCAGTAATGGCTTAATCTCCTCATCCAGTGTTTTTCTTAATTCTGCCATACACTGGGTATAATATCTGAATTTAGGCAATGCTTTTTCATGTACATCCTTATAACTCTGATAATCAATCGTTGCTTTAATCACACTCTCATTCGGGATCTCACCATTCCGATAATGCAGTGCAGCATACATCACATCATCTTTAGAAGCATACCAGGTAACACAAAAATCTGAGATCACTTTATTGATGCAATCAAGTTTCATATTTTCAACAATATTTAAAATAGACTGCCCTTTATACTTATTCTCATCCTGAGCTATCTCATTGATCAACTGAAGCATAATTTCTGCTACTTTGGGATTATCTTTCTGCATTTCTTCAACATATTGTTTTACTTCTTCAATTTGTTTCTGTCTTTCTTCAGGTGTAATAACTTCCGCTTCTTCGCTTGGTGTTACGATATTCTGAATCAGATTGATGATATACTCATAATCAATTTTGGTGCTGCTGTATGCCATCAATTCATAATCCAAATCTACCGTATCATCTTCCTGATGCTCCTTATCCGAATCGTCTTCCGCTTCTGCAAGTTTGATCTCTTCCAATGCATTTTTATAAACACCGGCATACTTATCATACTCTTCTTCTGTAATTCCATAATCATCCAACATACTATCTTCATATTGCGTAAAAGATTTGAGCTGCGCAAACAAATGATCAAAGGTCTGGAACATCTTAACAAATACTTTTTTCTCTTTTATAGACATTGGTGTGACCTTTTCCGGTGTCTCGGCAGATACTTTCAATGCTGCCAACGCCTTCCGAAATGCCGGTTCAATTTCTTCCCATTCAGCTACCAGTGCTTTCTCTGTACTCCCTGCAGAATACAATTTTACGGCATTATCCACACTTTCTTTAAATAATTTAGGTGCCTGAAAAGTTACAATCTGTCCATAGGTTTTATTTTTGTCAAAAATACGATTTGTCCTTGAAAATGCCTGAATCAAATCATGCGGTCCCATCGGTTGTCTGTCAATAAATATTGTAGACATACACGGCGCATCAAAACCTGTCAGCAAACGATCTACCACAATTACCAGATCCAGCTGTTCATTCCTTCTCTTGAATTTTGCATCTTTTCGTGCTAATCGTTTATTCAGGTTTCCATTATATCCCTGAATCTGTGAAAGCTCATACTTTGTACCAAACATTTCATTATAATCATTTAAAGATTTCTGCATCTTCTCCTGATTGACATGTGATCCTTCTTCATTTTCTGTTACCGAATATGTGATGGCAAACTTCGGAAAATCCGGAAGAACCTGTTTGATTTTTTCATCAATTACAAGCGACGTTTCACCACTTTTAACTTTACACAAAAGCTCATAATATTTCTGTGCCAGCTGAATCGAGCTTGTTGTAAGAAGTCCTTCATACGTCTTCCCTTTTCCATTCTGAAATCCCAATTTATAAAAAGACTTATTGAGAATAATATCCAACACTTTCAGCATATGAGTTTCATTATCATATACGCTGGCATTTGTCTCATCCTCAAGATTTTTTGCTCCATTATGCTCTACCTGAAATCCAAGCACAGCATTATCATGAATCGCATTTTGAATCGTATATTTATGAAGACGTTTTCCATATAATTCTTCTGTAGTACGAGCTAAATCCCCCATCTGTGGATACGGATTTTCAGCAAACCTGGGTGTTCCTGTAAATCCATACCAAAGTGATCTTCCAAAAAATTTTTCCAGTTCTCTTTTGGTCTTTGGTGTAACCGCTCTGTGACACTCATCTACTACAAATGCAATTTTCAGATTCTTGATCTTGCTATATTCTGTTGTTCCTTCCTGAAGTCTTTTACTAATCAGGATCTGCATTTTCTGAATCGTAGTAACGATCACCTGCCGATCACTGGATTTTAGTTTTTTCTTCAGATCATTCACATTATCAGTCTCATCCACATCTACCAGATCATTATTTGCATATGCCTGAAATGCCATGGTTGTCTGTGCGTCCAGATCTTTTCGATCAATCAGAAAAATTGCTTTATCGATCGCCGGAATATCCATAAGCAAATTTCTGGTTGCTTTGTAAGAAGTCAGCGTCTTTCCGGAACCTGTTGTATGCCATACATACCCGGATTTTCCTGTCCTCGAAGCCTCCCTTATAGATTCAATTGCATGAATCTGATATGGACGAAGTAAAATCAACCTTTTTGCATCTTCATCTAAAACCGTATACCGGGCTATCATTTCATGCGCTTGTGGAATGCGCAGGACACTCTTGGCAAAATCGATATAATCGGATACAGGATTATTCTCTGTATCAACCCAGCCGCTCATAAATTTCGGATTCAGTTCCGTATCACCTGCCGCTGCAAAGTATTTCGTATCTACTCCATTACTGACCACAAACATCTGAACTGCAGAAAAAATTCCAGTAAATTTTCCCTCACTGATATACTTTTTTATCTGCCAGAAAGCATCCATATATGAATGCTGACGATTTTTCAGTTCAATATGTATCATCGGAAGCCCGTTAATCATTAGCGTAACATCAAATCTTCTGTCCCTTTCCGCTATACTCTCTTCATCGTCTGACTTTAATGCACTGTACTGATTGATTACCTCATAAACACTGCTTCCCCCCGCAATGTGTTCATGATTCATCACAACTAAATGCAGCCTTTCCGTATCTCGTTGTACATGAACCATCACTTTTCCATTTTCACCAACCAACCACTCACCTGCCTTATAAAAAGAAGAAAACTGCAACTGATTCTTCACCTGTTCAAACTCTGCATCCGACAAAGCTTCTCCATTCAGGCGATCTTTATTATTCTGTTCCAGAATATACTTGAAATTTTTCCAAAGATCGTCCTCCGTCTTTAAATCTTCCCGGTAAGTCCACTGAGACTCTCCATAAATCAATTGCTCTATTAACTTTTTTTCGATTATTTTCTCCAATTCTGGCATTTTCGTTCTCCTTTTACGTTTATTAGAGTTTTTTTGTTTGTTTAAGCGTATATATATGATAAAAATACTTCTGCTGGTGAAGAGTGATGAGGTGGTCGAGGGTAGAAAAATAAGTTCCAATTTTCTTTTGTTCATCAATTTGCGGAAGCATAAACTCCGTTTTTAAAAAATTATCATTATACAATCTCTTGATAGTAGAGCCTTCACAAGACCACTCTATGACACTATATAAAACCTTTAAAAAGCTGTTATCTATCTCATTTCCATGTTTAAACCATACGATATTTGAATCTTGAAAATATTCATTTTTTCCAGTAAACTCAACGGTTCTGCCGATACTACCAGACGCAGAGATTAAAATATCACCCTTGTTCGGATATGGATATTTAACTTTATATTCATCGAATAATTCTCTTGAAATAAATGCGTCTGGTACACCACCAAATGTACCTATCTTATAAAAAGGCACTTCACCTTCATCAGATGTCTGTTCTTTAAAAATTCTCTTACACATGGCAACTGAACCAACATCACCGAACTTACGCTGTTCCCAAGCGAAAATGGCTTCCGTATGCAAGCCAACATGACTTACGCTGGTGAAGAGTGATGAAGTGGTCGAGGTTCTTAAAATAGTCACTTATTTTTTGTTGTTCTTCTACAGATGGAAGCGTTAGTGTCACTCCAAAATACCCTTCTGTTGTCATACCTGTGAGAGCAGTTTGTGTCGATACGCTGACAAGATATTTTCTTATGTCGTGAAGATAATTTAATTCCAACGTTGCCACATGAGAATTGACAATATTTTTATCCAATTTTACTCTTCTTGTATGCCATGCAAACGCACTGCCTGCGCCATTTTTCCCCACGCAAACTGTTCTTGCAATCCCTTCCGGTACAAGTGACGATTCTCCATAGAGAATATCGTTTTCGTCTAATATGAACTTGTCATCATTGACTGGCCCTAATCGATAAATTTCTCCATCGAAAATGTCTCTGTCATATATATTCCCAACGCCAATTACGTTAGTGCCTTCGCCATAATCTTCTTTACTAATATAGATCCCTGCATTATGGTCAATAACCAAATCTCCCAACTTACGCTGTTCCCAAACATATGGATCATATTCTTTCTCTCACCATCATCAAAGCGTAACCAAGTAGATTTTGACCTTGCCATTTCATCCGATTAAGCCGGTCTGGGTCATGCATTGATAAACCAATCCCCCATACCCGATCTTTCACTGCACACTCTGCCAGAATTGCTTTTCCCGTTTTTTTCAATTTTTCCCGCAATTCAGAATTTTGTGAGAACTTCGCCAAGAGTCCCTCATAAACAATAATCTGTCGAACACCATTCCACATATTTTCGTCATATCCAGTCACATTCCTTCCAAAAGCCTTGATCTTCGCACAGTCCTCTGTAGCAAGAATCTGCTTTGCAACCTTATCATCCTTAAAGCATACTGCCTTACTGTACATCATATACTGTTCCATTGAAGAATACCCAATACCATTAATAGAAAACGTAGATGGATACCAGTTACTCAGGTATCCATTTTCTTCGTTTTCGTTATGAAAACAAACTATTGCCATTATACCACCCCAACTTTTTTCACTGCCAAATCAAGCTCCAGGTCATGAAGTCCTGTATAAGCTTTTTTCAAAAAGGAAACCGGAATAACTTTCAGTGATTATGTTAACAAGCTGAAAATTGAAGAATCAACCTCTCTTCTTTTATATACGGAATATAGTGACATTGAAATAAGCAATATGTTGGGATTCAGTTCGCAAAGTTATTTTATTAAAATATTCAAAAAATATACAGGAACAACTCCTAAAAAATATAAAAAACAATATAAATTATCAATTATGCAGGTCGCCGAATAGAGCGACCTGTTTTTATGAGTATCATATTTTTATTATTTTTATCAATTGTATACTTTACGGCTTTAATTAAGTATTATTAAAATTGTAAATATCGGAAAAAAGCAGTGGTCTGGCACTGCTATTGCTGAAAGGAAAATAATTATGAAATTAGGAAAATTTAAAAAGCTGACAGCAGCACTTGCTGTATGCGCTGTGATGGCTTCGGCTCTGCCGGTTGTACCAAATATGGTTTCAGCAGCTTCAAACATTATAAGTAATTCAACTTTTGATTCTGGAATAACCGGATGGAGTACATATAAGGAAAGCGGCGGCGTTTGTTCGTTAAGCACTGAAAACGGTTGTCTTGCTCTGACTGTAAGCAATGTCGGAAAAGTTAATTATGCCGTTCAGGTTTTTTATGATATTGTTCCGCTTTATCAAAACGGAGTATATCGTCTTAAATACGATATTTCATCTTCTACGGACAGATATATCGAAGGAATGATACAGCAAAACGGCGGAACTTATCAGGCTTATACATGGAAAGGTCTTGAACTTACTTCTGTTCCTCAGACCGTTGATTATGAGTTCACTATGAAAGCTGAAACAGATATCATGTCTAAGCTTGTTTTTAACTGCGGTATTCAGGAAAAACATGAGGGTGTTCTTCCGGAGCATAAGATTTATATCGATAATGTTTCTCTTGAACTTGTTGATGACAGTAAAGTCGATTATTCTGCTACAAGACCATATGAACCTCCTATTGTAACAAATCAGGTGGGATATAAATGCGGCAGCAAAAAGACTGCTGTTTTCCGTGGCGCAGACAGTGAAAATCAATTTTCTGTAGTAGACGCAGCAACAGATAATATCGTCTATACAGGGAGTCTCTCGGAAAATATCAGCAATTCATATGCCGGAGAAACAAATAAAATCGGAGATTTCTCTTCTGTTACGCAGCCCGGAAAATATTATATAAAGTGCGGAAATCTTGACAATTCCTATACATTTGAAATATCTGACAGCGTCTACACAAATCTTCTTGATGACAGTGTGAGAATGCTCTATTTGCAACGCTGCGGAGAAGTGATAACAGACAGTGATTTTGGTCATTCTGCCTGCCATACAGGTATGGCATACGTTTACGGAACAAATGAAAAAATAGATGTTTCCGGTGGGTGGCATGACGCCGGAGATTACGGCAGATATATTGTTCCGGCAGCTAAAACTATTGCCGACCTTCTTTACGCTTATGAAGCAAATCCTAAGCTTTACAGTGATAATATTGGTATACCTCAAAGTGGAAACGGCATTCCTGATATTCTTGATGAGGCACGTTATGAGCTTGAATGGATGATGAAAATGCAGCGTGCAGACGGCGGAGTTTATCATAAGGTTACATGTGAAAATTTCCCGGGTTATGTTTCTCCTGAAAAGGAAACAGATCAGCTTATCGTCACACCTGTTTCCACAACGGCAACAGCCGATTTCTGTGCTTCAATGGCTCTTGCATATGAATTCTATAAGGATATTGATTTGAATTTTGCAAACAGCTGTCTAGAACGTGCCGAAAAAGCATGGAGTTTTCTTGAGGCAAACCCGAATCTGATTTTCAAAAATCCGGAGGATATATCTACCGGTGAATACGGTGATGTTTCTGACAAAGATGAGCGTTACTGGGCAGCGGCTCAGTTATACCGTGCAACAGGAAACAGCAAGTATGAAAATGCTTTAAATGGTATGTCTGCTTCAATAGGTTTGGATTGGGCTCTTGTTGGTGATTACGGAAATCTCGCAATCCTTACAGCCGACAATATCAGTAAGGACTCTTCAATATACACAAAGGCAAAGAGTGCCGTGATTTCACAGGCGGATACATTTGTTAACTGTTCTTCAAATTCTCCTTATGGGGTTGCTATTACAAAGTTTAATTGGGGAAGTAATATGACTGTTGCAAATGCCGGAATAATACTTGGTGCTGCATATAAAGTAACCGGAAATACAGATTATATGGACGCTGCAAATGCTCAGATGAATTATCTTCTTGGAACAAATCCGGTTGGAGAATGTTTCTTTACAGGTTATGGAACGGTTTCTCCTGAAAATCCGCACCACAGACCGTCTATGGCAGTAGGAAAGGCAATGAAGGGAATGCTCGTGGGCGGTGTAAATCAGAATCTTGAGGACAGTGCTGCTAAAGCTTATTGTCAGGGTCTTCCGGCTGCTAAGTGTTATGTTGATAACTCCGAAAGTTATTCGACTAATGAAATTACAATTTACTGGAACTCTCCGCTGACATATCTTGTTTCTCTTACAAGCAAAAATGAAACTGCCGAAACAGATTTTATTCTCGGCGATATAAATTCAGATGGACGTATTAATGTATTTGATTTCATTATTGCAAAAAGAGGTCTTATCAGCGGCGGATTTTCAAATGCAACGGAGGCAAAGGCAGCTGACGTTAATCAGGATGGAAAGTATTCTGTTGCAGATGTTATTCTTATCCAAAAGTTTCTTCTTGGAATGATAGATTCTTTCCCTAATGAAGAGGAAGTTCCAGTAGTTCCTCCTGTAGTTGGAGGAATAAAGGACTATGGTACAGCTATGAATGAGAATGCTTCAGTTATCGCTGATTTCAGAAAGGGTGAAACATCGGTATTCTTTGCGTCTGACGGTTGGTCTAATGGAAGCTGTTTCGACTGCGGGTGGTATAAAGAAAATACTTCGTTCGATGGCGGCGTTCTTAATTTAACCATTGATAAGGATTATTCCGGTAAATATAATTACTCAGGAGCTGAATACAGAACAGCAGACACTTATCATTATGGATACTATGAAACATCTATGCAAGCTATAAAAAATGATGGGGTTGTTTCTTCATTCTTCACTTATACAGGCCCTTCAGAAAATAATCCATGGGATGAAATAGATATAGAAGTACTTGGTAAGGACACGACGAAGGTTCAGTTCAATTACTATACAAACGGAGTCGGTAATCATGAATATATGTATGATCTTGGCTTTGACGCTTCTGAAGGTTTCCATACTTACGGATTTGATTGGCAGCCGGATCATATCACATGGTATGTTGACGGAAAAGCAGTTTATACGGCATATAATAATATCCCTTCAACTGCCGGAAGAATCATGATGAACGTATGGCCGGGAACAGGAGTTGATGGATGGCTAAATCATTACGACGGAAAAACTCCGCTTACAGCACGTTATCAGTGGGTAACATATAATAAGGGGTAATTTTAATGAGAAGTTTCGTTGGATATGAAAAGGGAATTAATTTTGGCGGATGGTTTTCTCAATGCGAACATACAAAAAAACATTATGACGAATTTATTGGTGAAAGTGATTTTGCCGCAGTTTCTTCATGGGGTATCGATCATGTCAGAATCCCGATAGATTATAATCTTATTGAAAACGGAAACGGTGATATTCAGGAAAGCGGAATGATGTATATTCAAAAATGCATTGACTGGTGTAAAAAATACCGACTGAATATGATTTTGGATCTTCATAAGACTTACGGTTTTTCTTTCGATGAGGGTGAATCTGAAAGTGGATTTTTTGAATCGGAAGAACTTCAGGAACGTTTCTTCCGTCTTTGGGAAGAAATTGCAAAACGATTCGGAAAATATCATGATTGCGTTGCATTTGAACTTTTGAATGAAGTTACCAATAAGGAATACTGTGATATATGGAATGAAATTGCTGATAAATGTATTTTTCGCATAAGGACTATCGCTCCCGAAACATATATACTTATAGGAGGATATGATAATAACTGCATAAAGGCTCTTAAAGATTTGAAGCAACCTTATGACAACAAAATTGTTTATAATTTTCATTGCTATGAACCATTTATTTTTACTCATCAGGGTGCAAATTGGGTCAATAATATGCCGGAAAATTTCAGAACGGAATATCCGGCGTCAGTTCAGGAATATATCACAAAGCAAAGCAAAATGAATCTTAATGTTGTTGACCTTATTTCTGATGCAAAGGTAGAAACTGTTGGTGAGGAATTTTTTGAATCCTTATTTTCTGAAGCTGTTGAAATTGCAGAAAAAAGAAACGTTCCGCTTTATTGCGGAGAATATGGAGTTATAAATCTTGCTGATCAAGAAAGTACTATTGAATGGTATAAAGCTATTAATTCTGCATTCAAAAAATATAAAATCTCACGAGCTGCCTGGTGTTATAAAAAAATGGACTTTGGTCTTATTGATAATAATATAGCTGAAAAAATAAAAAAATATTTCATGAAATCAAACAGTGTATTTTTTAAATTCCTAACAAGCCAGGTACTAGATGCAATATTAGTAGGAGTATTAGTATCGGTTGCATTATCAATACTACAAGTAAAATATGCAGTACTATTAGGCTTTATGATAGGACTATTTAACCTAATACCATACTTTGGAGCGATAGTAGCAGTTGTAATTGCAATACTAATTACAGTATTAACAGGCGGAGTTGGAAAAGCCTTATTAATGACAGTAGTTGTTGTAATACTACAGCAAATAGATGCAAACATAATAAATCCTAAAATAGTAGGAGACTCACTAGAAATTAGCCAGTTACTTGTAATATTTGCAGTAACACTAGGTGGAGCATACTTTGGAGTAATTGGAATGTTCTTAGCAGTACCAGTAGCAACAGTAATTAAATTAGTAATAGAAGACTTCATAGAAGAAAGAGAAAAAAGCAAAGGAATGATAGAATGAAAACATTTCTGGAGGTATTTCCAGATTTACATATTGCGGAAAATGTGCGGGGACTGCTTGAAATGGTCGGGATCGAGAAGATCTCGACGAACCGTGACCGGAGCGTGATCCGCGTCTACATCGACAGTCCGCGCCTGATGCACAAGCAGAGTATCTACGATCTGGAAAAAGGCATCAAGGAGCAGTTATTTCCGGGCAAACGGGTGAAGATCAAGATTTTGGAGAAATACCATCTGTCCAGCCAGTACACGCCGGAAAAACTCATGAATGTGTACCGGGACAGTATTTTGATGGAGCTGAAAAATTACAGTATCCTTCTTTATAATATGTTCCGTAAGGCGGAGATGGATTTTGAAGAAGAAGGATACCTGAAGCTGTCGCTGGAGGACACGATGATCGTGCGCGATAAGGCACCGGAACTGGTGCGGATTCTGGAGAAAATATTCACCGAGCGCTGCAATGTGCCAATGGTTGTGAAGACTTCCTACCGTCCGGTTGAGAAGAAGAATACTGAGCCGGAGATCATCTACATGAAGCCGCAGGCGGCAGGCGAGAG
>ERZ779874.3371-NODE-3371-length-11938-cov-85.683582_pt1 | contig 11938 bp, 7 predicted proteins | sample MGYA00511031_ERZ779874 | MGnify/ENA primary metagenome ERZ779874 (study PRJEB29588, sample SAMEA2156850) | human gut metagenome | biome: human gut; feature: human-associated habitat; material: faeces | place: Denmark | collected 2008/2010 ...
TTTACGAGGAGGATATGCAGGACAGGGTAGAGAATGCAATGCGGGAAGGAAGAGAGAAAGGAATGCGGGAAGGAATGAAAGAAGGAGTAGCAAAAGGTAAATTGGAAGACGCACAGAACCTGAAGCATTTAGGCGTATCGATGGACATCATAGCGAAGGCCACAGGGCTTAGCATGGAAGATATTGAAAAATTATAAATCACGCTGACTAATTTTTTCAATTACACCTATCTTTTCTATCCCCTAAGCTCTGATAAGCTCAGAAAATCAAGAAGTGTCCCATAGAGGAACTTCCCAAAACGGAAAAATGAAGAATGGAGAATAAGTAAATCCTCCATTCTTCATTTTTTATTTATTTATACTCGTCCCAACTCTTGATAGCAATATCATCAATACCCATCGAACAGAAGGCGTTAATAAACGCACTTGCTAGTCGAGCATTCGTTATCAGCGGAATATTCAAGTCGATAGCGGCACGACGAATTTTATAACCGTTAGTAAGCTCGCCTACCGACAAATCACGCGGAATGTTTACCACCATATCGATTTCCTTGTTATGAAGCATCTCAAGCGCCTGCGGATGTCCTTCTTCACTGGGCCAGTACACACGAGTATTCTCTATGCCGTTTTCGGTAAGGAACTTCGAAGTACCGCCTGTGGCAAACAAGTTATATCCCTTTGCCTTCAGCGCACGTGAAGCCTGGAGCATATCCACCTTCTGCTTGGTGCTACCCGTAGAGAGCAGAATGTTTTTCTCGGGAATGCGGTAGCCTACGGAAAGCATTGATTTGAGGATAGCGCAGGAAGTGTCTTCACCGATACATCCCACTTCGCCCGTACTTGCCATATCCACCCCCAGCACAGGGTCGGCTTTCTGAAGACGGTTGAACGAGAACTGGCTCGCCTTGATGCCCACATAGTCGAGGTCGAAAAGATTCTTTTCGGGTTTCTCTACAGGAAGACCCAACATCACTTTCGTGGCAAGTTCGATGAAGTTTATCTTCAACACCTTGCTTACGAACGGGAATGAACGTGAAGCACGGAGGTTGCATTCGATTACCTTAATATCGTTATCGCGTGCCAGAAACTGGATATTAAACGGACCCGAAATGTTCAATTCCTTGGCTATCTGGCGGGAAATGCGCTTGATGCGGCGTACAGTTTCCACATACAGTTTCTGTGGCGGGAACTGGATAGTCGCGTCGCCCGAATGTACACCCGCAAACTCAATGTGCTCGGAAATGGCATAAACGATAATCTCTCCGTTCTGAGCCACAGCGTCCATTTCCACTTCCTTGGCGTGTTCGATGAACTGGCTTACCACAACCGGATGTTTCTTCGATACGTTCGCCGCCAACTGAAGGAAACGTTCCAGTTCTTCCTGATTGGAACATACATTCATAGCCGCACCCGAAAGCACATAAGACGGACGTACCAATACAGGGAAGCCCACCTTCTTGATAAAGGTATTGATGTCTTCCATCGAAGTCAACGCGCTCCATTCCGGCTGGTCTACGCCGATACGGTCGAGCATAGCCGAGAATTTGTCACGGTCTTCAGCATTGTCGATACTCTTTGCCGATGTTCCCAGGATATTCACTTTCTGTGCATCAAGACGCATGGCAAGATTATTCGGTATCTGTCCACCCGTCGACACGATGACACCATGCGGGTTCTCCAAATCGAGGATATCCATCACACGCTCAAAGGTCAGTTCATCGAAATAAAGACGGTCACACATATCGTAGTCGGTAGAAACGGTTTCCGGATTATAGTTAATCATCACCGAACGATAGCCTTCCTTACGGATTGTGTTGAGTGCCTGCACGCCACACCAGTCAAATTCCACCGATGAACCGATGCGATAAGCGCCCGAACCGAGCACCACGATACTCTTGTGGTCGCCCAGATAATACACATCATTCGCCACACCGCTATATGTGAGATACAGATAGTTGGTCTGTGCCGGATATTCGGCGGCAAGGGTATCGATTTGCTTCACTACAGGAAGCACACCGATTTGCTTGCGATAAGCACGCACAGCAAGGATACCATCTTCCATCTCGCCTTGATAACCGATGGCACGCGCTACCTGGAAATCAGAGAACCCCTGGCGTTTTGCCTTATAGAGCAATTCTTTCGGAAGGTCGGAAATCTGTATATGGTTATTCCCCCACTCATGCAGTTCTTTCGAGGTTTGCATGATGTTCTCCAGTTTGTAAAGGAACCATTTATCAATCTTGGTAAGGTCGTGAATCTGGTCGACGGTATATCCGGCACGCATCGCTTTCGAGATAACAAAGATACGCTTGTCGGTCGGCTCGCGCAGTGCCTTGTCGATATCGGCAATCACCAGTTCCTTGTTTTCCACAAAGCCGTGCATACCCTGCCCTATCATGCGGAGACCCTTTTGGATAGCTTCCTCAAATGTACGTCCGATAGCCATCACCTCGCCTACCGACTTCATCGAAGAACCTAACTCACGGTCTACACCGTGGAATTTACCTAAGTCCCAACGCGGAATCTTGCACACGACATAGTCGAGTGCCGGCTCGAAGAAAGCCGAAGTGGTCTTCGTTACCGAGTTCTTCAAATCGAATAAGCCATAGCCCAAGCCAAGTTTGGCAGCTACGAATGCCAACGGATAACCCGTAGCTTTCGAAGCCAATGCCGAAGAACGGCTCAGACGGGCATTCACTTCAATCACGCGATAATCTTCCGACTCGGGGTCAAAAGCATATTGCACATTACATTCGCCCACAATACCGATGTGACGGATGATACGGATAGCCAACTCGCGGAGCTTGTGGTACTCGCTATTGGTCAGAGTCTGTGAAGGAGCAATCACGATAGACTCACCCGTATGGATGCCCAGCGGGTCGAAGTTTTCCATGTTGCAGACCGTGATACAATTGTCGAAACGGTCGCGCACCACTTCGTATTCCACTTCCTTCCAGCCTTTAAGACTTTTTTCGACAAGCACCTGCGGAGAGAACGAGAAAGCCTTTTCAGCCAATACGTTCAATTCCTCTTCATTGTCGCAGAACCCGGAACCAAGTCCACCCAAGGCGTATGCGGCACGGATAATGACCGGATAACCCAAGTCCTTAGCTGCCTGGCGTGCCTGTTCGATATTCTCACAAGCCTCGCTCTTGATGGTCTTCACGTTGATTTCGTCCAGTTTCTTCACGAAAAGTTCACGGTCTTCGGTATCCATAATGGCTTGCACTGGGGTACCGAGCACACGCGTACCATATTTTTCGAACACACCTTCTTTATAAAGTGCCACACCGCAATTCAATGCCGTTTGTCCTCCGAACGAAAGGAGCACACCATCAGGACGTTCCTTATCAATTACCTTCTCCACGAAATAAGGAGTGACGGGAAGGAAATAAATCTTGTCAGCTACCCCTTCCGAAGTCTGCACCGTAGCAATATTCGGATTGATGAGCACCGTTTTGATGCCTTCTTCCTTCAGAGCCTTGAGTGCTTGCGAACCAGAATAGTCAAACTCGCCCGCTTCGCCGATTTTCAGTGCACCCGAACCAAGGAGCAACACTTTCTTTATATTTTCTTTCATTGATATATCTGTTTATGTAGGTTATTGTTAAATCAACTTCACAAATTCGTCGAAGAGGAATTCCGTATCCGTAGGTCCGCTGGCTGCTTCGGGATGGAACTGTGCCGAGAACCAAGGATTGCGCTTGTGGCGGATACCTTCGTTCGACCCGTCGTTCATATTGATGAAAAGCGGTTCCCAGCCGGCTCCCAGCGTATTGTTGTCCACCGCATATCCGTGGTTCTGCGAAGTGATGAAACAACGTTCCGTACCTACCATGCGTACCGGTTGGTTATGGCTTCGGTGTCCATATTTCAACTTATAAATCTTCGCTCCTCCTGCCTTCGAAAGCAACTGGTTACCCATACAAATACCAAAGATAGGAAGTTTCTCATTCCGCATCGCCTTGCGGATGTTCTGCACGGCAGCATCGCACGTATCAGGGTCACCCGGTCCGTTGGAGATGAAAAGCCCATCGAACTCCATTCCGTTGAAGTCATAATCCCAAGGCACACGAATGACTTCCACGTCGCGTTTAAGCAGGCAACGGATGATGTTCGACTTCACGCCACAATCCACCAGCACGACCTTCTTGCGCCCGTTACCCTCGTTATAGCGAATCACTTCCTTACACGATACTTTATCCACATAGTTCACTCCGGCATATTGCGCTTCGGGAACGCTGTCCGGTTCATCATCGAACACAATCTTTCCCATCATCACACCATGCTCGCGCAACACCTTGGTCAGTTCGCGCGTGTCGATGCCCGTAATACCTGGCACTTGCTCACGCTTCAGCCAGTCCGCCAAGCTTTCCACCGCATTCCAATGGCTGTACCGCTCGCTATAATCACTTACAATAATCGCCTCAGCATGTATTTTTTCACTCTCCATAAATGTAGGCAAACCATTGTCCGCAAACGTAAACGGCGGTACTCCATAATTGCCTACCAACGGATAAGTCAGCGTCATCAGCTGACCTGCATACGAAGGGTCGGTCAGGCTTTCCGGATATCCGGTCATCGCCGTATTGAATACCACTTCACCCGCTACCGGCTTCTCATAACCGAACGACTTGCCGTGAAACCGGCTCCCGTCGTCGAGGATTAACGTCACATTTCTCATCTAATCTAATTCGTCTTTATTGTTTTGTGTTTTTTTCTTATTCTTAGTATAAAGATAAATTCCTATAGCGACTAAGCAAAGGCCTATTGCCAAATTATCCGCTATTATCGCAATAGCCATACCTAAAGCTATAAATACAAGCCAAAGATAATTTTTGTCCTTTTGTTCACTCATTTATTATATATAGGAGTTAAAATGGGTATATTTGTTCAATGTAGTCAATAAACGCTTTGTTGACCAGTTTCACACCACCCGGCGTAGGATAATCGCCACTGAAGTACCAGTCTCCTTCGTGGTCGGGACAAGCCTCGTGCAAGCCTTCAAGCGTCTGATAGACAATTTCCACCTTTGCCTGCGTGCTTGCAGGGGTAAGAAGCTCCACCATCTTGCGTGAGATTTCCTCATTTGTAAACGGTGCGTATATTTCCTTCACATAATTCACCATTTCCTCTTTAGGCAAATTCATTTGCTCTTTCGACTTGCGATAAGCTTCCTCAATGACATGACGCATACCACGTTCTTCCAACAAAGCGATAGCGGCACGGAAAGCGATGAACTGCTCCATGCTTGCCATATCGATGCCGTAATAATCCGGATAGCGCACCTGAGGTGAAGAAGACACAATAACGATTTTCTTCGGGTGCAGACGGTCGAGGATTCCGATGATGCTTTGCTTCAACGTAGTGCCCCGCACGATGCTATCATCAATGATAACCAAATTATCGGCATACGGAACCAGACTTCCGTAAGTAATATCATAAACATGGGCGGCAAGGTCGTTCCGCGTATTGCCTTCGGCAATGAACGTACGGAGCTTGATATCCTTGATAGCCACCTTTTCACTCCGGATGCGTTGCGAAAGGATTTGCTCCAATTCGGTATGGCTAGGCTTGTGCCCCAATGCCTCGATGCGCTGCACCTTTAGCTGGTTCAGGTAATTGTCGAACCCTTCCAGCATCCCATAGAAAGCCACTTCTGCCGTATTGGGGATAAACGAAAAAACGGTATGTACCACGTCATAGTCAATAGCTTTCAGAATAGGATCCACCAGCTTCTCGCCCAATAGTTTCCGCTCACGGTAAATATCCATATCACTTCCACGGCTGAAGTATATCCGCTCGAAAGAGCAAGCCTTCTTCGCCTTCGGTTCGTTGATTTGAGCCAGACGCATCTCTCCTTTCTTATTTACCAGGATAGCCTGTCCGGGCAGAAGCTCGTTGATGCTATCGGCAGGCACATTCAGTACTGTCTGAATGACCGGACGCTCGGAAGCGAGTACCATGATTTCCTCATCCATGTACCAGAATCCGGGACGGATTCCCCACGGGTCGCGCACGGCAAAGCACTCGCCGCTTCCTGTCAAGCCACAGATTACATAACCTCCGTCCCACTTGGGGCTGGATGTTTTCAACACATTGGTCAGGTCGATGCGGTCTTCAATGGCATGAGTGATGTCCATTCCTTCCAATCCTTCCGCCCTGCATTCGTTAAAGAGCCGTTCCACCTCCCGGTCAAGCCTGTGGCCTACTTGCTCCAACATGATGTACGTATCAGCATACTTGCGCGGATGTTGTCCGGCAGCAGTGATATCGGCAAATATTTCATCCACATTCGTCAGGTTAAAGTTCCCGCACAAAGCAAGATTCTTCGCCCGCCAGTTATTGCGGCGCAAGAAAGGATGCACATACGAAATGCCGCTCCGCCCTGTGGTGGAATAACGCAAATGCCCCATATACAATTCGCCCGCAAAGGGAAGGCATTTCTTTGCATACTCCGCATCAGCAAACTGTTCCGGCGTCAAGTCCTTGAACTGGCTATGCACCGTACCGAATATCTCGGTAATCGCTCCCGAGCCCAATGCCCGCTCGCGGAACATGTATTCCTCTCCAGGGTCTGCCTGGAGCTTTACGCAAGCCAGTCCCGCGCCTTCCTGGCCGCGGTTATGCTGCTTCTCCATCAGCAGATAGAGCTTGTTCAGGCCATACATCCATGTCCCGTACTTTTCCTGGTAATATTCCAACGGTTTGAGCAACCGTATCATTGCTACCCCGCATTCATGTTTAAGTGGTTCCATATCATTCGTTTTCGTTTAGCCTTGCCGTAAATATAAAAAAAATACCTGAATTACCGAAGCGGTAAGTTCAGGTATCTCTTAATATGAGTGTATGTCTTTATGTCGAAATATAAACTACACATTGATTTTCCTTTTATATATCAGATATAAAAAAAGACCCACATCTGTGAATCCTTGAGCCGAAAGCGGGACTCGAACCCGCGACTTACCCATTACGAATAAAGCTTCTTTTACAGCCCGATTTTGTTGTAAATCAAATAATTAAACAAACACTTAGGAAAAGTAAGGATACTCACTTATTCCTTTTCGGTTGCAAAAATAGACAATTTGAACGAAAAAGTCCGTTTGATACATGTTAAATCTGATTAACGTTTGACTTTTTATTGCCTATGTAGCGTCCCTATCTCTTCGAAGTCTATCAAAAGTTCTGTCCGGTTTCAGGACGGACTTGCGAAAAATTCTTTTGAGCATATAAGAAGCTGTTTTGAATTTATCGTGCGATGATTTGGGATGAGTTTTTGAGGCATTTTCGCTTCTGTGATGAGGAAGATAGCGGGCTATCTGACGAAGAACAGGAGCGAAAAGGACCAAAAAATCGCACAAAACGTGGTAAACATTGCCGCCAGCCTGTTTTTCGTGTTTGCCTGCGATATGAAAGGGACAGGAGTAACACTTGGAACCCTCATTGCCCAAAATGCATGTCCGCAACTTGCCAATCCGGCTACGTTGAAAAAGAAGATATACTTCGTTTGCCGATGCAGTATATATTCGTAGGCAGTTGCAGTATATATTAAACCGCCGATGCAGTATATCTTCGTTCCCAGAGGGTATATATTGGCCCAATACGCCGGACTCTTTATAGCATACCTGCTGTGGCTTCGGTATTACCGTCCCCCTGCGCAAATATGTCAGGCAAGAAGCCGTTTCCACCCGTAAAGCAATGTCAAGCTTCTTCCTTATTTATTATACCCTGCATGACTCGCTCCAGAATCATGCCTTATGGATGGGCTTTATCGTCTACCTGGCTTTGCGAGGCATCGTACAGGCACTATTGATAGCACGAAAAGGCATCGGTTAAAACCTGTTGGAGAGACAGACGTATCTAAGAATCAGGACATGTGACTTTTTATCACCTCTTCGTGACGAACCGTTACCCCTGCTTTTACCATCGATACAAGATAATCTTTACTTTTGCCCAGTAAAAAAACAAATTTATAAAGCGATGAAAAAGGAATATACTAAACCAACAATGAAAGTAATGGAATTGACGTACAATGATGTAATATGCGCCAGCAATTTATGCATCAGAATTGAGCAAAACGGAACATCAAGCAGTACGCACGTAGAAAGCTTCAGACAAGGAAGCCTTGATTGGAATAATAGATGGGACAATAATAACTAAAAACACACATGAAAACAATGAAACCGACATTTATAATGGGCATGTTGGCAATATGCATGGGAATGATGTCTTGCCAAGATGACGAAGATACAAATATATCAACGATAAAACCCGGTACCTATTCTGCCGACATCATAGTAAATTCAGAAAGTGGCTCTACAAATTATTCGCGAGGCATTGACGTAGAAAATGGGATATTTACTTCTACATATGAACAAAACTATATTTATCTACATCATGTCAAAGCAGATGGCAACGATGAAGCCCTATATATTCCAATGAGAAAAGATTGTGGAGAAGACAAATGTTTTAAGATTCAAGTCACCAAGAACGATGATAGTACATATACTATTATTACTGAAGATAAAACAGGCACCCCCCAATCCATGACCATAAACGCAAACGAGCAAATTTATTTCTCTACAATGAAGGATCAAAAATGGAAGACCGAAACTTTAACAAACAAATCACAGATAGATGATATCACCACAATCCTCAAACAACCAGAAAAAGAAAAAGAAGAAGAAGAAGTAGAAGAGATCAAAAGCCGAGAAATATTAAGAAGTGGATTGTACACCGGAGATGGCTTACTCGGGCTGATGACAGGGGACACACAATACATTGATTTAACCAGACACGTTACGGGATTCAAGATCCACATTCTGTTTACAAATGCAAATGTAGCTGAAAACGAAGACCATATATTATACATAGATGGATGGCAGAAGGCATTAGGTGAAGACGTAAATCCCGAAAATTTCAACATCAAAATTTATTTTGGTCCTAATTTTGCCCAATATTATGATATTTTAAAGGATAATAGTGAAGGTTTTGGTTATTATGCTTCCCATAATCAAAAGTATGTCCCATTCGAAAAAGTTGACCAAACAATTACTAATATAACCTATACAGGATACGGATACAATACAACATATACTCTATTATCTCCGCTTTACAAAACATTATTGAACGAGGAGGAATACAAGATATTCCAATTCCGTATCTATATGTGTATCCAATATAATGGAAAAGAATTTTATACTGAAATCCGCCCTAAGAACTTGACAATGAATATCAATACTATCCATCACATAATATTGGCATTTGATGTTCATGACTTGATACCTATTGTAACGGGAGAAGGAGGAACTTATTCAACTCGCTCTTCTTCCTCAACTTTCCAAAAGATTGACATTAAACCCATCAAAGTAATCTGCAATTAATTCTTTTTAATTTCGCTGATAAAATAAATTATGCCGGGCGGCTTAAACTGTCCGGCATTATCAGCATAAAAACACCACCTTTATGATAAAAGCAACCTTAAAGAAAGACTTCCTGATACGCAACATCGCCGGCGAAAATGTACTGATAGGCTGCGGCGAACAAGTGAACTTCTCGAAGATGCTGATACTGAACGATACAGCTACCAGCCTCGTCAGCAAACTGCAACAAAAAAACGGTGCCACTTCCGAAGAACTGGCACAACATCTCACCGAAGAATACAACGTGGACTACGAGGCAGCCCTTGCCGATGTGGAAGAACTACTCAAACAACTGGAGGAACTCGGCGTAATCGGAATAAGTTTGTAAGTTTGGAAACACAGATTAACGCGGATTTCCGCAGATAATCATTTTTTAAGTTACTTATATATACAGAGAAAATGCACAAATCCATACCGCGCAAAGTATAAGAGCTCAAAAATCAAGCCGCAACACCGCATCACACCGCTCTGCTACCGCAGTGTGATGCGTGACGAAAATAAAGGTCTTCCCTGCGCAATGCTCCTTCAGATTCTCCAGCAACCTTAGTTCGGTATCCGCATCCAAAGCCGAGGTTGCTTCATCGAAAAGCAAAATAAAAGCAGGACGCAGCAGAGCACGGGCAATGGCAATGCGCTGTGCTTGTCCTTCACTCAGCCCACTTCCCTGTTCGCCTACAAGTGTGTCCATACCCGAAGGCAAGTCAAATACAAATCCAGCCACCGCTGTATGCAAGGCACAGACCATATCCTCTTCCGTAGCTTCAGGATTACCCATCAGCAGATTGTCACGTATAGTCCCGCTAAACAACGTATTCCCCTGAGGAACATAAGTAAAATTACAGCGGGTTTCAGCCGAGACTTCCACTTCCCAATCAGTTGTGCACAAACGGATATTGCCCGACTGCGGTACAGCAAAAGCCAACAGCAGACGTACCAGTGTAGTCTTTCCCCTTCCGGTCTCTCCCATCACCGCTACCCGGCTTCCAGCCCGAAAGCAATAAGAAAACTGTCGGAAGACCAATGCTTCTCCTTTATCATATCCGAAATCTATTTTATCGACCACCACGTCCGGTGTTGTCGGGGAAAGCACCTGGGCAGCTTCACGCTCCTGCGGCAATGCTTCCAGTTCACGCAGGCGGTCGATAGAAGCAAATACCTCTACCCAAGAAGGCAACATACGTGCCATATCAAGAATAGGACGTTGCACCTTCCCTACCAGCTGCAAGAAAGCCGCCATGGTGCCAAAGGTTATCAATCCCTGGTGCAAATGTACAGTTCCCCATACAAAAGCAATCAGATACCCCACAGCAAACGCCGCCGATACACAGGTGCGCGTCAAGATAGAAAAACGTGTGCGTTGCATCAGCCGTGCCTGCAACGTTTTCTGCTGCCTGTCCAGCTTCCCGATGTAACGGTCGTTCTGTTCCAATGCCTTGATTACCGAACGCAGTTGCAGGCTTTCCTGGATAATCGACTGAATCCGGCTGTCACTCTTCCTTATTTTGCTGGTATAACGGTACATACGCTTCAGATAAAACCTTCCTATCCACAAAAACAACGGAAAAACGCCCACTACCACCCAAGGCAGCCGCGCATCTAAAAAACAGAAAAAGACAAAGGCAGCCAGCAGTTGCATCCCTGTTACCACAAACGAAGGCAACGAAACCGTAAGCATGCCTACAACCGATGAGACATCCTTTTCTATCCGGTTCATGACATCGCCCGTATGAAACTGCTCCATGGCGTTCCACCGGCTTTGCAACAACCGTGCGAACAAGCGGTGCCTCAACCTGTTTCCCACCCCTACCTGCATACCGACACTCATCCAATTGTCTATACCATCGCACACCAACTGCAGCACAACCAACCCAGCCAGCAGCACAATACCTATTCCCCAACTGCCTTCCATTGTCCCGGTAGCTGCGTCAATCACCCACTTCGACACTCCGATAAAACCCAGCGAAAGACTTACCGATAATAATCCAAGCAGACAATATCCCACAATCTTCTTCCGGAAACCACAAGAAACCCGTTTCAGGTATGCCAGCCCGCCACGGACACCATGTACAGCATTTTTCACCTTCATCCATATCCTCCAGCCTGACGAATACATCCGCCATACCCTGCCCGATGCCGGATAACGTCTCCCTTTCCGGATAAAAACGACAGCCATGCCCAATACATCTTTCACGTAAGCATACTCAGCACTTCCGGCATTCCCATCCCCTTGCAATACCAAACGGTCTGCCTGTCTGGCTATGATACGATGCAAGACGATGTATCCATTTTTATCCTCACGTACTAAAACAACAACACCCGGCGTCAATTCGTCGGGTGTACAACTTGCCAAGGTTACACTGTCTCTGCCATCAGCCAGAAAAGGACGCATGCTTTGTCCTCGCACCGGAATCGTCACTTGACGTCCTTCCTTCAACAAGGCTGCCACTTCCCGAAACAGTACCTCATTTGCAAAATATTTCTTCATCAGTCTGTCTTTTTCTTTGCCACAATCGCTTC
>ERZ779874.3372-NODE-3372-length-11937-cov-3.059165_pt1 | contig 11937 bp, 9 predicted proteins | sample MGYA00511031_ERZ779874 | MGnify/ENA primary metagenome ERZ779874 (study PRJEB29588, sample SAMEA2156850) | human gut metagenome | biome: human gut; feature: human-associated habitat; material: faeces | place: Denmark | collected 2008/2010 ...
TGGCGGCGCCGGGCACGTCGGCGGTGACGGGAATATAGTGGGTCTTTCTCATTTCTTTTTCTCCTCAAACCGGGCATATGCCTCGATAATGCGCTGGACCATCACATGCCGCACCACGTCGGCCTTGCTCAGCTGGCAGATGGACACGCCCTCCACCCCCTTCAGGACTTTCATGGCCTCCTTCAGGCCGCTGGGCTTGTCCCCGGGCAGGTCGATCTGGGTAATGTCGCCGGTGATGACCACCTTGGAGCCGAAGCCCATGCGGGTCAGAAACATTTTCATCTGCTCCCGGCTGGTGTTCTGGGCCTCGTCCAGGATGATGAAGCTGTCGTCCAGGGTGCGGCCCCGCATATAGGCCAGAGGGGCCACCTCGATGTTGCCCCGCTCCAGGTATTTCTGGTACGTCTCAGCCCCCAGCATATCGAACAGGGCGTCGTACAGGGGCCGCAGATACGGGTCCACCTTGCTTTGCAGGTCGCCGGGCAGGAAGCCCAGCCGCTCTCCGGCCTCCACGGCGGGGCGGGTCAGGATGATGCGGTTGACCTGCTTGTCCCGGAAGGCGGCCACCGCCGCCGCCACTGCCAGATAGGTTTTGCCGGTGCCGGCAGGGCCCACGCCGATGGTGACGGTATCCTTCAGAATGGCGTCCACATACTGCTTCTGGCCGATGGTCTTGGGCTTCACGGGGCGGCCCTTGGACGTGATGCAGATCACGTCCTGGGTCAGCTCCCCGATGCGCTCGGACTGGCCGCTGCGGCACAGGCCCACCACATACCGCACATGCTGCTCGCTGATGCTCTCGCCCTTGGCGGACAGGGTCAGCAGGGCCTGCACCGCCTTCTCCGCCAGCATGACGTTCTCCGGCTCGCCGGAGATCACCAGCTCGCCGCCCCGGTTTACCACCGTTACCTGGAATTCCGATTCCAGCAGGCGAATATTTTCGTCAAAGGAGCCAAACAGATTGATGGCCTCCTCCATGCGCTCGATGCCGATGCGCTGTTCCATTGGGCATGCCTCCCTATTGTGTATCCAGATTGTATAGCCATATTTTTCAGTCGTCCGTCAGCGGGACCTCCCGGCCGATCTCCTCCAGGCACTCCGCCCGCAGGGTCACCGTCAGCCAGCCGCCCGCCTTTTGCCGCATCGCGGGCAGCAGCATGCTGAAAACACCCGCCGCGCTCATCACGCCCGCCGCAAAACCAAGAAACCCTTTTTGCACCAGCGGATTCAGTTCCTTTTTCATAAAGAAAACACAGGCCGCCCCCAGGGTCGTTCCAAAAAAAGGGATCATCAGTCCCCAGAATACATTCATACGCACAAAACTCCTTTATATTCTACAATAGCTTATGCCGGAAAAAAGGTTCTGTACCAGATCTCTGCCGCATCCACGCGGCCAGGTACCATTCCTGCCCTTTTTATGTCCGGTCAAAAGCAGTCTCATTTAGTTAGAATATCCTAACTCATAATATCATATCACATTTCCCTCTGAATTCCCATACTGCTTATTGGTAATTTCTATCATCAATCCATCCAAAACATTTTCGTATGCCGCTCCAATGGTACGGAATCATTCTTGCCTAATATTCGTCCCTATGTTATACTTACTCCTTGCGGGTTACTGCATATTCAGGCAGTCCTGCGATCCTTACAAATTACTTCTCAGCACCTGGCAGATACACAGTTTAGAGCGTGCCCCCAAAATCAATCCCGCAATCTGCACACCCCCGCTTTGCGGTATATTTTGCCCGAAGTCCGTTGCTGCCCGGAGGCTGAGTTTTAGAAAAGAGGTATTCCATGGAACAGACAAAAGAACAGAAACTTGGCACAATGCCCTTGCCCCGTCTTATGGCTAGCCTTGCAATTCCTTCTGTAATTGCCCAGCTGATCAATGTTCTTTATAACATTATTGACAGAATGTACATTGGGCATATCCCCAAAGTTGGACCAATCGCACTGACAGGAGTAGGACTTACCTTCCCCATCATTATGCTGATCTCCGCATTCAGCGCATTTATCGGTGCAGGAGGTGCTCCCCTGGCTTCCATTGCCCTTGGAAAAGGTGACAAAGAACGTGCGGAAAAAATCCTGGGAAATGGTGTCAGCGTCCTTCTTATTTTCTCCATTTCCCTGACAATTATTTTCATGATTTTTAAGCGTCCCCTTCTGTTTTTGTTCGGGGCAAGTGACCAGACCATCACCTATGCGGTAAATTACATCACCATTTATCTCATGGGAACGATTTTCGTACAGTTTGCTCTGGGACTGAACATGTTTATTTCCTCCCAGGGACAGGCGCGGACTGCCATGCTTTCCGTACTGATTGGAGCCGTGATCAACATCATCCTTGATCCCATTTTCATTTTTGTATTGAATATGAATGTACAGGGCGCTGCCCTTGCCACGATTATTTCCCAGGCAGTGAGCGCAGTGTGGGTAGTAAAGTTTCTTCTCTCTGAGAAATCCGCCATCCGCATCCGCAGGAAAAACCTTGCCATTGACTTTTCCATTCTGAAAAATATTATGGCACTTGGAATTTCTCCTTTCATCATGCAGGCAACAGAAAGCGCCATCAACATTGTATTAAACCGCGGACTTTCCATTTACGGCGGAGACCTTTATGTAGGATCCATGACCATCCTGCAAAGCGTAATGCAGCTTGCGGTAGTTCCCATCCAGGGCTTTACCCAGGGCGTACAGCCGATTATCAGCTATAACTTCGGTGCCCGTAAGTTTGACCGTGTGAAAAAGACCTATCGTCTTACCATCAGCTTTACCTTTGCGGTTTCCACTATTTTCTGTCTTCTGACCGTATTTTGCCCGGGTATGTTCGCCGGAATCTTTACCTCTGACCCTGAACTGCTTGCACTGGTGAAAAAAGTAATGCCAATCTTCATGGCGGGAATTGCCATCTTTGGTATTCAGATGGGCTGCCAGACTACTTTCATGGGACTTGGACAGGCGAAAATTTCCCTTTTCATTGCCCTGCTTCGTAAGGTGATCCTACTGATTCCGCTGGCACTGATTCTTCCGAAATTCTTTGGTGTTATGGGAATTTATTACGCAGAACCAATTTCCGATATCACCGCGGCAACCACAGCCTTCACTATTTTCCTCTGCGTCCGCAAGAAAATCGTGTCCGAGGAAGCCCTTTCCAGGCTGGGATAAAACACAACTATCATAAAAAGAGAGTATCTTCTTACCTTCCCCAAAAGGAAAATGGTAAAGATACTCTCTTTTATATTTCATAAATTTCAGCCGAATTATTAATTACCGCTGTCCGTTCCTGCATCCGCAGCCCCATCTGTACTTCCCGCGGTGTCCTCGCTTCCGGACATGATCTTGCTCAGCTCATCGATCATCTCGTCATCCTTCAAGCGGAACTTAACCTCAACACGGCGGGACGCTTCCTTATCTACGTTTCCATTGGCATCCAGAATAGGGTTCGCCATGGAATGTCCGTTTACGGTAAGGTAATCCTGCAGATCCAGACTCTGGTCTGCAGTCAGGAATTCTCCCTGGATGTCCAGAAGATACTGTGCCACTGCAAGGGAACGTCTCTGTGACAGTTCCAGGTTGTACGCATAATCACCATCTGTATCCGTATAACCGTCAATGATGATCTCTGCAAGATAGCTCTTATATGTATCCTCCATCAGAACCTTGCAGTAAATGGGAAGTACGTTTCGAAGTGCTTCCTTACCAGCATCTGTAAGCTCTGACTCATTTACATCGAACAGAACGCTGGCATCCAGTGTAAGGGCACCAGTCTGGGAATCCAGATTTACATTGATGTTGTTGTTCTTGAACTCTTTCTGGAGAGCCTCTACAACCTCAGCTTTGACACCGATAATATTATCGATCTTGGTCTGCTGTTCACTGAGCAGTGTAGTCTTCTCATCCAGATCTGTCTGCTGCTGATCCAGAAGAGCCTGCTGCTCTTTCAGCTTGGCTTCCTGCTCTGCCAGTGTCTGGGCAAGGGCCGTGAGCTTCTCATCCTTGGTCTTAATGGTGCCTTCCTGTTCCTCAATGGTATTCTGCTTGGCAAGAAGATCTGCTGTATACTCTGCCTGAAGGGCCAGCTTCTCATCTCTCTCCTGAATACTCTCGTCGTAGCTCTTCTGAGCCTGAAAAAGCGTCAATGACATGATCAGTATGAAAAGAAGCAGAACACCGGCCATAACATCGGAGTAGGAGCGCCATACATTAAAGCCGTCCTCTCCTGATTTTCTTTTTTTGCGCATGTTTCTCTCCTCTTATCTGAATAAGCCGAATTTCCCTTTCTGTGCAGCTTTGGAAAGCTCCTTCATGTTCTTGTTGATCTCTTCCAAAAGAGCCTGCTGTCTCTCATTCTGCTCTGCGATCAGGTCCGCAAGCTTGTCCATGGAATCATTTCTTCCGCTTGCGATCAGAGATACATCTCTTGTGTTGGCTGCAGAAACCTCGCTAAGGAGACGTCTTACCTGCTCCATAGTCTTATAGGAAAGCCGCTGATACTGGGCAAAATCTTCCATCTGCGCGGTGAAATTCTCCGCCATCTTCTTGTTGGCCTGGATCAGATCTGCACTTTCCTGACCTGCAGAAGACACCTTCTCAATAGAAGCAGCTGCTGTCTCCACATATTTCTGCATTGCCTGATTACATGCAACCCAGAACTTGGCTGCGGATTTCTCTGCATCCTTCAGGTAATCCACAACATGCTGGTAATCCTGCTGCTGCATCTTCTGGATCTCCTGATTCTCGGAAAGGATGCGGTTGGCTGTGGACATATACCGTGTCTGCATGCCGCCCATCTCCTTCACCATATCGGTGATGGCCTTATCCTGCTTCTCATAGGTCTCAGAAAGCTTCTGACTCATAGTCTGATACATGGCAGAGGTATAAGCCGTATTCTCCTTCTGGGCCTTCTTCAGCTGGTCAAGAGCCAGGTTGAAATCACGGAACTGCAGATGGAAGGAATTGTTCATCTGCTTCAAAAACTCATCGGAAATATCCCGGATGGCATCCTCCTGGCATCTGGTCACAGAAGCCACCAGCATATCCAGAGAATCGTTCATCTTCTGGAAGGTAGGGGTAATGACCTTTTCAAAGCTGTCTGCCATCTGAACGGAAAATTGCTCTGCCATCTGCTTCATGGCACTTGTCTGCAGCTTCTGGCTTGCAAGAAGCAGGTTCCTGGATTCATTCTCCGCAGTAGGCATTACACAGGAGTGGAATTTCTCAAGGAATGCCTGCAGTTCCTCTGTCATGGAAGAATACTCTCCTTTCATGCCAAAGGTATATACAATGGAAAAAGAAATACCATAAATAGAGGTAAGGAACGCTACCTTAATACCTTCTACCAGCGCTGCCACAGAGGAAGTCATGGCGCTGTAGTCTGTAGGCTGGAAATCACGAAGTCCCCATACCAGACCAAGGAAGGTTCCCAGAATACCGATGCTGGTGAAAATATCCGGCACCATTTCCAGAAGCTTCTTGTGGATGTGGATATCCAGCTCGTCTTCATTGATAAACTCCTCGATATCTCCAAGACCTTCCTTACTGTTGTTGATGCTGTCTGTGAAGCTGTCCATCTTCTGATCCAGATATTTATCATCAAACAGTTCTCCTAAGTAAGTGAGATTCTTCGGGTCGGTCTTGCCCGGAGTCTTGAACATGCTGTTCAGTTCTTCTACTGCCCTGTGAAATGCAGAGCCAAGATTGTTCATGCGGAACATTCCGCCGAACATTGCGATCATGTACAGTACTGCGATCACCGCCAGGAATACGAAATTGTAAATGGTGGATGATACATTTCCTCTGCCTGCGTATAATGTCAGCGCAGTGGTACCTGCAAGGACCGCAACAAACAATACAGAATGTGTTATTTTTTTCTTCATTGTCTGCCTCCCCATGTTTAATTTTGATGTTAGGGTCAAAAGGTCTTTTGCCCCTAACTTGATATCCACGAATTGCTCCGCTGCAAAGCAGCTCCCGCAATTCTCATCATAACATATAACGATTTCAGTGAATCAAAAAACGTCACTTCGGAGGAATTTTTCATGAGTACCAAAATCCCTATTGAAACTTCAGCCAGGCATATCCATGTCTCCCAGGAGGATTTCCGTTTCCTTTTCGGGGAGGATGCCCAGCTTCATTATACGAAGGAACTAAGCCAGCCCGGACAATACCTCTGCCAGGAACGCCTTACCGTAAAAGGTCCCAAAGGCGAATACCAGAATATGGCTCTTCTTGGTCCCTTCCGTAAAGAGACCCAGGTGGAGCTTTCCCTTACCGATACCCGGAAGATCGGGCTTCCCGGCGTGATCCGCCAGTCCGGCGACACTACTGGCTCCCCAGGCTGCACTCTGATCGGCCCCAAGGGTGAACTGACCATCGACCACGGCGTGATCGTTGCCAAGCGGCACATCCACATGACCCCGGCCGATGCCGTCACTCTTAAGGTAAAAGACAATGACGAGGTCTTCGTCCTTACCAAAAGCTACGGCCGCGCCTTGATCTATGCAGATGTGGTAGTCCGTGTGGACTGGAGCTACCGCCTTGCCATGCATGTAGATACCGACGAGGCAAATGCTTTCTCCAACCAGACGGAGCCTTACGGCGTGATTGTAAAGTTCTTCGACGGTAATTATAATACGGACAAATGGATCGAGGATGTATTATCCGGTATCAACCGATAAGGGAACCTCCCCGATTGCTATTGTTCTTTGCCTGCACAGTAACTTTTCAAACGCACATTCCTACGATAGCAAAAGTGCTTCCTGCCCGCCATCGGGTATGGAAGCACTTTTTTCATCACTGAACAATTGTCGCTAAAAGCATCTCCTGGAGACGGTTGGCAACCATAATGCCTGTAAAGTCTCCCTCCTGCAGCATCTCCGCTGATACGCTGCCATCGGAGCCGGCACTCTGGACTTCCATCTCTGCCGCATCTCCATATGTCACCTGATTGAATACGCTTACCTGCTTGCCGGCGTCAAACAGCTCCTGAAGGCTGTTGGCCACATACAGGCTGCTAGGTGAAATCGTTCCGTTTCCGGAAGGATCTATGGTAACGGTATCCAGGTCTCCTGTATTGGACAGATTTGCATTGATCAGACTCTGAAGGTTATTGGATACGTCAATTCCTGTAATATACTGTGCACTGGTGATTGCCTGGCCGCTCTTTCTCATCTCCTCTACCTGCTGTGCATTCGGATAGAAGGAGGGCTGACGAATATAACGGAAGCTTGCACTGTATGCCTCTCCTACAGTAACGCCATTCTTACCGGAAGAACAGTGGACTACGATCCAGTCTCCCGCATCTGTCTTGCCGCAGATAATACCCACGTGGTTGGAGCTGCCGGCTTCCGGACCTCTCTGGAAAACCAGGTCTCCAGGCTGGGCGTCTGCCTCGCTTACCACATTGGCTCTCTCCCACTGGTCTGAGGTTCCGTTTCCCACCGCTGCGATCATGGCCTGGTCCCTGTAACCGTTGATCACAGACCAGGTAACAAAGCCGCTGCAGTCAAGTCCGTAGGCACGAAGAGATCCGGTACTCTGACTTCCCTCTGCAGTCACCTGCTCCACACTTCCCCAGTATGGGTCCATGCCGATGGTGGTGGATTTGCCGCCCCAGAAATAGCCAACCTTGCCCACCAGGGAATAGGCAGCTGTGATTACATTCACACGCTCCTCTGAAACGTCATCTCCCACGCTCTGTCTTACAAACCCCCTGGCAGCTGTGACAGTGGCGCAAAGAAGCTTGCAGTCTGTCTCCAGGTACTTCTTGAGCACACCTCGCTCTTCCTTGGGAATCTTGTTCTTCTTGATGTAATCATTAATATGGTAGCAGCCATATGTAACCCTGCGGGAATCATTCTCATCCCGCACAACCGGATTCATCTCTTCAAAAATCCGGGCAAGAGCTTCCTTACAAGACCCATCCAGTGTGTAGGAGGTAACGCCCTGAAGGCTCTGCTCATAGATATACACGGCAAGAATGTCCTGCCAGTTGCGTACCAGAAGAGAATCTGCGGAGGTGGTCACACCCCCTGTGGTATCGGATACATCTGTAAGCAGTTTCTTCACCTTGTATTCAGACTCGATCTGATCCATGATATCTGCAAAATCATCGGAAAAGGTCAGCTGATAATTATCCTTAAGACTGTTCAGATAAAACTCCTTGCCGGCATGAAGATTGGTGGCATAATAAACAGGTGTTCCCTGGATTGCCTGGACATCTTCCGGAGTCACGGTAGGCGTAGGTGTGGGCGTAAGATTGATGGTCGCCTCCATCTCGGTCAGCAGCTGGTAATTGGTAACCGCTGCCTTCTCCTGATCTGTAAAGCTGTCGTAGGTCGCCCGAAGCTGCTTTACCTCTTCGATCTTCCCTTCGCTGAGTTCTTCCTGGAAGGTCTTATCAATGGATTCGATAAGGGCCTTTACTTTCTTCTGGCTCTCCTCAGATAATTCCGGGAGAATGGTGGGGGTTACACTGGGTTCCGGGGTCACGCTTGGTTCTGGTGTTATGCTAGGTTCCGGAGTAACCGTAGGTGTCACATCCGGGTCTTCCCCGGGTTCCGGCGTCACGGTAGGTGTTATATCCGGAGTCTCGCTGGGCTCTGGTGTCACGGTAGGCGTCACATCCGGCTCCTCCCCCGGCTCTGGTGTCACGGTAGGCGTCACATCCGGGGTCTCCCCTGGCTCTGGTGTCACGGTTGGTGTGTCATCCGGGGTCTCACTGGGCTCTGCTGATTCAGAAGGCTGCGGCGTCTGAGTAGGATCTGCCGGTACCTGGGCAGATGCTTCTGCTGCTTCTGCGGGCTGCGCTGCAGGCATCTGAGTAGGTGCCGCTGTAGGAGTCTGGGTAGGTGCTGCTGTCGGCACCTGTGTAGGCACCGCAGCCTTAGCTGCAGCTGTTTCCTGTGCTGTCTCATCTGATTGTATCGCTGCTTCTGTTACTGACAAGGATGTCCCGTCTGCTGCCAGGACACCAGCCGGACCTGCCAGAGACAGGGCTGCTGCCATGGTGACACATAAACATTTTGTCAGGTATTTATTCTTCATATTTAAAAGATGCTCCCTTCTATCTATGAACATCCCTTTACTCCCCTAATATAAAGGTATGCATTTTTACTGCAAAAACAGTTCGTCTTAAATATTAACACGAATTATTGTAGCATACTAGCCCTTCTAAATCAACCGTCCTCAAAATATCCGGCTGGATTTTCGTAAATTTTCATTTTTTGTTCACAGAATAAGGACAGAGCAAAAAGGTATTTCCCCCATCCCTTCTTTCCATAGAACAGACCTGTACGCAGGCAAAAAGAGCCGTCAGGATCGGTCTTCCGCAGAACAGATTCTGTGGATTCCCGGTACCTGACGGCTCAAAATGACTTCGATGCGATCAGCACGCAACCGGAAACAGAATATTCTCGCTGCCCAGCCGGACTGCTGCCAGCTGCAGGATTCCATGAATGACCTGTGAACAGATTCTGAGAATATACTGAATATCTTCTACAATATTTCTTTCCTTGAGAAGATACCCTTCATGCGCTTTCTTAATGTATGCCACAAGCTCCTGGAAACTTCCGAAGTAAACCGGAATGATGGTCAGCTGTGCTGCCGCTCCGCTGTTTATGTAGCGCTTCAGATAGTTCTTAAGGTGCTTCTCGTATTTATTATGTTCATACAGATTGCCAGTGAAGTTCTTATTATGGGGAAAAGTGAAATAATCCGCCATATAATGCATGACTTCTCCGGCTCTGCGCCAGTAAACGCGTTCCTTGCACTCCTGGGGACTACTGTTGACAAGAGCCTCCATCTTCCTCTGCACCTCATCAAAGGTACCGAAATACTCATGCTTCTTCGTCAGAAAAGACGGCTTGATGTCTGGAAGGATACTTCCCAGGCAGAACGCCTTTCTGTGGGACTGCAGGCTCTTTGTAGCAGGCATCTGGTCTGCCAGATATCTAGCTACCAGTATATGGGATTTCTTACGCAATCGTTTCCTCTTCTTTCCTGTTCTTATCCATTGTACCAGATAAGAATCATCAAACTGTAAAAAGCGTTTGTATGTGCTTTTTCGGTTAACGTCATCAATATCTAATATAGCAGAAACTTATGTAAATTTCAAAATAAATTTTCATGATTTTCTGTGAATTTTTTTCCTTCTGCACGAACAGGTTGCACAAGAATTAGTCTTGGCTTACCACCTGAACGATAACCGGAATTTTGCAGCTGCAACCTGCTCTTGTTTTTTCATGTCATATATTGTATGATTAGAAAGAATGATGCCAGGCGGCAGACACTTCTGGCATCCTACTATAATGAGTTTCATAAAGGAGGAATTTTATGTCAGGCCATAAACCGCATACGAACAAGGGGCTGGCAGTTGCAGCTGTTCTTATGTGTCTTGGCTGCGGAATTGCCTTTACACAGTCTTCCGCAGCGCCCTCTCCCATTGAGGACACCAAGGCGCCGGATATGTTCGTAGCAGGGAATGCGGATGATTCCGCACTCCAGTCTGGTGGCGGGACAGCTTTGGATACCGATCATACAGAAGGGGAACAGCAGACAGAAGAGCCATCTTCGGCACCTGCCGATACCCCCACCCCGGAGCCATCTCCTACAGAACAGCCGGAAGCCGTGATCACAGCTTCACCGGAAGCTTCTGAAGGAACCTGGACCCCAGTTGGAAGCAGCTGGTACTTCATGGTAAACGGCGCAGGATACACCGGATGGCTGACCGATACCGACAGCCGCCGCTATTATTTTGACGCAAACGGCGTGATGCAGACCGGATGGCTGGAGCTGGATGACAGCCGCTACTATCTGAACGCCGACGGAGTTCTGCAGACAGGTGATGTCACCATAGACGGACAGGTTTATCATTTTGATGCCAACGGGGTACAGCAGGGTGATCCTACAGACGGCAGTTCTGATACCGGACTGGTATTTTATATGAACACAGCTTCCGGGGAACAGGCTTCTTCCGCAGAAGGCACCGCAGATCCTACAGCTTCTGCAGCAGGTGATTCCTCATCTGCAGCGGAAGCTTCTGTTTCATCTGAAGGGGACGGTGAGCAGCCGCCAGAACCAACACCTACGCCAGAACCAAAGGGAATGATCGCCCTTACCTTTGACGACGGGCCAAGTGATTTCACCGACCGTCTGCTTGACTGTCTGGAAGCCAATAATGCAAAGGCTACTTTTTTCCTGGTAGGCCAGGAGATCGAATACTTCCAGGAGCCTCTGTCCAGAATGGAGGAACTTGGCTGTGAGATTGGCAACCATTCCTTTGATCACGCAGATCTTGCCACCCTTTCCGCAGAGGACGTGACCAGCCAGCTTTCCCGCACAGATGAAGAGATTCAGAATCTGGTGGGACATAGCGCTACTGTGGTGCGCCCGCCCTATGGTTCTTTTAATGATACTGTAGCAGGGATTGCTGCAAGACCTCTGATCATGTGGTCTGTGGATACCCTGGACTGGGAGACGCAGAATGCGGATTCTACTGTCCAGAATGTGATGGATAATGCCCAGGATGGCGCGATCATCCTGATGCACGATATTTTTAAGGAATCTGTAGATGCTGCGGAGGTCTTTATTCCACAGCTGATCCAGGAGGGATATCAGCTGGTTACAGTCAGTGAGCTGGCTGCGGCCAAGGGTATCACACTGGAAGCCGGAACTTCCTATGGAGCTTTCTGATTTTTAACCTGTTTAAAATACTTCAGGAAAAAACCTGTTTCTCTGCAAAAAAAGAACTGCCCCAAATATACGGCAGTTCTTTTTATTTTGCATTATTCAGTTTTCTCTTGGAGAAGGCTGTTGTGAACGTAAGCTTCTGTACCATCGTAATCGATCTGTACCCACTCACCGTCCTCGCCTTTCTTCTCAACCTCAGTACCGGCGGATAAACCTCCCAGTATTTTCGCATCACTGCTGGCTGCTGCA
>ERZ779874.3386-NODE-3386-length-11879-cov-9.743234_pt1 | contig 11879 bp, 10 predicted proteins | sample MGYA00511031_ERZ779874 | MGnify/ENA primary metagenome ERZ779874 (study PRJEB29588, sample SAMEA2156850) | human gut metagenome | biome: human gut; feature: human-associated habitat; material: faeces | place: Denmark | collected 2008/2010 ...
TGCACCATCTGCTGCTGCTTGGACAGAGTAAAATCCATCGCTATATCCTCCTAACAGGTCTTTTTTCATTTACCGGAATAGCCCGGTGCAAACAAATTCCTCCCGACCGCTTTCCCCGCAGCCGGGAGAAATGTTTATCAGAATTTACAGCTGGTCAACAGGGGTCTTGGTGCGGTCTGCGTTGTAAACGTAGAAGCCCTTACCGGTCTTGCAGCCCAGATTGCCGCCGCGCACCATCTTGCGGATCAGCGGGCAGGCACGGTACTTGCTGTCGCCGGTCTCGTTGTACAGCACGTCCATAATGGCCAAGCAGATATCCAGACCGATGAAGTCGCCCAGCTCCAGGGGACCCATGGGGTGGTTAGCGCCCAGCTTCATAGCGGTGTCGATGCCAGCGATATCGGAAACGCCCTCCATCTTGATGAAGGCAGCCTCGTTGATCATGGGGATCAGGATGCGGTTGACCACAAAGCCGGCAGCCTCGTTGACCTGAACAGGGCTCTTGCCGATGGCAACGGAGATCTCCTTGATCTTCTCAACGGTCTCAGCAGGAGTGTTGCAGCCTGCGATGACCTCGATCAGCTTCATGCGGTCGGCGGGGTTGAAGAAGTGCATGCCGACCAGCGGGCGGCTCAGGCCCTTGCCGATCTCGGTGATGGACAGAGAAGATGTGTTGGAAGCAAAGATGCACTCCGGCTTGCAGATCTTGTCCAGCTCACCGAAGGTGGTCTGCTTGACCTTCATGTCCTCGAATGCAGCCTCGACGACCAGGTCGCAGTCTGCACACAGGTCTTCCTTCAGGCCCGGCTTGATGGCGGCGACGATCGCATCCGCCTTCTCCTGGGGGATCTTGCCCTTTGCGACCAGCTTGTCATAGCCAGCCTTGATCTTTGCCAGGCCCTTCTCGGCCCACTCCTGCTTAATGTCGCACAGAGCAACGCTGTTGCCCTCGACCTGAGCGAATGCCTTTGCAATGCCCTGGCCCATCGTGCCAGCGCCAATAACACCGATCTTCATAGGATATCTCTCCTTTATTCATATCCCCCTGCTCCCCGGTTCCCTCTCCGGCAGGAACCGGGATGCAGAAGGGTTCAGATTACAAATTCAAATGTACTTCTCAGTTGTTGGTGAAAACTGCCTTGGGCTTCGGTTTCTCACGGGACAGGAAGCAGGCCATGCCTTCCTTCTGGTCGTGGGTCTCGAAGCAGTCGCCGAACAGCTTTTCCTCGACCTCGACTGCCTTCTCAATGGGCAGGCTGATGCCGTCGTTGATGGCCTTCTTGCAGTTGCGCACTGCAATGGGGGCGTTCTTTGCGATCTTGTTGGCCAGCTTCAGGACGTTCTCCATCAGCTCAGCCTGAGGATACACGGCGTTGACCAGACCGATGCGGTAAGCCTCATCGGCCTTGATGTTCAGGGCCGAATAGACCAGCTGCTTTGCCATGCCCATGCCGACGAGACGTGCCAGGCGCTGGGTGCCGCCGAAGCCCGGCGTGATGCCCAGACCGACTTCCGGCTGGCCGAAGACGGCATTGTCCGAGCAGATGCGGATGTCGCAGCTCATGGCCAGCTCATTGCCGCCGCCCAGTGCGAAGCCATTGACGGCTGCGATCACAGGGATGGGGAAATGCTCGATCATCAGGAAGACATCATTGCCCAGCTTGCCGAAGGCCTCGCCCTCTGCCTTGGTCATGGTGCTCATGGAACCGATGTCTGCACCGGCCACGAAGCTCTTGTCGCCTTCGCCAGTCAGAACGATGCAGCGGATGGCGTCCTGATCGACAGCCTCAAAAGCTGCCTTCAGGTCTGCCAGAACTTCAGGGTTCAGTGCGTTCAGTGCCTTGGGGCGGTCAATGGTGATGATCTCGACAGCACCCTGCACTTCGGTTTTAACAAATGCCATTGTGAAGACCTCCATTCAAAGTCTTATTCTTCGTTTCAGAACAGCCCCGCGCAGGAGAAGTCCGCCTGCGCGGGCGATCCTGATATCTGGAGTGCCTCCAGCGTTTAGTCCATTTCGACGATGGTAGCGCAGCCCATGCCGCCGCCGATGCACAGGGTAGCCAGACCCTTGTGGGCACCACGGTGCTTCATTGCATACAGCAGGGTGACCAGGATACGAGCGCCGGAAGCGCCGACCGGGTGGCCCAGAGCGATTGCGCCGCCGTTGACGTTGACCTTGTTCATATCAAAGTGCAGAGCCTGGCTGACGGCCACAGACTGTGCTGCGAAGGCCTCGTTTGCCTCGATCAGGTCCATATCGGCAACGGACAGGCCGGTCTTTGCCATGACCTTCTTGGTTGCAGCGATGGGGCCCAGACCCATGACTTCGGGCTCAACACCGGCCAGAGCGCCAGCGACCCAGGTTGCCAGCGGGGTGACGCCCAGCTCCTTGGCCTTCTCCTCGCTCATCACGACCAGAGCAGCAGCGCCGTCGTTGATGGCGGAAGAGTTGCCGGCGGTCACGATGCCGTCCTTGGTGAAAGCGGGCTTCAGGGTGGCCAGCTTCTCGACCGGGGTCAGACGGGGGCCTTCATCGGTATCGAACACGGTGTCGCCCTTCTTGCCCTTGATGACAACAGGAACGATCTCGTCCTTGAAGGCGCCGTCCTTGATGGCCTTGTCAGCCTTCAGCTGGCTGTTGTATGAGAACTCGTCCAGCATCTCACGGGTGATGGGGCTGTAGCCGTACTTCTTCTGATAGGTCTCGTTGGTGCAGACGTTCTCAGCGGTCATGCCCATGTGCTTGTTGAAGCCGGTGGCATCCCACAGAGCATCGTTGACCATGGTATCGACCAGCTCGCTCTTGCCCATGGGAGCGCCCATGCGGTAGCCATAGCGGCCCTTCATCATAGCGAAGGGAGCCATGTCCATGTTCTCCATGCCGCCTGCAACGACGATGTCGGCATCGCCAGCCTCGATCATCTGCGCAGCCATGTTGACGCAGTTCAGACCGGAGCCGCAGACCACGTTGACGGTGACAGCGGGGGTCTCGATGGGCAGGCCTGCCTTCAGGGAAGCCTGACGCGCGACGTTCTGGCCCAGACCAGCCTGAATGACGCAGCCCATGTAAACATGATCGACCTGCTCGGGTTTCACGTTTGCACGGTTCAGGGCCTCCTTGATGACGATGGAGCCCAGCTCAGCTGCGGGAACGTTGGCCAGGGTGCCGCCGAACTTGCCGATAGCGGTACGGCATGCAGATGCGATAACGATCTTTTTCATGTGAATAGCCTCCTGAATTGTGTATGTGTGTTACTTATCGGTTACCCATTTATCAAAACGCCCTGCGGCATTTTTGCGGTATCAGATTTCTTCCCTCTCCCGAAGCTGTGCGTATTTTTCGTTAACGGCCTTTTCCACATTGGGTGTGACGAACTTGCTGATGTCACTGCCGTAGTACGCTGCTTCCTTTACGATGGTGGAGGAAAGATAACTCCATTTGATGCTGGTGGCAAGGAACATGGTCTCGATGCCGGGCATCAGTGCGTGGTTGGTCTGCGCAAGCTGGATCTCGTTTTCAAAGTCCGTTACCGCCCGCAGCCCCCGCACCATTACGGATGCGTGACGCTTTTTTGCGAACTCCACGGTCAGGCCGTCGAAGCCTTCCACGGTCACGTTGGGGATGTTCTTGCAGCATTCCTGTAGCATAGCCACCCGCTCTTCCACTGTGAACAGCGGATGCTTGGCGCTGTTGATCAGCACCGCCACAATGAGGTGGTCGTTGATCTTTGCTGCGCGCTTGATGATATCAAGGTGTCCCTTGGTGACCGGGTCGAACGACCCGGGATAAACTGCTGTTGCCATCGGTCAGTGTCCTCCTTGTGCGCTGTAATTACTAAGCGCGATGTGGTTCTGCCATGATAGCACTTTCCAGCCTTGGGTGCAACCTGAAACTGCTGCGGTGCGTTTTATCGTTAAATTTTAAACGAATCATCCCACACTGCTCCGCAGTTGCTTCCCACGCTATTAGTAAAGCACATCGTCAAAATTTTATCAAGTCTTTTTCTCAACTTTTTTGTTTTTTGCGTACCAAACAATCCCCACATAAAGCTAAGAAAACTATTCATTATGCTATACTGACTGTTTTTTAGCCAAAACTATTGATTCTACACTTTGTTAATGTTATAACTAAGTTGAGCTGTTCTGCGCGGAGCGGAGCACACACTGCCGCCTTGTTTATAAGGTTACCATACAGATGTGGCAAAACGGTGTACATTCCGCAAAACAGGCGTAAAGCAGCTGCGTAATTTGTCCGCACAGAATTGTTTACAATTCTTTTATGTATTTTAAGAGAGGATGGTTTATAATGGATTGCAAGGAACTGTACGCACAGAAGCTTATGACTGCTGCGCAGGCTGCCGCTCTGGTCAAAAGCGGCGACTGGGTGGATTACGGCTGGGCTGTGAACACCCCTGTGGCCGTGGACGCCGAGCTGGCAAAACGCCTGCCGGAGTTGGAAGGAGTCAACTTCCGGGGCGGCATTCTGATGTGGGTGCCGGAGATCTTCCAGATCGACGACCCTGCTGCCCACATGACCTGGAACAGCTGGCACATGGGCGGCATTGAGCGCAAGGCCATTGCGCAAGGTTTCTCCTTCTACTCCCCCATCCGCTACTCTGAGCTGCCCCGCTACTACCGCGAGAGCAGCGACCCCGTGGATGTGGCAGTATTTCAGGTGACCCCCATGGACGAGCATGGCTACTTCAACTTCGGTCCCAGCGCTTCGCATCTGGGTGCTGTGTGCGAAAAGGCCAAGAAAATCATCGTGGAGGTCAACACCAATATGCCGCGCTGCCTTGGCGGCATGGAGAACAGCGTACACGTTTCTCAGGTAAGTGGCATTGTGGAGGGCACAAATCCCCCCATCGGCCAGATGGCAGCTGCCGGTGCCGCTACCGAGGTTGACCTGAAGGTAGCCAACCTCATCGTGCCGCAGATTCCTAACGGTGCCTGCCTGCAGCTGGGCATCGGCGGTATGCCCAACGCCATCGGCGGGCTGATTGCGCAGAGCGATCTGAAGGATCTGGGCGTGCACACCGAAATGTATGTGGATGCCTTTGTGGATATTGCCAAGGCCGGCAAGATCAACGGCAGCCGCAAGCAGCTGGACAAGGGCCGTCAGGTCTACGCCTTTGGTGCCGGCACCCAGAAGATGTACGATTACCTGAACGATAACCCGGAGTGTATGTCTGCCCCGGTGGACTACACCAACGACATCCGTAGCATTTCCGCACTGGACAACTTTATTTCCATCAACAATGCCGTGGATATCGACCTGTTTGGTCAGGTGAATGCCGAGAGCGCCGGTGTGAAGCACATTTCCGGCGCAGGCGGTCAGCTGGACTTCGTGCTGGGCGCATACCTTTCCAAGGGTGGCAAGAGTTTTATCTGCCTGTCCTCCACCTTCTTTAATAAAAAGACCGGCCAGCTGGAAAGCCGCATCCGTCCCACGCTGGAGAATGGCAGCATCGTTACCGACACCCGCGCCAACGTGCACTACCTGTGCACCGAGTATGGCTGCGTGAACCTGAAGGGCTTGACCTCTTGGGAAAAGGCCGAGGCTCTGATCAGCGTGGCACACCCGGACTTCCGCGAGGAGCTGATCCGCGAGGCTGAAAAGCTGCACATCTGGCGCAGAAGCAACAAAATTTAATAAGCGCTGTGGGTATTCCCGCTGCCCGCAGCAGGAATGGAGTTTGTCATGATGGACAAAAAGCCGCACATCAAACCGTATCTCTATGGGATGCTCGCAGGGTTTGGTGCCATTGCACTGAGCATCATCTTCTTTTTCCTTATTTACCGCTTTGACGGCTTTGGCTCGGCCATCTCTACCCTGACCGGCATCCTGATGCCCTTTATCTACGGTGCCGTCATTGCCTACCTGCTCAAGCCGGTGTGCAACAGCATCGAAGGCTTTCTGCGCCGGTTCATCCCGGAAAAGATGAACGGTCTGATCAACGCGCTGTCCGTGGCGCTTACCATCCTGTTCGGGCTTTTGCTGGTGTATGCACTGGTCATGATGATCGTGCCGCAGCTGATCACCAGCGTGACTACCCTGTACTACACCGCGCAGGCCAACATTACAAAGTTCATGAACTGGGCAAACCATCTGGAGTTTATTGAAAAGAACGAACAGATCACGGAGCTGCTCAATTCGGCTTACGCTGCCCTGAATACCAATCTGGACACATGGAACACATGGCTCAAGAACACCCTGCTGCCCTCCATGCAGAATATCGTAAGTGGTGCAGCCATTGGTGTGCTGAACGTGGTGACGGTGGCCAAAAACCTGATCATCGGCATCATCGTGGCGGTGTATATGCTGGCCAGCCGCAAGCGGTTCGTGCAGCAAGGCAAGCTGGTGCTGCACAGCATCGTCCGCCCCCGCTGGGCGCAGCTGATCACTGAGGAAGTGAAGTACGCAGACAAAATGTTCGGCGGTTTCATCAACGGCAAGATCATGGACTCTGCCATCATCGGCGTGCTGTGCTATATCGGCTGCCTGATTTTCAAGTTCCCCAGTGCGCTGCTGGTATCGGTGATCATTGGTGTGACCAACGTGATTCCCTTCTTCGGCCCCTTCATCGGTGCCATTCCCGCCACGCTGCTCATCCTCATCCAGAGCCCCATCAAGGCGCTGTGGTTCGTGCTGTTCGTGCTGGTTTTGCAGCAGCTGGACGGCAACATCATCGGACCTAAAATTCTGGGCAACACCACCGGCCTTTCCAGCTTCTGGGTACTGTTCGCCATCCTGCTGTTTGGCGGCCTGTGGGGTTTTGTGGGCATGATCGTGGGTGTGCCGCTGTTCGCCGTTATCTACGACGTCATCAAAAAGCTGGTCATTCACGGCTTGCAGCGCCATCAGGAGCTGACCCTGCTGAACAGCTATCACGACCAGTTCGGCGACCCCGCAGACGATGCAGCCGCACAGCCCGCTGCATCGCAACCTGCTGAAAACCAGTAACCCTTCCCTGCCCCGCATCAGAGCTCTTCCGATGCGGGGTATTTTTTAATCATATTACAAATTATAAATCGGAATTTGACGAGGAGCGTGATTGTATGGGGAAAGCGATTTTAGCAATGATCGTAACCGTAATTGTTGGGTATATAAGTGGTGCCATCTTTGCAAATTGGGTCAATGCACCAGAGTGGGGCGTTATTCTTGCTGTTGCCGTGATGGGAGCATTTATCATTTACTTCAATGATAAGAAACAGTAAACAAATTCCAGTTTATACAGCAAGACCCCCGCCTTATGTTCCGGGAAGGGACACAGGGCGGGGGTCTTTTTATTGTTTTAAATCAGGTTTCAGTTCAGTCCAGCGGCTGAGAGGGCTTCCAGTCCTTATAGTTTTCGTACCGGCTCTCGCGGACCTTGTGGTGGGACCACACTTCGTCTGCGGTGGGCTGCCAGTCGGCAGCGTAAGCCTTGCACTTCTCGCACAGGTGCTCGACACTTTCCGGGGACTGCAGGTCGGTGCTGTGAGCACCGGTCTCGTGCACCATCTTTTCCAGCAGCTCCGGGTTTTCCAGCATCGGGCAGGGACGCAGATGGTTCTTGTTGAAAGGCTGGCCGTTGTGGTAAGCCATGAACAACGGGCTGTGCAGGATCTCCAGAATAGACTGATCGTGGATATTGGCGTTGGAGTAGTGGATGAACACGCAGGGCTCGGCGTCACCGGCAGAGTTGATGTGGAAGTAGTTGCGGCCGCCGGCGATGCAGCCGCCCACGAACTCGCCGTCGTTCTGGAAGTCCATGGGGTAGAACGGGATATCGCACTCGGAAGAGCGCAGATAGCGGATACGGTCGATCATATACTTGCGCTGTTCCGGGGTAGGCATCAGCTCCGGGGCGGCCTCGTTGCCCACCGGCATATAGTGGAAGTAGAAGCCGAAGTGTGCCCCCTTCTCGCACAGGAGCCGCATGAACGCATCGTTGGTGACGGCCTCGATGTTCTGGCGGGTGTAGCAGATGGAGGTGCCGAAGAGGATGCCGTACTTCTTGAGCAGATCCATGGCGTGCATCACAGCGGCATAGTGGCCTTCGCCGCGGCGGGCGTCGTTGGTCTCCGGGGTGCCCTCGATGGACAGCATAAAGGCGATATTGCCCAGACGCTGCACTTCTTCACAGAAGGGCTCGTCGATGAGGGTGGAGTTGGTGTAGATGGCAAACTGCACATCGTTGTGCTTTTCTGCCAGCTTGAGCACGTCCTTCTTGCGCACCAGCGGCTCGCCGCCGGTCAGCATATACAAGTACACGCCCAGCTCCTTGCCCTGCGTGACGATCTTGTCCATATCCTCAAAGCTGAGGTTGTTCTTGTGGCCGTACTCGCCTGCCCAGCAGCCCACGCAGTGCATATTGCAGGCAGAGGTGGGGTCGAACAAAATCAGCCAGGGGATGTTGCACTGGTACTTGACGCGGTTCTCACGGATCATCTTAGTGCCTCGGAAGAAGGCTTCGTAACCCAGATTCAGCGCAGTGGTACGCGCCACATGGGGGTCGGTCTGGTCCAGCACGCAGTTGATAAGTTTCGTCCACTTGCTGTCGGGGTCGGTCAGCACCTTTTTGGCGTTCTCATAGGTCTCATCGCTGAAGCCGCTGCCGTAGAACTGTTTTGCAGCATCTACCAGCTGGCACATTGTTTTTTCACGGTCTTGCTCGGCGCGGGAAAGCGCCACGTCCACTATTTTACCAAGCGCAGCACGCTGCATCTTGTGAGTCAGATTATCAAGAGATGTATTCATAACTTTTTCCTCCCGAAATGATTCCTTTGGAAATCCTTATTTTGCTTGACCACATCCTACCACTTTGCGCGTTTTTGTGCCATAAACAGAAAATACGCCGTGATGGAAAACCCATCACGGCGTATCCTTTGATAAAATTTTATTGAAGCCGCACAGCCACAAAGCACATCATTCCTCTATTTTCAAGCTGCCGCTGCTCAGGCGGCACAGCGCCCGGCGGAAATCTCCGTGGATCATGGTGCTCACGCGCTCCACCATCTTCTTGGGGTCGCCTCTCATATCCCGGCGGGTCCATTCCAGCGTCATACCCACCAGTGCATACTTGTAAAAATCGACAACAAACTGCTTATCTGCGTCCTGCACGGTGATATCGTGGCATTCACGGTCCGCAAAATCCTTCAGGATGGGGTCCAGCAGCCTATAAAGGTACTGCTCCACCTGTTCCCTGCCCACCGAGCGGTAAACGTTGAGCACAAGGGTCTTGTTATCCTGCAGTTGGCGCAGAACGTCCAGATAGGCTTCGCTCCATGTACCAAAACCCCGGCGGCCTTCCATTGCCTTGGCGGCATCCTCCGCTAAGATCCAGTCCACCAGATCGTAAATATCCTTGAAATGGTAATAAAAGGTCATGCGGTTTACCCCGCAGTCCTCGGTGATATCGTTGATCGTAATTTTGTTCAGGGGCTTTTCCAGCAGCAGCTTCTTGAAAGATGCCTCCAGTGCCCGTTTTGTCGTTTGTGACACAAAAACCCATCCTTTCCCGGCAGACTCCTCTGCCGTTTCCGTAAATGATACCCCATAGTTTATTTTACCGCAAAATACGACCTTATTTCAAGTAGAGATTCTTACCTTTTTATGAAGTTTGTGTGTGCGCTGCCCGCCCCGAAGGTGCTGTTTTTCAATCTGCCCGCCAAAAATAAGACAAAAGTCTTGATTTTCTCCCAGCGGTTGCTTAGAATGAATAAGAAGCAGAATTTTATGCAGTGCATATCTGCCGAGGGAGGGTTATTATTATGATGAAAACCATTGGGTTTTTAGGCTGCGGAAACATGGGCGGCGCTATTGCACGCGCCGTATGCAAGGCTACTGAGCCTGAGAATGTATTTCTGGCCAACCGCACGGCGGCCAAGGCCGAAACGCTGGCTGCAGAGCTGGGCTGTCAGACATCCACTAACGCCGAGGTGGCCGGTGACTGCGACCTGATCTTTCTGGCGGTGAAGCCCCAGATGATGGAAGCCATGCTGGAGCCCCTGCGGTTCATCCTTGCCGAGCGCACCAAGCGGTTCGTGCTGTGCACCATGGCTGCCGGCCTGCCGGTGGCACGCATTCAAGAGATGGCGGGCGGCGACTACCCTGTCATCCGCATCATGCCCAACACCCCGGCGTCGGTAGGCGAAGGCATGATCCAGTATTGCTCTGCCAACGTGACCGCCGAGGAAGAGGCTGCATTCTGCCGGCTGATGGCTCCCGCTGGGCGTCTGGACGCCGTAGCCGAGGGCATGATCGATGCCGCAAGCTGCGTCTCCGGCTGCGGCCCGGCATGGGTGTACCAGTTTATTGAAGCGCTGGCCGATGGCGGCGTGGCCTGCGGTCTGCCCCGGGCAAAGGCACAGGAATACGCCGCACAGATGGTACTGGGCAGCGCAAAGCTGGTGCTGGAAAGCGGCAAGCACCCCGGTGCGCTGAAGGATGCTGTGTGCAGCCCCGGCGGCAGCACCATTCAGGGCGTGCGGGTACTGGAAGAACATGGGCTGCGCGGTGCGGTGATGGATGCCGTGCTGGCTGCTTACGACAAAACAAAGGAAATGGGAAAGGGTTAATGAAATCATGCGCATCGTTGTGAAAGTGGGCACCTCCACATTGGCATACCCCACCGGGCGGCTGAACATCCGCCATGCAGAGGAACTGGTCAAGGTATTGAGCGATTTAAAGAACGAGGGACACGAGGTCATTCTGGTGTCCTCCGGCGCTATTGGCATGGGCGTAGGCAAGCTTTCGCTGCCTGCACGCCCAAAGGATACCACCACCAAGCAGGCCTGCGCTGCCGTGGGACAGTGCGAGCTGATGTACACCTACGACCGGCTGTTCAGTGCCTACGATCACACGGTAGCGCAAATTCTGCTTACCGGCGTGGACGTGGAGCACACCGAGCGCCGGGTGAACATCCAGAATACCCTGACCCGTCTGCTGGAACTGGGTGCACTGCCCATCATCAATGAAAACGACAGCGTTGCCACCGATGAGATCACCTCCATTGGCGACAATGACACGCTGGCTGCTATTGTGGCCTGCTGCTGCAAGGCCGACTTGCTGGTGCTGCTGAGCGACATCGACGGCCTGTACACTGCCAACCCCCACACCCACCCGGATGCGGCGCTCATCCCACTGGTGGAGGAGATCACCCCGGAGGTGATGGCGCTGGCAGACGGTGCAGGCTCTGCACTGGGCACCGGCGGCATGGCAACCAAGCTGCGGGCTGCCCGCATGGTGACCGGCAGCGGTGCGGATATGGTCATCGCCAACGGCGCACACCCGGAACTGCTGTATGATATCGCTGCGGGCAAGCCCATCGGCACCCGCTTTGCCGGGCACAAGCAGCCCGCACTGTCTACACAGGAGGTTTGAGCTATGACCACACAGGAAATTCTGGAAGCCGCCCGCGGGGCAAAGGCTGCGCTGGCACTGGCTGATAGCGCCAGCCGCGCACAGGCACTGTGCAGTATGGCTGCGCAGCTGTGCAGCCCGGCAAACATGACGGCTATCCTTGCCGCCAACGCCGACGATATGGCCGCTGCAAAGGGACATATCAGCGAGGTGATGCTGGATCGTCTTGCCCTGACCGAGGAGCGCATCCGCGCCATGGCAAAGGGCATTGAAGAGGTCGCTGCCCTGCCCGACCCGGTGGGCCGGGTGCTGAAGCGGGTGGAGCGCCCCAACGGGCTGGTGATCGAAAAGACCGCCGTGCCCATGGGTGTGATTGCTATCATCTACGAGAGCCGTCCCAACGTGACCAGCGATGCCGCCGCCCTTGCCATCAAAAGCGGCAACGCCTGCATCCTGCGCTGCGGCAAGGAGGCCTGGCGCAGTGCCAACGCCATCGTCACCGTTCTGCGGCAGGGCCTGAAAAAGGCCG
>ERZ779874.3389-NODE-3389-length-11868-cov-2.560654_pt1 | contig 11868 bp, 8 predicted proteins | sample MGYA00511031_ERZ779874 | MGnify/ENA primary metagenome ERZ779874 (study PRJEB29588, sample SAMEA2156850) | human gut metagenome | biome: human gut; feature: human-associated habitat; material: faeces | place: Denmark | collected 2008/2010 ...
GAGCGATCCCGTAACCGATCGAACCACATCTGCCATCACTTAATACGGCACGTCCTCCACCTGTGACAATAACTGTTTTACCTGTTAAAAATCCCATTTTCTGTTTTCTCCTTATATTATTTGAAATCCGATACCTTCAGACTGCTTTCCGGCCTTATACAAATGTCCCAGTCCGTTTGTATCATATATAATGCTCATTATCTTCTATATCTTTCGATCATATCCTCCCACTGACAGCCTGCTTTCAAATGCACTCTGTTCTAATGGTTTATCATACAGATAGCCCTGTGCATGGTTACAGCCAAGTTCCAGAAGAAATCTTGCCTGCTCCTCCGTCTCAACTCCCTCGGTTATGACATTCAGATTCAACTGTCTTGCCATCTGAATGATACTCTTAATAATGATCTGATCCTGTGTTGAAAATGCCTCATGATTGATAAATGACCGATCGATCTTAATCTCGTTTACCGGGAAATCCCGAAGAACACTCAAGGTCGAACAGCCTGTACCAAAGTCATCAATTGATGTCGCAATACCTGCTTCTGACATATTCTTGATAAAGTCATACAGATCCTTCTGTTCACTCGCTTCTGTCGTCTCTGTTACTTCTATGATGATATACTTTGGATCAATATCATACTCTTTTATGATCCTTATAATTCGTTCCGCCAACATCCGTGGATCATGCCCAACCCCGGAAATATCATTTCTCGATATATTCACAGATATCGGAACAAGCTTATACCCTTTCTCAATCCATTCATTTATAGCCTCACAGACCCGCTTCAGAATATACAGATCCAGATGAATGATAAATCCATTCCTCTCCATGGTCGGAATAAACCGAAATGGTTGTATCACTTCTCCGTTATGAATCCATCTTGCAAGTGCCTCTGTACCTACGATCTGACCTGTCCGGATATCAACCTTCGGCTGATAATACACCTGAAATTCCCGTTTCTCCAACGCCTCAGGAAGCATCTGTTCCATCCGCTGAACATCTACTGTTTCTTCCAGCATCTTGTCCGTTAAAAACGCATACGGAAGCTTGTGCTGTCTGGCATAACTGACGGCAATCGACAAACCATTCATAATATTTCCGGGATCTCTGTCCTTTGCCGTTATCTCATAGGCACCTGCCGCTGCCGCTATATATACCGGAACGACCCGTCCCATATACTTTGCTGTTACCTCAACCTTTTCCAGAAGATGAAGGAACTCTGCCGTTCTGCTTTTCTTGACCAGCGCCATGAAATTATCTCCGCCCAGATGCGCCAGTGTCTCGTCCTCTGCCAGCCATTTTCTGACAGCGACTGCATAACGCTTGATCATCAGATCACCTTCTGCACCACCATACTTATAGCTGAGCAGTCCAAAGCTTTTCAGGTTAAAATAAAAGCCGTTGTACTGACAGATCGTCTGATCCTGCAAATGCTGCTGTATGATCCTGACAAAGCCTGCACTGTTAGGGAGCATCGTGATCAGATTACAATACGAATATTCTCTTGTCTTACGGATCAGTCTGGATCTCGTCACATGAAGATATAAAACCTCAAGGAGAAGAGCTATATCTTCTTTTTCTTCCTCGCTCCATTCTACATTTTCATATGGGAATGCCGTAAGCTCACAATATCCGTTTTCTACCGCTTGAAATGTCTTCTGATATTTGCCTTTCTCGGAATACAAGCCATCCCCGGCATAGAATACATCATGACGATCTTCATCCTGTACAGATTTGATATTTGCCTCAATGTGCAAATGTCCCGCTACCCTGCCGATCTTAAGCCGCTCAGCCAGAGGTTCGATCGCCTTTTTGAATCCATCAAATGTATTCTCAAACTGTAGTAATTCCTGTACATACAGTTCTATATCTTTTTTCTTAATTCTCTCTCTGATATCATCCACTGTCACGGGTGATCCTCCCTCTCATCTTTACTACTCTATACACCACAAAACTATTATTTTACATACAAACAATCATGTGTTTATTATAACATGCTTTTCACTTTTATGGGAAAAAAGATAGTTTTTTGATAGATTTTGAACAGGTTGGAAATCACATGACAGGCGTTATTTCTTATATGACAAATATACAGGTGTTAGCACTTCCCAGAACAGGATGACCGGAGCCACCTGTGCCGGGGGGAAGAACAGCGTCAGGAGCACGATCATGATCATGGAAAATGTAAAAGATTCCATAGAGATCAATGTTGCCCTCTGTTCCGAAGGGAACATATTCTGAAGTATCGTATTTGTTCTTACCTGTAATGCATCATCACTAAATGCCGCAATAAATCCACCTAATGTCATAATCACATAATTACCAGAATGTTCCACTGCTATACCAAGAAGAACAAGGAATCCGGTTAATACAAATACTGTTCTGTACCGTAAACGATCACACAACAGAATCACCCTTGCTCCAAGGATTCCTCCAAGTTCCATAATAAAGAGTGCCATTCCAAGCAAGGCATTTGGGATTCCACTCTCCGGCAGCTTAGCCTGTAAGAAAAATAACAGTAAAATATCCCCTGCTCCTACCAGCGAATTTACCAACATCAAAACTATTGCTCTCCTTGCATCCTTTAGAAACTGAATACTTTCCCACCAGCAGTCAACCAATGCACGGACAATTGTATTTGCCTTATGATCCCTGTGTTCTCTATGTTCCCATATTCTATTTAAAACAAATATCTGAACCAGACACATTAAAATATCCGTTCCATATGCGGCTCTATAACCAATGTATAACGCAAATCCTGCACACAAAGTTGATATTCCATTACACAAACGGTATATACTCAACTGATCTGATTCATATTTTGCATAATAGGATTCTTCTCCATAGATTTTTAAAGAATCATATGCTAAAGCATCTCCCGATCCTGATGAAAAATTGTAACTCATCGCATGAAGTGCAATAGACAGACATATCGTAAACAAATTCCCTGATGCGATCATAACAACATTTGCAATCATTCGTAAAATACTGCTCACAATCAACATATTTTTTCTTCCAAATACATCCGCAAATATTCCTGACGGTATCTCAAAAATAATGCTGGTTACATGAAAGACCGTTTCCACAAAACCTATTTCGACCAAACTATATCCTCTGGCAGCCAATATTGCCACCCAAGCCCCTGTTAAAGATAAATTTCCAAGGCCGGTCTTTCTCATAATAAATCTTTCCCGTATCTGCATCAGAGACTGTGATATGAAGCATTGCATCCGGATTTGATATCACACCAACCGTTTCAACATATAATACCTGAAGATCAGGCACTGTACATTCAAAGGCTTCTACAATAACAGGATTATTTGCGGACATTTCTATCTGTCCGTTATCCTTATGTTCTATCTTAAGTGTAGCAAATACCGGCTTTGTAAATTTATCTGCAAGCTGTGCTTTATACACCAATGCAAAAACAAAGCATAGAGCCAGTCCCAAAATAACTGCCCATAATATCTGTTTTTTATTCCATGTCTGCCCTGTCTGCTTCATAACAACCTCATATTATTTATTACATAATGTCTACATCTGCGCTGTAATCAACGCCATCGATCTTAAATCCGAACATCTTATAGAATTCATCCCAATATCCATCGATATCAGCAAGTTCCTTAACGTTCTCGCTGGTTACGGCATCCCAGTTCTTAGCAACTGCTTCCTGAATATCATCTGCCATTTCCCAGTCGTCCATACGGACAAATCCGTTTTCGTCTGTCTCAACTTCACCGGCCATCTTATCAAGGAAAAGTCTTGCCATCTGCTCGATACAGCCCTCATGAACACCCTTTGCTTTCATCTGCTTATAGAGCAGAGTAATGTAAAGCGGAACAACAGGAATTGCTGCACTGGACTGTGTAACAAGTGCCTTGTTGATTGCTATATATGATGATACATTTGCGAACTTCTCATTAATAATATCGCTCGACTTATACAGATCCTTCTTTGCCATACCGATCGAACCCTCGGCATAGATCGGGAATGTGATCTTTGGTCCTATATATGAATATGCAACTGTTGTTACATGATCTGCCAGAACGCCTGCATCTGATAATGCCTGCATCCAGTCGATCCAGTCCTCGCCGCCCATAACTTTGATAGTGTTCTCGATCTCTTCCTCTGTTGCAGCAGGAATATGTGCCATTGTAACTGTATTGTCTTTTAGAACCAGAGTCTTATTTGTATATTCTTCTCCGACTGTCTTAAGAACAGAAGTATACTTGTGTCCATCCGGTGTTACACGTCTCGGTGCTGCAAGGCTGTAAATAACCATATCAACTTTTCCCATATCCGCTTTGATTGTGTCGATCACCTGCTGTTTGATCTCCAATGAGAATGCATCTCCGTTGATGGATTTAGCATATAAGCTATCTTTCTTTGCTTCTTCTTCAAATGCTCTTGTGTTATAGAAGCCTGCGGTTGCGGTTCTTCTTCCGTTTGACTCTTTCTCGAACATTACACCAAGTGTATCTGCTCCATAGCCAAATGCAACCGCGATTCTGGAAGCAAGTCCATATCCGGTAGATGCTCCGATCACCAGTACCTTCTTCGGTCCGTCAACCTTTGGCTGTGCCTTTACATATTTGATCTGATTCTTAATATTCTCTGCGCATCCAACCGGGTGAGCAGTGGTACAGATATAATCTTTTACTCTTGGTTCTACTACCATTTTAATTTTCTCCTCTAAACATCCGATCTGTCCGGACTTTCTTTCTCAATTTATATTTATACATTTTGTATCAATATCTGGTCATATGCGGCTTACATCTGCGGGCGCTCTTTGTTTGCAAACTTCGTGTAATCCTGCATCCATACAAGATCAACCGATCCGGTCGCGCCCTTTCTCTGTTTTGCTATAATAATCTCTGCAATACCCTTCTTCTCGGTATCCGGATTGTAATAATCATCACGGTAAATGAACATTACAACGTCCGAATCCTGCTCGATCGCACCGGACTCTCGCAGATCGGCAAGTACCGGCTTGTGATCCGGTCTGGAGTCAACCGCACGGTTCAACTGCGACAACGCAATAACAGGAACATTAAGCTCTCTTGCAAGCACCTTTAACGCTCGCGATGTATCTGAAATGAACTGCTGTCTGGATTCTACATGCTTATTCGTACTCATCAGCTGTAAGTAGTCGATGATGATAAGTCCCAGATCATTGTTCTGTTTTAATTTTCTACACTTCGAACGAAGATCGGCTACAGTGATCGCCGAATTATCATCTACGAAGATCGGCGCATCCGCGATTACCTCCGTACTCTCCATGATCTTATCCCATTCATCGTCCACCAGCTGTCCGGTCTGGATCTTCTGGGAATTTACCAGAGAATCAAGGGCGATCATACGTGTTACCAGCTGCTCCTTTGACATTTCCAGACTGAAAATAGCAACAGGAATCCTCTTTTTTACAGCTACATGGTGTGCAATATTAAGTACAAATGCTGTCTTACCCATAGCAGGACGTGCTGCTACCAGAATCAATTCCGATCCATGCAGACCCGTTAGCATATTATCCAGATCGATAAATCCGGTCGGCACACCGGTAACTCGTGTATTCTGTCTGGATGCCGCCTCGATCTGATCGATTACATCAAGTACGATCGAATCAATCGGTGCAAAATCATTTGCGCCGTTTCTCTGCTGAACGATCTTGTAAATCCCGCTCTCTGCCGTTTCAAGTAATCCGTCTACATCGTCCGTGTCAAGGTAACAGTCCTTTTCGACATCCTCACACATCTTGATCATACGGCGAAGCACTGCCTTATCCGCTACAATCTTCGCATAATACTTCGCATTTGCCGATGTCGGAACTGCGGCTATGATATCAGCTATGTAGCTCATACCGGCAACATCCTCCGGAACATTCTTCTCCCGAAGCCTGTTGTTCAGCGTGATCAGATCGACTGCCATTCCTTCCTTAAACAGCTCGATCATATTCTCATACAGGATCGCATTCTGCGCACTGTAAAAGTCATCCTTTGTCAGTATATCCGACACATCTACTATGGCATCACGATCCATGATCATAGAGCCGATAACCGACTGTTCTGCATCCAGGTTATATGGTTGTTTTTTCCTGATAAATGCATCTTCCATTAGTCAGCCTCTTCTACCTTTACTGTAAGCTCTGCCTGTACCTGTGGATGCAGCTTGATCTTTACAGTAAATGATCCCATTGCTTTGATCGCATCCTTCAGCACGATTTTCTTCTTATCAATATCATAATGTAACTGGCTCTTGATCGCATCCGAGATCTCCTTTGACGATACAGAGCCGAATGCCCTACCGCCTTCGCCGACCTTTATGCCGACTGTTACAGATGCCTTTTCAAGCTCTGCTGCGAGAGCCTTGGCTGCTGCAAGATTCTCTGCCGCAACTTTTTCTTCATGTGCCTTCTTTAATTTATAATCATTCAGATTCTTTGGTGTTGCCTCAAGCCCAAGTTTTCTCGGTATAATATAATTTCTGGCATGTCCGTCACTGACATTTACCAGTTCACCTTTTTTCCCAAGACTCTTTACATCCTCCAGTAATATAACCTTCATATCAAATATCTCCTTCCTTGTACATCTCCTCAAGCAGGTTGACAAGCTGTTTCTTTACTTTTTCCTTTGTCGTATTCTTAAACTGCGCGGCCGCGATATTCGCATGTCCGCCTCCACCCATACGCTCCATAATGATCTGGACATTCACATCATCGATAGAGCGGGCAGATATCTTTACATTTTCTCCCAACTGTGCGATTACAAAGGAAGCACGTACACCTGCAATATTCAACATCTCATTTGCCACCTTGGCTGTCAGTACAGTCGGTGATTCAGGTCCTTCTTTCGGCTCAAATACCGATACTGCAAACATCCCAAGAACCATCTCTGCGTTTCTAACGCCATCTGCTTTTTGTCTGTATGTGTCAATATCGCTTCTGAACATCTTTCTGACACGCATAACGTCCGCGCCGCTTCTTCTCAAATAAGCAGCAGCCTCAAATGTACGAACACCTGTCTTTGTCAGGAAGTTATCTGTATCGATCAGAATACCTGCATACATCGCATCTGCCTCAGACGGGCGAAGCTTGATTTTCTCATCCATGTACTGTAACATCTCCGCGATCATTTCGCACGCTGACGAAGCAAATGGTTCTACATAGGAAAGGGTCGCATTCGCGATCACATCCTTTGTCTGTCTGTGATGATCGAACACAACCACCGTCTTTGCATAGGAAATAAGCTCCTCACACTCAGTCAGACTCGGATTATTCACATCTACGACTACCAGCATCGTATCCGCATTTATCATCTCAATCGCCTGTTCATTGTTGATGATCATGTCATCACCATACATACTGTTTGCTGTAAAATTACCATAGATCGGACTGATCGCCGATGACACTTCATTGATAACGATATGTGCCTCTTTATTCATAGAATTCACCATACGATACACACCGATTGCAGATCCGAATGCATCCATATCCGGATCCTTGTGTGCCATGATGATCACCTTTTCTTTTGTCTCTAACAGCTCCTTAAATGCCAGTGTCTTAACACGAGCTTTTACACGGGTAGATTTCTCTGTACCCTGACTTCTTCCACCATAATAAGTAATCTTATCATTGGATTTCAGGACAACCTGATCCCCACCACGTCCGAGTGCAAGTTCCATTGCGGAACGAGCCGCTTCAAAATCAGCCAGAAAGCTGGAATATTCCGTTCCAAGACTTATAGATAACGTAAGTGGCAGATCATTTCCGATATTGATTGCTTTTACCTCATCCAGCAATGCAAATTTATTCTCCTGAAGCTGCGGAAGATATTTCTTCGGCATAACGAACATATACTTATCCTTTTCAAAGGAACGTACAATCGCATCTACATTTGCCATATATTTATTGATCTTTCGATCTACAAGTGCAACTAACAGTGAATGACGGACTTCCTCCAGATCATCGAATATCTCATCATAATTATCGATATATATCAAACCGGTAACCAGCTTCTGCTCCTCATTCTCCTTCGCCAGTTTGTTCTGCTCCGTCATATCAAACAGATACATGGCAATAAATGTGGTAACACCGTCTGTATGTTTCTTTCTCTTCGAGGTACGTGTCTTTTTATTCTCCTCCTGTAAACCTGTATCCTGTAGTACGATCTCCGGTGCATCTGCACTTTCCGGTGCTTCCGGTTCAGCAACCGCATCTACCGGGCCATTCGGATTTACCCTGACACGCTTGATCTCTACTTTATATTCTCTTTCATTATATTCGATATCTGCATGAACCGTATCTTCGCCCTCAGCCGGTATCATCTCATGTGTTAAGCCCTCAAACACCTGCATAGCTGTAAGCCGCATCAGCTTACGCTTACTCGTATTCGTGATATGTGCAAATTCATCATTTACCCATGCAAGTCTTCCCGTCTTGTCTAAGATAGCGTATGGTATAGGGAATTCCCGGATCAGATCCTTCTGAACTCTTCCATTTTCCATCGCCTGATTTGCAAATAATGCGTCACTTGATACACGTGAAGATATATAAAGGACGATAGTCATAGCCGCATAAACAGCAGTAATAATGATACCTACCACACCTGCTGCCACACTGATCGTAAACATCCAGATATCAAACACCACAAACAATGCAATCATATAGAGCGGCATCTGTGTATAAAAATCATGTCTTTTATTTGTATGTTTATTTTCGTTCATGACGAATCTGTCCTTTCCGGATAATCTGTATCCTGTTTATTTTAGTTGTGTTTTCTGTCTGTTCATCCGTGCGATCCAATGGATCAGGATCATACCGAATGCCACAGAAACAAATGTCAGACCTACAATGTATGCAAATCCTGTCCAATACGATACATCCGGGAAGATATAACGGACAGTTGCCCGCGCCGGGCTCTGGCAAAGATAGATAAACAAGCTCATCTCTCCCAGGAATTTACTTACTTTATTATCAAAAGCACCTGATATTGCCGACTGCTTACTGGCAGTGATCGATATCGCAAACAACAGCAAAATGTTATTATAAAATACACAGGTCTTTCCACCTTCATGCATCATAAAGATCGCAAGCAGATACAGCAGAAGCTCTGCGATTCCGAGAAGCCGTTTTACTGACGGACGAAATTCTTTCTTCTTCAGATATTCTGCAAACATATATACCAGACATCCTATATTCAAGCCTACAAAGGCACGCAAGATGCCATGCGTGATAACACCTTCAAACTTCGTAAAGCCATTATATCCGACAGTATTATAAAAATATCCTGATATCAAAAGCGCGGTAACAGGAGCAATGATCAGTGTATAAGTGTCCTTATACTTTCGTAATAATGGATAGATCACCAGCATGGCGATAAGCATAGCCGAAATATACCAAGTGATCATCACAACCTGAGTTCCCTGCACGCCTGACATGGACAACAGTAAAAAGTTCGGAATCATCTTCACAATCGCAATAAATAATCCGATAATTCCTTCCTTTAGATATACATATCGGCCGACTTCCACAAACCATACACAAAGCCCCAGTGCATAGCAATACAAATATGCCGGTAAGATCCGTCGGATCTTATGAAGGGCAAAGCCGAATGTCTCTTTTCCGAGAGAAATACCTGTATGCCGTTCTTCTGCTTTTGCAGCTGACACACACATGAAATATCCGGATACGATAAAGAACATCTCAACCGCATATCGTCCCCATTCCAACAGATATCCATGCTTGCCGCCATATACCTCACCTACATGGAATACAAGTATCACCAGGCAAAACACAAATTTCCAGAAGTCGAGGGCTCCATTGTATTTTTTATTCATTTCTATTTCTCGCTTTTCTTCTTATACTGGCTCATTCTTGTATCAATCTTATTCGTGATGCCAAGTCCGAAAGCCTGTTCATTTTCTTTATACTGTAACAACGCACGGAACATATATACATCTTCCGGTGTCGTAACCTTGATATTTCCTCTGTTGCCTTCAACAATATGTGCCACAATATTCTGACTTCTGATAATGGTACATGCATCAACCATTCCTTCATATCCGGTTGGAGTTGCACGGACAACATCATGAGCGGCAATGATATCCTTCAGGTAGAAGGACTGCGGTGCCTGTGCTGAATATGTGTCTTTTCTAGGTGGTACCGAATCGATCTCGACACCATTTTCACTGATCATGATCGTCTCATAGCAGGCAGTCGATGTGATCGCATTACCGTACTTTTTAACGCTCTCTATATTGTTGGAAATAACATCATATGAAACATATGGTCGAACACCATCATGGATCAGAACAATAGAATCCTCCGGGCATTCAGACTCTGCCATTTTAAGTGCATTGTAAATAGAATCCTGAGAAGTTGCTCCACCGGCCAATACATGTTTTACCTTTGTCAGATGATACTCTTCTGCCAGATCTTCTACATAAGGAATATAATCCTCGAGAACCGAGATGTAGATCGCATCGATCTGATCATGATACTGGAATAACTGTAATGTATGAACCAGGATTGGTTTTCCGTTGATCTCAAGGAACTGCTTTGGAATTCCCGCTCCCATTCTTACTCCACTGCCGCCTGCAAAAATAATTGCTATATTCATCTACTGTTTCTCCTTTTTTCTGTTTATTTTAAATTTTTCACTTCTTTGCCGCAATTGTGCGATACAGAATGCTATATAGACTTTCCCCATTCTGCATAGATACATTAATTTTATAACGAAATCAAGAAAAATTCAACTTATATTTGACTTGATGCATTGTGTGTTATTTGTTTTATCGTTTTCAATATTCTCTCCGTTGCCTTACCATCACACATCGACATATGATAAGCAAAGCACTTTTCGATCTCGGCAGGATCCCGCTCGGACAGTTCATACTCGATTGCCGCAGGAAGCTCCGCTCCATCCGTAACCACCTTACACGGGAAGGAATCATATGGAACATAGAAGCCTCTGGCATGGTCAAACGAATCAAAGTCCGGTGCAAAAAATAAAAACGGCTTCTTATATGCCATATAGTCAAATAATATCGAAGAATAATCTGTGATGAGCAGATCTGCAACCGCAAATATTCTCTCGGACGGCAGATCGCAATTCGACTTCATTCCCTTTTCTTCCAGATGTGGATGCAACTTGATCACCCAGTAATAACGATCTTCTGTTTCTTTCATAACTCTCTGTATCTCTTCCATTCCACAGAGTGTCGGCATAGCCGCATTTCCCCGAAATGTAGGAGCCCAGAGAATTACTTTTTTCCCTTTTGCTTCCGGATATTTCCGATAAAATTCCTCATGGTTTGCCTGATTCCACGCATCATCATAATAATAGTCCGACCGACTGATCCCGGTCGCCTGTACAACTCCCGAAGCAAGCCGCATTGTCTTTGTAAATACCGGTACACAACACGGTGCGCTGACTGTCAGCAGATCATAGTTTTTGTAAACCGAATCGCCTTTATACATCTTCGGAATATCTTCCGTCGTGTCATATCCGCTTTTCTTAAGCAGTCCGCCGGAATGCCAGAGCTGTACCACCTTTGTCTCCGGCCGTTTCTCACAGGCCGATACAGGAAGAAAATTATCACAGATAAATACATATTCTGCGACAGCATACCGCTTCATAAACTGCCTCAGCCACTTTAACAGACTGCCATATCCCATCTTTCCAAAATCGGTGACCCAAGTTTCGTTCTTATACTCCGGATCCCATTGCAGTGTTTCATACATTTTTTTCATAGAAAAAGGCAGTTCCTCATGATGTGCATCGGCGAAGATCACCAGCCCCTTTTCAACCGGCTTTCCGGCATACCGTTTATAGAGCAGCGGCAGATAAATCTGCTGCATCGCCATTTTCAAT
>ERZ779874.3391-NODE-3391-length-11860-cov-45.295044_pt1 | contig 11860 bp, 6 predicted proteins | sample MGYA00511031_ERZ779874 | MGnify/ENA primary metagenome ERZ779874 (study PRJEB29588, sample SAMEA2156850) | human gut metagenome | biome: human gut; feature: human-associated habitat; material: faeces | place: Denmark | collected 2008/2010 ...
GTTCGCTCAACCCGCCTTTCCGCCAGTTCTTGTCCCACCACGTCACGTCGGGATAGGGTTCTACGGCATAATGTCCGGCTTCGTTAATCTGGTCTAAACTCTTCCAACGCGAAGAAGCAAGCGTGGTAGTAATCACCGTAAAGCCGTGTTCATGGGCATAGCGTGCCGTATCCCGCAAACGGAATTTGAAACATTGCAGGCATCTGCCGCCACGTTCGGGCTCTCCCTCCAGCCCATGCACCGCACAACGCCATGCTTCATGGTCGTAATCGGCATCGATGATATCCAACCCTAACGCCTGTGCATAGCGGGTGCATTCGTCTTTCCGGATGCGGTATTCTTCTGCCGGATAGATATTCGGATTGCAATAATAAACCGTAGGGCGTACCCCGTGCTGCATCAGGCATTCGATAATCGCCGATGAGCAAGGCGCACAACATGTATGCAGCAATACCTGTTCGGCATTGCCCGGCACTTCCCAGTCTTCTTTCTTCTTTTTCATAAAAATAACGGAGCCAGCCACTCGGGCACCTCTACTCCTTGTTCTTTGATACGTTCCAAACAGTTTTTCCCTTTGCGGGTCAACGTGAAATACATCTGGCGTTTGTCCTGCTCACCCAGCTTGCGTGCCAGCAAGCCCTTGTCCTCTACCGAGCGGATAACCTTCGAAGCATGCGACGAAGTCAATCCCGTACAAGAGATAATGGTTCCTGCCGTCACGGTTTCCGCTCCCACACTACACAACACCATCGCCTCGTTGAGCGACACCCCGTAAGTTTCCTCCAACCGGTTCTCCAGTTCGGAAAGCCCCTTCAGCAAGTCGCGCATCACACATATACATTGTATCTTTTCCATAATCAAATAAACAGGTTCATGTTTGCCTCACCGGCACGCTCCATGTAGGTAGCCACTCCGCCGATGCTTACACAATCAAGCAGTTCTTCACGCTTCACACCCATCACGTCCATCGACATCTGGCAAGCGATAAATTCCACACCGTTGTCAATGGCTTGCTGGCGAAGCGATTCAAGCGAATCCACCCCTTTTTGCTTCATGATATGGCGCATCATCTTCGAACCGATTCCGCCCATATTCATTTTCGAGAGTTTCAGCTTGCGTGAGTCTGAAGGCAACATCATGCCGAACATCTTGCCAAAGAAATCTTTCTTTACCTGAGGCTTCTGCTCTTTCTTGATGGCATTCAATCCCCAGAACGTAAAGAAGATAGTCACCTTCTCGCCCGTAGCCGCCGCGCCATTGGCGAGCACAAAAGTAGCTAAAGTTTTGTCAAGATCATCACTGAAGAGGATAAAAGTTTTGCCTTTCCCGCCCCTGACCACATTGGGCGCCGCTTCCGTAACGCTTTTGGCTTTCTCTATCCGCACCCGATACACGCCGTTTTCTTCCGTTTTCGAGAGGAAACGGTTGCCCGTTGTGCGGCACCACGATTCGGCGTCACGAGGGAATCCCGCATCGGTCGCACTTACTTCCAGGCATTGTCCGGGTTGTAAGGACCCCATACCTTTCTTCAGTTTCAGTATCGGGCCGGGACATTGCACACCGCACGCATTTACCTTTATGACTTCTGCCACAGGCTTGTCTTCCGCAGGACAAACACACGCCGCCTCTTTTTCCGTTTGAGGCGGACACGTTTCCATCGGAAGGCATACCGGCGTTACAGCCGATTGGTAAGTCTTAAGTCCTCCTATCAGGTTACGCACGTCCTTGAATCCGTTTCCTTTCAGGATGTTGCTTGCCAGATAGCCACGCAACCCGACTCCACAATACACCCACACGGGCTTGTCTTGTGGAATCTCATCCAAATGTTCCCGCAATTCATCCAATGGCAAATTGACGGCACCCGGGATGGCTCCCAATTCAAATTCATCTTGGGTGCGCACGTCTACCAAAGTCACCCGGCTCAGGTCGGCATCCCTCAATTCACGCCAATACAGCGGTGTCATCTTTCCGCTCAGGATATTTCCGGCTACGTAACCGGCTATTGCCACCGGGTCTTTTGCCGAAGAGAACGGAGGCGCATACGCATGTTCCAGCCGGGTCAGGTCGTACACCGTTCCTCCTTGCTTGATAACCAGGGCAAACTCGTCAATCCGCTTATCCACTCCGTCGCAACCTACCACCTGCGCTCCATACAATTTCCCGTCCTTCGGAGAGTAGGTTATCTTGATAGCCATCTGCAAAGCGCCCGGATAATAACCGGCATGGGAAGCCGAATGGGTAGTAGAAGAAAGATAGTCAATACCCATTTGCTTCAACCGTTTGGCAGGAAGTCCGGTAGAAGCTACCGTGAGGTCGAACACCTTGGCTATGGACGTACCGATGGAACCTTCATATTTTACTTGATTGCCGAATACCAAGTTGTCCGCCACGATGCGTGCCTGGCGGTTTGCCGGACCGGCCAGGAAGTTCAGCCATGGCTTGCCCGTGACGGGGTGCGGAAACTCTATCGCGTCGCCCACCGCGTAAATGTCCTTATCGGAAGTCTGCAAATACTCGTCGACATAAATCCCTTTCATTTCTCCCAACTTCAGTCCGGCTTCCGAAGCCAGGCGGGTTTCGGCACGCACACCGATAGACAGAATCACCATATCCACTTGCAAACGGGTGTCCGACTTGAAAGCCACATCCAATCCCGCATCCGTTTGCTCGAACGCCTCTACCGCCTGGCTCAGATAGAGTTTTACGCCTTTCTGTGTCAGATGTTCGTGCACCAGCGAAGCCATCGAATAGTCGATGGGTCCCATCACCTGGTCTGCCATCTCCACTACCGACACTTCCACGCCGGCATGAACCAAGTTCTCAGCCATTTCCAGCCCGATGAACCCTCCGCCTACAATTACGGCACGTCTCACTTGTTTTTCGTTCAGGTACTGCTTGATGCGGTCGGTGTCGTTTACGTTACGCAGCGTGAAGATGCCTTTCGAGTCAATCCCTTTCAAAGGCGGACGTACAGGCGACGCGCCCGGAGAAAGCAACAATTTGTCATAGCTTTCCGTATAAATCTTCCCCTCGGCGGTACGCACGGTCACTTTCTTCATGCTCCGGTCGATGGCGGTCACTTCCGAATGTGTGCGCACATCAATGTTGAACCGTTTCCCGAACGCTTCGGGCGTCTGTACGAAAAGCCGTTCGCGTTCCTCGATAACCCCACCTATATAATAAGGTAGTCCACAATTGGCATACGAGATATACGCTCCCTTCTCGAACAGGATGATTTCGGCTTCTTCGGTATTTCTACGGATACGGGCAGCTGCTGTGGCTCCTCCCGCTACTCCTCCTACAATCAGTATTTTCATAAAGCTGCTTTATTTTATCTTGTTATTATTTTCTTATGGAAACTTTTGCAAATAAACAACAAACTTTTGATATGATAAAATTTCCAATGGAAAATATTAATCACATTAACATAATTACAGGAAAACACCCCTATCTTAGGAAGTATCGGGAAAACGTGTGTTAATCCGGTCAAACAGGCACAGAATACATTCAAACGGCATTCTTGAAAGATTTATGCATGTGATTTGCACGATTAAAGATTTGTTTTAACTTATGATTTACCTATATTTGCAATCGTAATTAACTTTAAAATAAATCGCATGAAGAAACATTTCTTAAATCTGGCACTATGGGCACTCCTACCAATGAGCCTATGTGTGACGGGATGTAGTGACGATGACACTTATCCCGATGTAGACGGGCAAACACCAGTTGCCGAAATGAACACCTTGCACATCCAAACAGCAGCGGGGCGTACCTTTACCATTGAAGGCACACTGACCGATGCGGATGGAATCTCAACCATCCAGCTGCAATGTGCAGACTTATACTTGAACAAAACCATTGATTTAATTGAAATCTATGGTAAGCCTCAAACCGAGTACGACTTGAGTTACAGTTTTACAACGGCAAACGAAGAGTTGGGCGAAAGCTTTACCATTACTGTTACCATTACCGATGTAGGCGGACGTTCTACTTCGCAAGAAGTATTGGTTACTATGGACGGAGACTTCGAGAATCCGACATTTACTGTTCAACCGTCTTCTGAACTTACTGTGCTGATTGCTTCGGAAACAGGCTTTACTTTGAATTTCTCAGTAACAGATGACCGTGCGTTGGATTACGTGACCATCAGCATCCCCGATGTTCCTGAATTTGAAAATTTCCAAGTTGACGCTGACGGACAAACCTCGCTCGATGTATCTGAACGTATTGTTTTCCCCAGTGAAGAAGCTACCTACAAAATGACAGTGACAGCTGTGGATGCGGTAGGTAATCAGACGGTAGTAACCAGTACGATTAACGTATCGGAAATGCAGAACTTCCCGAAAATGTATTTGACTGACGTAGCTACAACAGCCGAACTGAACAGCGATGTATTTGGCGTTCCCATGCTTATCAATCATCCGGCTGAATACCAGTATCATGCCCGTTATTATAATAAAGAGGCAGGTACTGAAATCTTCTTCTTGCCACAGAAGACAGATTTTGCTCCGATTTGCTTCGGTATTGACCCGAACGATGAGACGAAGTTGACATACGACCCGGAAACTGCATTGCCCATTGTATTGGACGAGGCTGGAGTATATTATGAAATAGACTTGAATGTACAGGATTTAACGTACAGTATAAGTACTTATCCGGTAGATGAAGCTACAGACCCGATGGGACACTATACGTATGGTGAACCATGCTTTGACCGTTGGGAAGATGGAGGAAGCGAACTGATTGACTTTTATATTGGTTGGGGCAGTTCTCCTCAAGATGCCGGAAACCATTTGTTTGTGCAAGACGCTAATAACCCGCATTTGTTTTACTATCCCGCAGAAGGTGAGACATGGACATTGGAAGCTGGTGAAGAGATGAACTTTATCATTTCCAATTATCATCCCGATGGCTGGTGGGACCATGTAGAATGGCGTTGCGATGATTCGGCAAATCCGGAAAAATTCGGTTACTTCAGTAAGAAAGGTGATGTAAACCCGAATTGGGAAGGAGAAAACCAGCGTTGGGAAGACGGTTCAGTCGTAGGTGATAACTGGATGAAACCCGTTGTCATAACAGGTGGCAACTACCGTTTTGAATTCGACTCACATCTGGGACGTGGCAAGATTGTTCCGGCTAATTAATAATTGTAACTTTAAAATCGAAAATATGAAACAACTATTATTTTTATGCTGCTTTACACTGGTTAGTCTCTGTGGATTTGCCCAGCAGATTACGGTGAAAGGTATCGTAACTTCGGATGCCGATAAATTAGGCTTGATTGGAGCTACGGTACAGATTAAAGGTACAACCGTAGGTACCATTACAGGATTGGACGGTGACTATACATTAAATAATGTACCATCGGATGCCGTATTGGTATTCTCCTCTATCGGTTACGAAACACAGGAAATACCGGTCAACGGACGTACCACCATCAATTTGGTGATGAAAGAAGCAACCGAGTTGTTGGATGAAGTCGTAGTCATCGGTTACGGTGCCGTCAAGAAGAGTGACTTGACCAGTTCTATCTCAACCGTAAAGGGTGAGGAAATCACCGAAACCGTTACAGGCAATGCGATGGATGCCTTGCAAGGTAAAGTAAACGGTGTGCAGGTGGCCAGCGGTGGTGGACCGGGCACGACTCCGAAAGTATTGATTCGTGGTGTTACCACCGTCAACGGTTCCGACCCGCTTTATGTAGTAGACGGTATGCCGATTAGCGGTAACATCAACTTCTTGAACAGCAACGATATCGAATCGATGCAGGTATTGAAGGATGCTTCGGCTGCCGCTATCTACGGTACACGTGCATCAAACGGTGTTATCTTGATTACCACCAAGAAAGGCAAAGCCGGACAAACCCGTGTGAACTTTACCGCATCAGTGGGTTTCCAAACCATAGCTAAGCCTAAAGTAGCGAATGCCGCTGAATATAAAGAAGTATTCTTGCAAGCTAATGAAAACATTGGACGGGACCCGATGTGGAACGACACCGGAGCTACAACCAATCCTGGTGGAACAGACTGGTGGGACACGGTTGTCAACAAAACTGCCTTGACTCAGAACTATGCGTTGAGCATCTCTGGAGGTACTGATAAATTGGTATATAACCTGAGTTTAGGATACTACCGTACCAACTCTCAATTCGATGTAGGTTATTGGGATAAACTGAATGCCCGCCTGAATACCGAATATACCTTTAATAAATATGTAAAAGTCGGATTCGATATAGCTCCCCGTATGGAGTCGTGGGACGATACTTCAGTACAATTTTCGTCTGCCATGGCTATGGACCCGACTACACCGGTATTCCGTCCTGAATCGGAATGGGAAGACAACGAGTACAACAACTACGAACGTTCGTACAATAACCAGACTTGGAACCCTGCGGCTTCTATTGCACGCCAGAATGCACACTCACGCGAAATGGGTGCTATTATCAACACCTATTTGCAGATTAATCCGATAGAGAAGCTGACTTTGCGTACCCAATTTGGTGCCAACGCGCATTTCCGCCGCTCGGATTCTTTTACACCCCAATTCTATATGGACGCATTGGAACAGCAGACATTAAGCCGGGTTGAGCGTGACATGACAGAATGGTTGGACTGGAACTGGACAAACACAGTTACTTACATTGACACGTTTGCAGAAAAACACAACTTGAACGTGATGGCAGGTTTCACAGCAGAACGTTATGCTGAATATACTTCAGTCGCAAGACGTGATGACACCCCCAGCAATATGGATGTGTTGCAAGAAGTACATGCTGGTACCGAAGCAACTGCCTGGGCAGATGGAAATACCCAATATAACACGTTGGTGTCTTTCTTGGGACGTGTGATGTATAACTACGACAACCGTTACTACATCTCCGCGTCTCTCCGTTCCGATGGTTCTTCACGCTTCCCGAAAGGCAACAAATATGCCCTCTTTCCTGCCGTATCCGCTTCTTGGCGCATTACCAGTGAAGAGTTCATGCAAGACCAAGATATTTTCAGCGACCTGAAGCTTCGCGGAGGTTGGGGACGTGTAGGTAACCAGAACATTAGCAACAATGCAACATTGACACTGTTAGACCAGACATATTATATGTATGGTAACACAATTGCAAACGGGTATTTCATTTCATCGGTAGGTAACAACAACCTGAAATGGGAAACAGTAGAAGACTGGAACGTAGGTATCGATATGTCATTATTGAAATCACGTTTGGGGGTTACTTTCGAATATTTCCAGAAGAAGTCTATGGATATGCTGTACCAAAAACAGAATGTCCATGCCATCGGTTATCCAAGCTGGAACAACACTGTATGGATGAACATCGGTAGCATGAAAGCAACCGGTTGGGAATTGGGACTGAGCTGGCGCGACCAAGTCGGAAAAGACTTCTCGTATGACATTGGCGTAAACTTGTCCGCCGTACGCAACAAGGCTATCAAGTTCTCGGGCGACGGTCCGATTTATACCGGAGGTTTCAACAGTGACCAAATCATCAGCAACGAAGACGGTGGCTTGATTTCACGCTTCTATGGATATGTAGCCGACGGCTTGTTCCAAAACTGGGAAGAAGTGTATGCACATACCGATGAACACGGAACATTAATCCAGCCAAATGCTCAACCGGGTGACATCCGTTTCAAGGATTTGGATCACAACGGTGTACTGGATGCCAATGACAAGACATTTATCGGTAATCCGTATCCTGATTTGATGATGGGTATCAACATTGGTCTGCGCTATAAAAACATTGACTTTGCCGCAAACTTTTACGGAACATTCGGCAATGACATCTTCAATAAAACCAAAGGTATGTACTCTGGCATTAATGGACAGAATGTTTGGGCTGGCACTTTGGACAAGGCATGGCATGGTGAAGGAACCAGCAACGATATTCCGCGTTTGACATATAACGATGTAAGTCAAAACTACGAACGTGTATCCAGTTTCTATGTAGAAGACGGCTCATATATGCGTTGCAAACTGTTGCAGATTGGTTATACCTTGCCTGAAAAATGGGTAGGCGATTCTCAGTTGCGCCTTTCATTCTCGGCACAGAATCCGTTTACCATTACCGGTTACTCGGGTATGGACCCCGAACGTCCGGCATTGGACGGAAGTGTAATCGAAACAGGTATTGATAATACGGCTTATCCAAGTCCGCGTACATTCTTGTTTGGTATTGATTTCAAATTTTAAGCATTAGACAACAATGAAACATTTATTTACTATATTAGCCTTGGTTGCCACGTTAGCCTTTACTTCATGTGAAGACTTTTTGACAGAAGAAATACGTGGACAACAAAACTTGGACACCTACTTCTCGGATATTGAATCTTGTGAAGCATATATTACCGGATGTTACCAAGACATAACCTGTGGCGGTTGGTGGAACATCAACACCGTGTGGTTGCTTTCTGAAATGTGTAGCGATGATGCCTGGATGGGCAATACGTCTCAGAGTCAAAGTGACTATATCTCGTTGGCACATTACCAAGGAAGTGGTGCCAGCAACGGTCCTATCTCTAACTTCTGGCAATATCGCTATAAGGCCATTCTTCGTTGTAACGTAGCTATCGAACGCATTGCTCAAATGGATTTGGTTGATACGGAAAGACAAAACCAATTAATTGCCGAAGCCCGTTTCTTACGTGGGTATTTCTATTTTGAATTAGTCCGGAATTTTGGCGGAGTACCTTTAATGACCAGTTTCTCTGACCCTGCAGAAGTACAAGGTATTACCCGTGCTTCCACTGAAGAGACTTATGCGTTTATAGAAGAAGACTTGTTGGCTGCAGCGGAAGTACTGCCTGGACGTAATGAGGCTGAAGTAGGACGTGCTACGCGTGGAGCTGCTCTCGGCTTGTTAGGTAAAGTGTACTTGTATCAGGAGAAATGGGAAAAAGCCCGTGACGTGCTGAAAACCGTAATCGATAGCAAAGAATATGATTTGCTTCCGGAATTTGGTCAAGTCTGGGACGTGGAATATGACAATAGCATCGAAAGTCTGTTCGAAGTACAATATGAATACGATGAAACCCTTGCTGTAGGAGGTTCGCTTTCTGTTGTAACCGGAAGCCGTAACGGACCCGGTGACGGATGGAGCTGGTGCCAACCGACCGCTAACTTGGAGCAAGCTTACATTGATGCCGGCGATACGGTACGCTTGAAATGGACCATCATCAAATCTGGTTGTACTGAAATAGCCGGAGAAAACCGTTTCAATGAATTTATAGAAAACAATTCAACTGTAGCTAATGCAGATGAGTTGATTGAACAATACGGTTGGGATGAGAATTGTTACATCATTGACCCGGCACTACACAAATCGGCACGTATCATCCGCAAATATTTCTTGCCGCTTGATGACCGTCCAGAAGTTTATAACACCGACAAGAGTCCGCTGAACCACCGTATCCTGCGTTTTGCCGATGTCTTGTTGATGTATGCCGAAGCTTGCAACGAATTAGGACAAGACAACGATGCACAAGAAGCATTGAACCGCGTACATACCCGTGCTAAAATGTCTCCTGTAACCGCTACCGGCACTCAACTTCGTGACGCCATCCGTCTGGAACGCCGTCTGGAACTTGCCTTCGAACAGAATCGTCTGTATGACATCCGCCGTTGGAAAGATGATAGCGGCCAGCCGGTTATCGCCAGCATCCTCGGTCCGAACGGAAGCTTTGTACAATGGAACATGAACGAAGCTACCCGCGACCCGTTGGAATGGAGTAACCAAGGTGAATCCAGCGACAAGGGCATCACTTTCGATGTAAACCGAGACATGGTGTTCCCGATTCCTTTGTATGAAATTACTATGTCAAACGGTTCTATCGAGCAAAATCCAGGATGGAATTAATGATTTTCAATAGGTAAACCATAATTCACATTACATGTCACAGGCCGCGGGTAATCCTGCCGATTATCCGCGGCGTTTTTAATTTAATAAAACTCCATTTGACCAATGAAATTCAAACTACTTCTCTTTTCAGCCGTGTTATTTAACTGTTCGGCTTGTAGCGATGCTGAAACTTTTTCACAACAGGAAGACGAATCGGATACACCATCGGTAAGCGTGGAAAAAACGGTAATCATCGATGCCGGACAGAGCTTTCAGACCATAAAAGGGTTTGCCGCTTCCGATTGCTGGACGCCTGCTTTTGTAGGTAAATATTGGACGGACAACCGGAGTGAGATAGCCGAGTTACTCTTTTCTTCTGAAATCACCGGTGGACAGCCCAAGGGCATCGGACTCTCGATGTGGCGTGTCAACATGGGAGGCGGAAGCATGGAACAAGGAGACGAGAGTGGTATCTCGAATGTCTCGCGCCGTGCCGAATCATACCTGAATGATGACCTGACGTTAGACTGGACCCGTTGCGAAGGGCAACGCTATTTTATGGAACAGGCAAAAGAATTAGGTTGCAATCAATTTGTTTTGTTCAGCAATACCCCGCCCGTGCAATATACCAAGAACGGAAAAGGATTTTCATCGGAAAGCAATAAATCAAACCTGAAAGAGGACTGTTACGATGATTTTGCCGCTTACATGGCAGACGTAGCCGCCCACTACACCAGCGAAGGATACAATATTACCCACATATCCCCCATCAATGAACCGCAATTCAGCTGGAACGACGGCGGACAGGAAGGAAGTCCATGGACCAACGACGAAGCGGCACGCTTAATCCGTGAATTGGATAATGCACTGACCGAACGCGATCTTTCTACTGACATCTTGCCTGGAGAGGCAGCTGAATGGACATACCTTTATTCCATCAAAGACGATGCAAACCGCAGTAAGGTGCTGGAAGCCTTTTACGAACCGGAGTCATCGGCTTATATCGGGGACTTGAGTCATGTGAAAAAGTTAATTGGCGGGCATAGTTATTGGACAGACGGTACATGGGACGGTATGCGGAATGCCCGCGAACGCATGGCGCAAGCAGCCGCCCAGTACGGACTGGAGGTTTGGCAAACCGAATGGAGCATGCTGGGAGACAACTACAGCTCTACCGAATTCGGCAGTTATGATACAGCCACAACCATGGATATTGCCCTCTATATGTCGCGCGTCATCCACAACGACCTGACCGTAGCCGGAGTGACTTCATGGAGTTATTGGACTTCGATGGATATCTCGCAATGGGGACAGAAAGACCGTTTCCTGCTTATTTCGCTGGTACCTGACGGCTGGACCGGTGACGGAGGAGATACCGGACTGCTGCGTAACGGAGGAAGTTACCAAGCCATGCCTACCCTTTGGGTGCTGGGCAATTACAGTCGCTTTATCCGTCCGGGATACCGTCGCATCGCACTCAGCCTGAACGAATCGCTTCATTTCTTCGGTTCGGCATGGATATCGCCTGAAGCCGACAAGATAGTAGCCGTCTATACCAATTATTCCGATAAAGGTGTCCGGTTGAACGAAACCCGGGAAGGTTGGAACGGTGAGGTAGCTTCCATAACCACTTACACTACCACACAAGACAAGAACCTGAAAGAAAAAACTTATGCAACAGATGAAAAAGTAACGTTGGATGCGGAAAGTGTGACTACAGTAGTATATACTTTGAAATAAAGTTTGTATTTTTACACCTATATTATATAACGAATCCGAACAATGAAAAACAAACTTATTTATTTCCTGTCATGCCTGCTGGTGTGTCTGATATGCATTCCGGTAAAGGCGCAAGTATCTTTCGGCAAGGCCGAAAAATTTAATGAAGATTGGCTTTTCAACCTGAAAGACGATTCGCTCAGTTTGCAAACAAATTATGACGACAGCAAGTGGCACAAGCTGGATTTGCCGCACGACTGGTCGATAGAAGGACAAGCCTCTCCGACTCTT
>ERZ779874.3401-NODE-3401-length-11839-cov-3.459012_pt1 | contig 11839 bp, 9 predicted proteins | sample MGYA00511031_ERZ779874 | MGnify/ENA primary metagenome ERZ779874 (study PRJEB29588, sample SAMEA2156850) | human gut metagenome | biome: human gut; feature: human-associated habitat; material: faeces | place: Denmark | collected 2008/2010 ...
GTCATCAAAAGATGACTGCTAAGGAATTTCGGAACTGTTTTTATTGCAATTTTAAAACTATCTTTTGTGCCAATACAATCACTTACATCGGATACAATTTTACAATTATTATTCTTATCTATTTTCAATAATGTGCACTCTCCGCAATTCATAAATATAGTTCCTGCAGGATTATATACAACTATAAGAAGAGAGATTTTATATTTTTTGATGGAAATATATTATCAAGATGATTTAATTTTATTAAATGATCGACATGTAGAGTTATTACAAGAATTGATTAAAGGCAAGAAACAAAATGCAACAATTAATTTACCTAATGATGTAATTGCTGTTAGGGAATATGACTATTTCTATTTGAGACGTGAGATGGAAGAGTTAACAAATTATGAAATAGAACTTGGTAACAGTGTTGATTTACCTAATCATCATACAATAAAACGTATTGAAGAAACTAATGATAATAGTAATAATATCTGTAGGCTTTCTAGTGATGAAGTTAGATTACCTTTAACTGTTAGGACTAGAAAAATGGGAGATAGAATAGCTATTAAGGGAATGAATGGTACGAAGAAATTAAAAGATATCTTTATCGATATGAAAATAGGAAAAGAAGAAAGAGATTTATGGCCTGTTGTTGTCGATAGTTTAGATAGAATTGTTTGGATACCGGGAATAAAAAAGTCAAAATTTGACAAAAAAAATGAAGAAAGTTATGATATAATATTGAAATATTGTTAAGGAGGAAATATGAATAAAAAAGTAGATAAAAAAACAATAAAAAAAGGGTTACTTCCTTACTTATTTATTTTACTAATAATATTAGGAATATTTTATTTGTTTAATTTCTTAAACCATAAAACTAATATATTAACTTATAATGAATTTATGGAAAATTTAGCAAATGGTAAAGTTAAAGAAGTAATGCTTGTACCTCGTGATAGAGCGCAAACTTACGAGGTAACTGGTAAACTTAGTGATTATGCTGAGAATGAAAGCTTTTATGCGGTTTTACCAAAGAGTGAAAATGTTGTAAAGAAAATTACTGATATAACAGAAAAACAAAAAATAGAACTTGTAACTAAGGCTGATCCAGAATCAAGTACATGGCTTGTGATTTTAGCTGATGTTTTACCACTTGCTTTGTTAGTATTTTTAGCATTTTTCTTTCTAAATAAACAGATGGCTGGTAATAGAAGTTCAATGGATTTTGGAAAGAGTAAAGCGAGACTTTCAGATAATAAGAATAAAGTAACTTTTAAAGACGTCGCAGGATTAAAAGAAGAAAAAGAAGAAGTAAGAGAGTTAATCGATTTCCTTAAGAATCCTAAAAAGTTCCAAAAACTTGGAGCCCGTATTCCAAAAGGTGTATTATTAATGGGACCTCCAGGAACAGGTAAAACTTTATTAGCGCGAGCTGTTGCAGGTGAGGCAAATGTTCCATTTTATTTCATAAGTGGATCTGATTTCGTTGAGTTATTTGTTGGTGTTGGTGCTAGTCGTGTAAGAGATATGTTCCAACAAGCAAAAGGAAATGCTCCATGTTTAATATTTATTGATGAAATAGATGCTGTAGGACGCCAAAGAGGAACTGGTTTAGGTGGTGGACACGATGAACGTGAGCAAACACTAAACCAATTACTTACTGAGATGGATGGCTTTGGTGAAAATGAAGGTATTATAATAATAGCTGCGACTAATAGACCTGATGTTTTGGATCCTGCTTTACTTAGACCAGGTAGATTTGATAGACAGGTTACTGTTAGTTTACCAGATATTAAAGGACGTGAAGAAATTTTAACAGTTCATGCTAAGAATAAAAAATTGGCAAAGGATGTTACTTTAACTAATTTAGCTAAGAGAACACCAGGATTTAGTGGTGCTGACCTTGAAAACTTACTTAATGAAGCTGCTTTACTAGCAGTAAGAAGAGATAAAGATGCTATTACAATGCATGAAGTAGATGAAGCTACTGACAGGGTATTAATGGGACCTGCTAAAGTTAGTCATAAATATAGTGAAAAAGATCGTAGATTGGTCGCATATCATGAGGCTGGTCATGCTGTTATAGGTTTAAAATTAGCTAATGCTTCTGATGTACAAAAAGTTACAATTATTCCAAGAGGTTCTGCTGGCGGATATAATATGATGGTTCCAAGTGAAGAAAAATTATGTTCTACTAAAACTGATTTATTAGAACAAGTTACTGGTTTACTTGGTGGTCGTGTTGCAGAAGAAGTTGTTTTTAAAGAGATAACTACTGGTGCTGAAAATGATTTCTCAAAAGCTACTAAAATAGTAAGAGCTATGGTTACTGAATATGGTATGAGTGATTTGGGACCAATGCAATTAGAACAACAAGAGGGTGCAGCGTTCCTTGGAAGAGATTATAATAAGACGAGAAACTTCTCTGAAACTGTTGCTCATGAAATTGATGAAGAAATGAGAAAAATTATTAATGGCTGCTATGTTGATGCTAAGAAAATAATAAAAGAAAATAGAGAATTATTAAACTTAATTGCTGAAACATTATTAGAATATGAAACATTAACAAAAGAACAAATAGATTATTTAGTTGAAAATGGTTGTATGCCAGATGAAAATAAGGATAACTTAGAATCTATGTCATTAACTAGTTTAAAAGAAATGGCTAAAGAAAAAGGAATTAAAAATTATTCTAAGATGAATAAAGCAGAAATTATTGATGAATTAGATAAAGTCAATAAAGAAAAATAAAGAAATGTGTGTACTTGTTTTACACATGTTTTTTTGTTATAATAAGCCGGTATGGAGAAATAGTATGTGGAAAATAGGAAATGTAGAAATTGATAATCAAGTAGTTTTAGCGCCTATGGCCGGTATATCTAATTCTGCTTATAGAAGAATTTGTAAAGAAATGGGTTGTGGTCTTATTTATGCCGAAATGGTTAGTGATAAGGCTATTAGCTTTGGTAATAAGAAAACTCTTGATATGTTATATATGACAGATAGTGAAAGGCCTATTGCTCAACAAATATTTGGTACTGATGTGGAAAGCTTTGTAGTGGCTGCTAAGTATATTGAAAAAACTATGAAACCTGATATCATAGATATAAATATGGGATGTCCGGTTCCTAAGGTAGCTTTGCGAGCTCAAGCAGGTTCTGCACTTTTAAAAAATCCCCAGAAAATTAGAGAAATAGTAAGTGCTGTTGTTGCAGCAGTTAATGTTCCTGTTACTGTAAAAATACGCAGTGGTTGGGATAGTGAACATATTAATGCTGTAGAGGTTGCTAAAATATGTGAGGAGGCAGGAGCTAGTGCTATAACAGTTCATCCAAGAACTCGTAAGCAAGGATATAGTGGTAAGGCTGATTGGCTAATTATAAAAAATGTAAAAGATAATGTTTCAATTCCTGTAATAGGTAATGGTGATATTAAAACACCTGAAGATGCCAAGAGAATGCTTAATGAAACAGGTTGTGATGCTATTATGATAGGACGTGGACTACTTGGTAATCCATGGTTAATCAGAAATACTCTCAATTATTTGGCTGGTCGTGATTATGAGTTACCATCTACAGAGGAAAAAATAAAAATGTGCATTAAGCATTTGAAATATCTTTCTGAAACTAAAGATGAGAAAATAGCAGTTTTAGAAATAAGAAGTCATGCTGCATGGTATCTTAAAGGAATAGAAAATGCCTCATTAATTAAAAATAAAATCTATCAATGCAATAGTATTCGTGATATAATGCAAGTATTGAATGAATTTTTAGGAGGAAAAAGTAATGAGTAAAAAAAATAGTGATGAAAATAATAAGGCCTACTTTTTACAAAGATTATTAGCTTATGTTTTTGATATGACTATTGTGGTATTGGTTTCTACTTTAATTAGTTATCCATTTATTTCCACAAAAACTGTTGATAAGTTGAATAAACAATCTTCAGAAATATTAGAAAAATATCAAAATCAAGAAATAAGTGCTAAGACCTACTTTAATCAAAATATGGATAATAGTTATCAACTTTCCAAAGAAACAGGACTTACTAATATAGTTACAATAGTAGTTTATGTATTATATTTTATTGTTTATCAAATGTATATGAATGGTCAAACAATTGGAAAGAGAATAATGAAAATTAGAGTAGTTAAAAATGAAGATGGAACTTTAAGTATGAATGATATGTTAATTAGAGGTTTGATTAATAATTATATTTTAGCTAATATTTTAATTGCAATTTTCGTACTTATTAATAGAAATACATATGTATATGGTTCTTCAATTGTTCAAATTATTCAGTATGCAATTTTAATTGCAAGTATTTTTATGATTATTATTAGAAAAGATGGAAGAAGTGTTGCTGACTTAATTTGTGGTACAAAAGTAGTTAGCTTGAAGGAGGAGTAAAAAATGAGAGAGTTTAGTGAACAAGAACAAGTAAGAAGAGAAAAACTAAAAAATATTAAGAATCCATATCCTGATAGATTTGAGGTTAATTGTGAAATAGCTGATGCCTCACAAATGGAAGATGGTACTACTGGTATAAGAGTAGCTGGTAGAATAATTTTAATGCGTAAAATGGGTAAGATGAGTTTCTTAACCATAGGTGATATATTAGGAAAAATACAAATTTCTGTTAAAGTAGATATGATAGGTGAAGAAGCTTATCAAGATTTTAAGGCAAATTATGATTTAGGTGATTTTATTGGTGTAGAAGGTGAATTATTTACTACTCATACTGGTGAAAAAACAATTAGAGCTAGTCATATAGAATTTTTAGGAAAAGCTTTAAAACCATTACCAGAAAAATTTCATGGTGTAGAGGATATTGAAACTATTTATCGTAAGAGATATCTTGATCTAATTACTAATGATGATAGTAAGAAGAAATTTTTATTTCGTAGTAGATTTATAAAAGAGTTGAGAAATTATTTAGACTCTAAGGGCTATTTAGAAATAGAAACACCAATTTTGAATAATAAAGCAAGTGGTGCAACTGCTAAACCTTTTGTTACTCATCATAATGCTTTAGATATTGATTTATTCCTAAGAATTGCCCCAGAAACTTATTTAAAAAGAGCTATTGTTGGTGGCTATACTAAGGTTTTTGAAATTGCTAGATGTTTTAGAAACGAAGGAATAGATGCTACTCATTTACAAGATTTTACTATGATTGAAGGATATGGAGCATATTTAAATTATAGGGATAATATGAAATTCCTTAGAGAAATGTTACAATCAATTATTATGAATATTTTTGGTACTTTAGAGATAAATGTTGGAGATAAAGTTGTGGATTTATCTGGAGAATGGGAAGATATTAGTTTTAGAGATTTGATATTGAAGTATTCAGATATTGATATTAATGTTTATAATACTAAAGAATTATTATTACAAAAGATAAGAGAAGATAAAATTGAAATTGATAGTGAAACTCCACTTGAGAATTTAGGTTATGGTAATTTAGTTGATCAATTATATAAAAAAATTGCAAGACCTTATATAATTAATCCTGTATTTTTGACTAAACATCCTATTAGTCTTTCTCCTTTAGCTAGAGCAAATGATTCTGATCCAACAATTACTGATCGTTTTCAGTTAGTTATTAATGGTGCTGAAATTATTAATGCTTATTCTGAATTAGTTGATCCTATAGAGCAAGAAAAGAGACTATTAGAACAAGCTAGATTAAAGGCTAATGGTGATGAAGAGAGTATGCCTATGGATTATGATTATATCGATGCTATGGAATATGGTATGCCTCCTATTAGTGGATGGGGAATGGGAATTGATCGTTTAGTACAATTACTTACTAATTCGGCTAATATAAAGGATGTTGTTTTATTCCCACTTATGAAAAATAAAGAAGATATTACTAATGATTAGTAGTATTTTTTTTGTTTAAAATTTGGGGTAAAAAGTGCTAAAAGTATTGTAAAATCTAGCTATTATAGTATAATGATAATGGGAGGAGAAAATTATGAAGAAACATAATACACTAAAAGTCGTTCTTATTACTTTATTAACTTTTTTAGTATTAAGTTGGATATTTACTTCAGCATATTATTCAAATGGTTATGTTGAACAAGGACGCATTCAAATGGGATTATTTGATGTATTTTCATATCCTGTGACAGCTATTTCTTATTTTGGTTATATAGCTTTATATGTTTTTGCTATTGGTATGTTCTATGGTGTTTTAAATCATATTAGTGCTTATCGAGTAATGATTGATAAATTAGCAAAATCATTTAAGGGTAAAGAAAAAATTGCTTTAGCTGTTATAATGATAATTCTTGCAATTATTACTTCATTTACAGGATTGAACTTGGCACTATTGTTAGTATTCCCATTTATTATTTCATTAGTTTTAGTAATGGGCTATGATAAAATAGTTGCAGCTTTAACTACTGTTGGTAGTGTTGTTGTTGGTGTAATGGGTACAACATTCGCTTATAATAATACTAGTATTTTAGCAAGTGCTTTATCTTTAAAAGTTACTTCTGGTATGGTTTATAAGATAATTATTCTTGTTTTAGGTTTAGCTATTCTTATTGTAAATACAATTATGTATATTAATAAAATGGCTAAAAGATCTAAAGAAGATACTAAAGAACTAGAAGCTTATATTCCTGAAGTAGTAAATGCAAAAGAAAGCAAAACTACTAAGATATGGCCATTAGTGTTAGTATGCGATTTAATATTAGTAGTTATGATTTTAGGATTTATTCCTTGGTCTGCAGTATTTGGTGTTACTTTATTCGATGATGTTACTAGTGCTGTTACTGGATTTACAGTACCTGCATTTGTTGCTTTATTAGTTTTATTATTAATAATCAATATAGTATTATTTGTAAAGAAAAAGAACAAACATGCATATATTATTGATGCTGCAGTGGCTATTGTAACTATTGTTATATTAATTGGTAGATATTTAGTTAAAGCTAAATTATTTAAAACTTTGGTTTCAGCTTTATCTGTTGACTTTGCTATTTTTGGTAAATTCTTAGGTACTGTTAAATCATTTGGAAACTGGTCTCTTACTGATATTTCATTACTTGTTATTCTTGGAGCTATTATTTTAGCTATGATATACAAAGTTAAATGTGATGATGTATTTGATGGAATGATTAATGGTATTAAGAAATCAATAGTACCTGCTATCTTAGTTGTATTGGTATACTTTGGTTTGGTTATTGTAACATATCATCCATTCCAATTACCTATCTATAAGGCAATATTTGGATTAACAAAAGGATTTAATGTATTTACATCTACTATTGTTGCTATAATTGCTACAGTATTCAATAGTGATCCAATGTATGTATTCAATAGTGTTGTTCCTTATTTAGTTAGTTTAGTTACTAATACAAAGGTATATCCTGTTATTTGGGTATTATATCAATCTGTATCAGGATTAACAATGTTAGTTGCACCTACAAGTATTGTTTTACTTCTAACTTTATTCTATTTAGATATTCCTTATAAAAAATGGTTAAAAACTGTTTGGAAATTAACTTTAGAAATTTTAGTTGTATTACTTATTGTTTGTACAATAGCACTTGCAATTGTTTAATCTATTTAGAAAGGCTTAGTCCTTTCTTTTTTTTGTCGTTTTTTTTAGAACATAATTTCTTGTCATTGGTATCAAAATATACATAAAATATTATTGAAGGGATGGGAAAAAATGTTTTCAAAATTTAGTGAAGAAGCACAGAAAAGTTTGTTATTAGCGCGTGAAGAAATGATTAAGTTAAGGCATCCATATATTGGCAGTGAACATCTTTTGCTGGCCATACTTTCAAATAAAAATTTACCTATTACTAAGATGCTTTCAAAATATAATATTAATTATGAGAATTTTTATAATGAAATAATAAAAATAATGGGGAAAGGAACAAAGGTAAGTTCTTGGTTTTTATATACTCCGCTATTAAAAAGAATTATAGAAAATGCAACATTTGATAGTAAAGAGAGAAAGGAAAAAGAGGTAACAATAGAACAATTATTTTTATCTTTACTAGAGGAGGGTGAAGGAGTAACCATTAGATTACTTGTTGGAATGAATATAAATATAGATGCTTTATATGATGATTTTTCCAATAAGTATATTGTTAAGAAAAGTAAGAAAGAAAAAAAATTAATTATAAATGATTTTGCAGTTAACTTTAATAAGAGGGTTGTTGTTGGTGAGATTGATCCGGTTAGTGGCCGTGATGAGGAAGTTAATAGAGTAATAGAAATTCTTTCGAGAAGAACAAAAAATAATCCTTTACTAATTGGTGAGGCAGGTGTTGGAAAAACTGCTATTGTGGAAGAGTTAAGTCGAAGAATAGTAAATGGAGATGTACCCAAATTTTTACAAAATAAAAAAATACTTTCTGTTTCAATAGCGTCACTTGTTTCAGGAACTAAGTATAGAGGAGAGTTTGAGGAAAGAATAAATAAAATAATAAAAGAAGTAGAGGAAGATGGAAATATTATTTTGTTTATTGATGAAGTTCATACTATAGTTGGGGCCGGTGGTGCTGAAGGGGCTATTGATGCTTCTAATATATTAAAGCCTAGTTTAGCACGAGGAAAAATTAAGATAATAGGGGCGACTACTAATGAAGAATATCATGAGTATATAGAAAGAGATAAGGCATTGGATAGAAGATTCCAAAAGATTAATGTTTTGGAACCTGATGTGGAAAAAACAAAAAAGATGTTAATGAATTTGAAACCACTTTATGAAAGTTTCCACAATGTTGTTATACCAGAAGAGGTGATTGATTATATTATAGAGTTATCTAATAGATATATTCAAAATATGCGAAATCCCGATAAATCAATTGATATTATGGATGAAGTATGTGTTAAAGCTTCCTTAGAAAGTAAAAATAAAGATGATAAAACTTTAGAACTAAATAACAAGGTGAAAAAGATTATTCAGGAAAAAAATAAGGCAGTGCAGGAACAAGATTTTGAAGAAGCATCTAGACTCAAAGATGAACAATATAAGTTAGAAAATGAGTTAAGCAATATGATAGTTAAAAAGAGTGTTAAAAAACCTTTACCTGTAATTACTAAAAAGCAGGTTGCAAAAATAATAGAACTTAAAACAAAAATACCTATATATGAGGTTAATAATGATACAAAAGCTTTGCTAAAAAAGCTTAATAAAAATTTGAAAGAAAAGATTTTGGGTCAAGATGAAATCATTAATAGCATTTGTGCATATACTAGAAAGATTTATTTTGGATTTAAGAAAGATAAACCATATTCCTTTTTGTTTGTAGGACCTACTGGTGTTGGAAAAACTTTATTTGTTAAAGAGTATGCTACTTCTTTATATGGAAGTGATAATTTCATTCGTATTGATATGAGTGAATATAAAGAGGAGTATTCAATAAGTAAGTTATTGGGTTCAGCTCCTGGATATGTAGGGTATAGAGAGGATAATACAGTAATGGAAAAAATACGTAATCATCCTAATTGTGTTATTTTGCTTGATGAAATTGAAAAGGCCTCTCCTGCAGTTATCAAAGTTTTTCTTCAGGCTTTAGATGAAGGGGTTGTACATGATGCAGTTGGAAGGAGTATTAGTTTTAAGAATGCTATTATTTTTATGACTTCTAATTTGGGCTGTAATAATTTATCTATTGGTTTTGTGGATGATAATAGTTTAAATCAATCATTAAAAGATTTTTTATCTGTTGAGTTTTTAAATAGAATAGATAAAGTATTTACCTTTAAGAAATTAGATGAAGTAGTTGTTAAGAAAATAATTAATAAGAAACTGAATATGTTGAAAAAACAATATTATGACAAAGATATTAATGTGGCCTTTTCTAAAAAAATTGTGGATAACATTTTAGCAAAGTCTAATTATTTAGAATATGGGGCAAGAAAAATAGATAAAATTATTGAAGAAGAAGTGGAAAATTATATAATGGAAGAAATTATTTGTGGAAATAGCAGTATTTCAGTTAGAGAATTTTCTGGGGAGTGATAATTTACATAGATTTATATTTATGCTATAATTGTTGGCATGAAAAGGTGATTATATGAAATTATTTAATACTCTACATAAATCGGTAGAAGAATTTGTTCCAAGAGAAGAAGGAAAAATTAAAATGTATACATGCGGGCCTACAGTTTATCATTTTGCTCATATTGGTAATTTACGTACTTATATTTCTGAAGATATTTTAGAAAAAGGATTTAGATATTTGGGTTATGATGTTCAAAGAGTTATGAATATTACTGACGTTGGTCATTTGGTAGGTGATGGTGATACTGGTGAAGATAAAATGTTAGTAGCGGCTAAAAGAGAACATAAATCGTCACGTGATATTGCTAAATATTACACTGAATGTTTCTTTGATGATTGTCGTAAACTTAATATAAAAAAACCCGATGTCGTTTCCAATGCTACTGATAACATTGCTGAATATATTAAAATTATTTCTAAATTATTGGATAATGGTTATGCCTATATTGCTGGTGGAAACGTTTACTATGATACTTCTAAGTTTGAAAAATATTATGATTTATCGGGAAGAAATAAGGAAGATTTATTAGTAGCTGTTCGTAATGATGTTTCAAAAGATGAATTTAAGAAAAATCCATTTGATTTTGGGTTGTGGTTTACAAACTCTAAGTTTAATAATCAAGAATTGCAATGGGATAGTCCTTGGGGTAGAGGATATCCGGGATGGCATATTGAATGTAGTGGTATTGCTATTAAATATTTAGGAGAATATTTGGATATTCATTGTGGAGCTGAAGATGCAGTTTTTCCACATCATACTAATGAAATAGCGCAGAGTGAGGCTTACTTAGATCATAGATGGTGTGATACTTGGGTTCACTTTGGCTTTTTGAATGATAAGACTGGTAAAATGAGTAAATCAAAGGGAGATTTTTTAACCGTGTCTTTGTTAGAAGAAAAAGGATATGATCCTTTAAGTTATCGATTTTTATGTTTAAATTCATATTATCATAACCAACTTACTTTTAGTTATGAAATTTTGGATGGGGCACAACAAGCTTATTTTAAATTAAAAAATAAAGTTAGAGCCTTGGAAAAGAGTGGAACATTGGATAATACAGTATTTGAAAAATATAATTCGTTATTTAAAGCAGAAATAGAAAATGATTTAAATACCTCTAATATGTTAACTCTTGTATATGATGTTTTGAAAGATTCAACTAATTCTTATACAAAGTATAGATTGATACATGATTTTGATAAAGTATTGTCATTATCGTTATTTGATGATGATGAATTAGTCATTGATAGTGAGTTAGATGCTTATATAAAAGAACAAATAGAAATTAGAAATAAGGCTAAACGAGAGAAGAATTTTTCACTTGCAGATCAAATACGTGATGAGTTAATGAAAAAAAACATCAAATTAATCGATAGTAGGGAAGGTACTAAGTACGAAATAATGTAGTTGGTAATTGGTAAGTATATGGATTTAAATACAATTAATGTATTAGTGCTTGCATATTTAGGTGATACAATTTACGAGGATTATATTAGAAAAGCATTGATATCTAGAAAAATGAATCATGTAGATGAATTACAAAAAGAAGCTGTAAAGTATGTATCTGCTAAAAGTCAAGCAGAATTTCTTCATAAATTAATTGAAGAAGAATTTTTTACGGAAGAGGAAATGTCTATAATTAAGAGAGCTAGAAATTATAAAAGCAAATCACATCCTAAAAATTGTAATATTATTACTTATAGATATGCTACTGCTTTAGAAGCTGTGATAGGATATTTAGAATTAAAAGAGAATAAAAGTAGAATAAATGAAATAATGCTACATATTTTAGGAGGTAAATAATGATAGTTTATGGTA
>ERZ779874.3407-NODE-3407-length-11819-cov-3.098946_pt1 | contig 11819 bp, 9 predicted proteins | sample MGYA00511031_ERZ779874 | MGnify/ENA primary metagenome ERZ779874 (study PRJEB29588, sample SAMEA2156850) | human gut metagenome | biome: human gut; feature: human-associated habitat; material: faeces | place: Denmark | collected 2008/2010 ...
AGCTATTCGGACGGCTCCACCCGCATTGACAGAGCGCTGTTCGTATCAAGACACGACGACACGGTAGTTTACGAAATCACCAAAACAGGCGGCAGGTTTATCGATTGCGAGCTGTCCTTCGACCTTATGGACAAAATCAACTGCCGCGCGCCCAACGCGCTTTCCTCGATGCCGGAAGGCGTCACCGCCCGATATGAACGGCAGTTTATGAGCTTTGCCGCCCGCAACGACGACGGCACCGAGTTCGGCGCGGTGGCGAGAGTCACCCACAACGGCGGCAGTATGGAGCCGACGGACGCCTGTATCAAAATCACGGGAGCGACAAGCGTGCTGATTTGCGTAAAGCTGTTTGTCAATTCGGGCAAGGAGAAAGAGTGGAGCGCTTTGAAAAACGCTCTCTCGACAATCAAGGAGACCTATGCGCAGCTTTTAAAAAAGCACAGCGCTATACATAGCAAACTTTTTTCTTCCGTTTCGGTGGATTTGGACAGCGCGGCGGACGACAAGCCGACAGACGAGCTGCGCCCCGACGGGGAAAAAGGACAGCTTTCGCCCGTGCTTGCTACGAAGCTGTGGAATTTCGGCAGGTATCTTCTCCTGTCCGCAACCTCTCAGACAGGAAAAACCTTCAACCCTTACGGCTTGTGGAACGGCTCTTACAAACCCGTCGGAGCATGGGTGAATTACGTCGGAGAAATGCAGTCGGTTTATCAATCCGCGCTTGCCGGCGACCTTGCGTCCTTTTTGGAGCCGGTATTTAACTTCTGGCAGGCGAATTTCGGAGACTTAAGAGACAATGCAATCAGACTTTTCGGCGTGAGAGGGGCGTTTTTGCCGCCTGTTACGACGGTTTCGTCGGGGCGTCTCGGTCTTGTCGACGCAAGGGAAGTTTACTTCACGGGCTGCGCAGGCTGGTTGGCGGCGCTTTATTACAGATATTACGAATTTACCAAAGACCAAAAATTTCTCAAAAATACGGCTTTCCCTCTGATGCGCGAGGCGGCGGAGTTTTATCTTAATCTTATGTCGTCAGGCGCGGACGGCTCTGTTACGTTAAATCCTTCGTTTGTGCCGTCCTGCGGCAGACAGAACGAGCTGGGACGCAATGCAAACGGCGATTTCGCGGTGTTCCGCAGTCTGCTTAAAAATCTGCTGAAAATTTCTTCCGAGGTGCGGGCCGACGAAAGGGACGTGGAGCGTTGGAGAGACGCGCTAGAAAAGCTGCCTTCGGAGTTTACCGACAGCGAGGGACTGCTGCGCGATTTCAAAATGCGCGCAACCGATTTTTCGGGGGAGAGCACATACAGCTTGTTTTCCGCCTTCGCCTCGACCGACGTGGACTTTTTGTGCAGCGAGGAAACGCTGCGTTCTTATACGGCGACAGTGAAAAAGCGTCTTGCGGAAAGCCGTGATTCTCAAACGGCTATGGGCATGAGCAACCTTGCGGCGGTTTGCGCGAGATTGGGCTTGAAGCAGCAGGCGTCGGACGCGCTTCACAATCTGACGGCGGGGTGTATGCTGAACAATCTCGTCTTTTCCGAGTCGGATTGGAGAAGCATGGGACGCTGCGGCTACAAGGTATGGCCTCAGCTGATGCTGAGTGCCAATATCGCTTTTTCCGGAGTAGTGCAGGAAATGTTGCTTTACAGCAAGGAGGGAGTGCTCAAAGTTCTTCCGTGCCTGCCTTCAAATTGGAAAAATCTGGAAGTAAAGGGGCTTGCCGCGGCGGGAGGTCTTACCGTAAATATGAATCTGTCGTCGAAATCAAGACTGCTCAATCTGGAAATCAAAGCCTCGAAATCAGCGTCCTTTGACCTGTATCTGCCAAACGAAACGAAAAAGCTCAAAAAGAGCAACGTCGCAACCTCTCTCGACGACGGCGACCTGTTCAAGAGTATCAAAAACATAAATCTTTCCGCAGGAAAAGCGGCTACATTTGTTTTCCTTATGAATTAAAAAAAACGACCGTTCAAACGGTCGTTTTTTTCAGTCGTTTTCAGGATTAAGATTTGTCGCGGCGGCAAGAGGGGAGTTCTCCTCGTCGGAAGACTGTGACGGCGGGGATTTAAGATTGGAGAATAAATCTTTGTTCTGCCATTTGTTTCCGAAATATCTTACCAACGCCCATATCATGCCTGCGAACCATGCCGTGCCGGACGCGGCAAACACTCCCACGTAACCGAAGAAATGGTTGAGAACAAAAGCGGCTGTGATTCTTACCGCAAAACTGAAAATGTTTACGCTCATGGCGGTTACGGTGTCGCCCGCGCCGCTCAAAAGCCGCGTGGTGAGGTGCATGACTGCAAGAACAAAATACGACGGCACCATAATGGATATGAACGTACCCGTTATGCCGATGACGCTCTGTATATCGACGTTTGTACCTTCCGTTGCGCTGCTGTCGAGAGAGATGAACAGCGAAGCTATGTCGTGTCTGAAAATCAGCACAAGCCCGCCGAGTATAACGGTTGTGAAGAAGGTTATCAGAAGCGTCTGCCAAAATCCTTTTTTAATGCGCTCGGTTTTTCCCGCCCCCTTGTTTTGCGCGGCAAAGGTCGAAAGCGTTGTGCCGAAGCTCTGAATTTCCATATTCATTATTTCGTCGATTCTGTTGCCCAACCCGTATGCAATGGTCAGCTCGGCGCCGTGGCCGTTGACAAGCATATTGACCACGAGAAAACCGCTGCTTGTCACAAGCTGTTGAATAAGAGAGGGTATAGCGGCTTTGTTTATACTTTTAAAATACTCTCCGCTGAATCGGAAATCTTTTAACCGCACTCTGAGGATGGGTATTTTTATCTGCATATAGACAAATGCAAGCACGGCGGATAAAAATTGAGCAATCAGCGTTGCGACCGCCACGCCGACCACGCCCATATGAAAAACGGCGACGAACAAAATATCCAGACCGAGATTCAATACGGTGCTGGAAATAAGTATAACAAGCGGAGCCGCCGAATTGCCTACCGATTTGAGTATCATGTTGAAGGTGTTGTACATGACGACGGCAATGGAACCGAGAAAATAAATTTGAAGATAAGTGGTAGTTCCTTCAATTTGTTCGGGACTTACTTTAAGCAGCTTTAAGAGTGGTTTTGTTCCGAAATAGCCTATTACAGTCACAAGCAGGCTTGCGACTAACATGGTTATCAGAATGGTGTTAAGCGACTTTTTTATGCCGACCTCGTCTTTTTTGGAAAAAAGCTGGCTTAAAATAACTACCGCGCCCGTGAGAAAGCCGTTTGTTACGGTGAGTATAAGAAAAATAACGGGCATTGAGGCCGTTATGGAACCGTATGCCACGGCTCCTTCGGTTTTTCCTATGACTATTGCGTCCGCCCAGCTGTAAAACAGTTGAAAAATGTTTCCGATTATCAGCGGTATGGAAAATACAATGATTTTTTTGAAAGATGAGCCTTCGGTGAGGTCCATAGTACCTTTTTTTTCTTTGACCGCGTCCATGACGATTATATTACACTTTTAACCTCGAAAAGGCAATTTTTATATCGGAGCAACAAATAAAATTTGAGTGAAACGCGCGGCTATGTTTGACAAAACGGGTTGACTTATATATTATTAAAGAAGAACGGCAAACGCTTTGCTTTGCCGGAGGTGAGAGAAATGAAATGTGTTTACTGCGGCTGCGAGGTGCTTAAAGTTATCGATTCCAGACCCGTGGACGAAACAAACGCAATCCGGCGGCGCCGGGAGTGCGCCAAATGCGGCAGAAGATTCACCACATACGAAACGGTGGAAACAATGCCTTTGCTCGTGGTAAAAAACAGCGGAAACAGGCAGCAGTTCGACCCGGTAAAGCTCAAAAACGGAATCATAAAGTCCTGTGAAAAGCGCCCCGTATCCGCCGAAAAAATCGACAGACTGGTGGAGGACATTCAAAAACAGCTTTACAACACGCTGAAATCGGAAATTTCCAGCAAGGAAATAGGCGAGCTTGTTATGGACGGGCTCAAAAAGATAGACGAGGTTGCTTACATCAGATTTGCGTCTGTTTACAGACAATTTAAGGACAGCAACACCTTTTTTGAAGAAATGAAAAAGATTTTCGACGAAAAAGAACACAAGGAGAGTTGATTTTATTCGATGATAGCCGACGATTTGTTGTTTACATACAGAAAATATCCTCTTATGCGGGCGCAGGATTTTGTAAAAATGCTCTATCAGGGCGAGTACGGCGGCGCGCACGGAAACAACGACGACCTTGCGGCGGCAGATTCTTTGAAAAAGGAAATCAAAAGCATGAAGCCCGTTTCCTTCAAGGAGGAGCTTGTCGAGGATATTTCCGCAAATTTTGCCCGCGTCAACCTGAGACCTTTCGTCGCGTCGGGTAAAAATGTCGAGACGCTGCGGGAAATGTTCGTCAAAAGCCGCGCAAAAAGCGCAAGCCGCGAAAGACTTGACAGAAAGCTGGAAATTTTTACCGAGCAGTGCTGCGTCAGAAAAATCGATTTGCCTTATTTGACTGTTAAAAAATTCGTAAACGAATACAAAGCGGCGGACTATCCCGTAGAGAGTCACTCGATGACTTACAGATTGAATTATTTTCCCGCGTACAGGGTGGTGCGAAGAGATTTTTTCGGTTTGTTCGATATTATCGACAGCATAAATTCGCTGCTCAAAGCGCAGACCAATCTGATTGTCGCAATCGACGGTATGAGCGGCAGCGGCAAGACGTACACTGCGGAAAAACTGAAAGAATATTTCGACTGCAACATTATTCATACCGACGATTTCTTTTTGCCGTCAAATATGAGAACGCCCGAACGACTGTCGAAAATAGGGGGCAATATCCATTTTGAAAGACTTGCGCCGCTTTTAAAAAGCATAAAGAAGGGCGACGCGCCCGTTTTCGACAGATACGACTGCAAAACAGATTCTTTTGAAAAGGCGGAAATGCCGCCAAAGCGTCTTACGATTGTCGAAGGGTGTTACAGCCTGCATCAATCGCTTATAAACTGCTATGACGGCGCGGCGCTGTTCAAGGTAAACGGCGACGTGCAGTTGAAAAGGATACTTGACAGAAGCGGCGCGGAAATGCTGAAAAGATACCGCGAAGAGTGGATACCTATGGAAAACAGGTATTTTGAAGCAGTAAATCTTGCGCAGCTGCCGGTAAAGGTAGTTGACACGTCCGACAGAAAAATTTTAAAAACGGATTTCTGAACCTGTGAAAACCTCCCGAAAAATATTTTCGGGAGGTTTTTTTGTTTGACATAAAAAGCCGTTGATATTAATATAGTTGCATTAGCAACAGTTGCGTGTGCAACTAAAAGGTGCGATATGGCAAATTTGATGAGAATGATAAACGAAATTTACCGTTGCGGCGCTCTTTACCGCACCGTCAGACTTGAAAGCGACGGATTAAACGGGTTGCAGACGGCGTTTTTGATGAATATCTGCTCGAACGAAGGAACAACGCAGGAGAAAATCGCGCGTTCTTTGTACATACACAAAAGCACCGTTACCCGACAGCTTGCGGCTCTCGAAGAAAAGGGGTATATCGAAAGGCGCGTGGACGAAAACGACAAACGCAATATGTTGGTTTTTCCCACGGAAAAGGCAAAGGAAATTCTGCCGAAAATCAAGCTCGTATTCAGGGAGTGGAGGGAATATTTGACGGAGGAGCTTACCGAGGAAGAAAAACGGAATATGGAAGGAATACTGACAAAGCTTGCCGACAGAGCTAAAAAATCGGTTTCGTCAACGGAGGCGGACGTACAATGATTACGCTCGGACATTACTTGAAACCGTATTCGAAGCGCATAGCGTTGGGTACGGTCATAAAAATCGTGGGAACAATAACCGAACTTTTTTTGCCTTGGATTTTGTCCTATATGATTGACGAAGTCGCGCCCGAGAAAAACGTCGCGCGTATTTTTCTGTGGGGAGCCGTTATGCTTGCCTGCGCGGTGGTTGCTCTTTTGGGAAACATAACGGCAAACCGCATGGCGTCAAAGGTGGCGCGCGACACAACGGAAAGTATGCGTTTCGATTTGTTTGACAAAACGCTCAACCTGTCGGCAAGACAGACGGACGGGTTTGCCATGCCCTCCCTTGTGTCAAGACTTTCGTCGGACACTTACAACGTGCACAATATGATAGGTATGATACAGCGGCTGGGTATACGCGCGCCTATGCTGCTGATTGGCGGGATTGTCGTGACTTTCATGGTCGAACCCGTGCTGGCGCTGGTTTTGCTGGCGACAATGCCTTTTCTTGTGCTGCTTGCCGTGCTCGTGGCTAAAAAAGGGACTTCTCTCTATACCAAACTGCAAAAAACAGTGGATACCATGGTGCGCAAAATTCGCGACATTTACAGCGGAATAAGGGTAATAAAGGCGTTATCCCGCACGGAATACGAAAAAAAGAGCTTTGAAACAATAAACAAAAATGTTTCGTCAAGCGAGACAAGAGCGGGACTTACCACAGGTGTGACCAATCCGATAATGAATTTGTTTCTCAATCTCGGTATGACTGCGGTCATCCTTGTCGGAGCCTATCGCGTGAGCGCGGGACTGACAAAGGCGGGGCAGATAATAGCGTTTATGACATATTTCACTCTCATGCTCAACGCAGTGATTTCCGTCGGGAGAATTTTCGTTATGTATTCAAAGGGCATTGCTTCTTCAAGACGCATTTGCGAGGTGCTCAACGCGCCCGCGGACCTTTTGACCGAAGAAATCGACCTCGAAGGGAGCTCGGAAGCGGATTCGGACCGAGCGCAAATCCGCTTTGAACACGTAAGCTTTTCTTACGACGGCGGCAAGGTACTTGACGACGTATCCTTTTCAATCGGCAAGGGCGAAACCTTCGGTATCATCGGGGCTACCGGCAGCGGCAAAACTACAATCATAATGCTTATGATGAGATTTTACGATGCGGACGAAGGCAATATCTACATTGACGGGAGAGATATACGTACTTTTGACAAAAAGGAGTTGCGCAGGCGCTTCGGCGTGGTTTTTCAGAATGATTTTCTCTTTTCGGACACGGTAAGAAACAATGTCGATTTCCACAGAGGGATTTCCGACGGGGAATTGGAAAAAGCGCTTAAATTCGCACAGGCAGACTTTATATTCGGAAACGACGAGGGATTAAATTACGGACTTGCCGCAAAGGGAGCTAATTTCAGCGGCGGTCAAAAGCAACGGCTGCTTGTCGCGCGCGCCTTGTCGGGCGAAAAGGACGTAATAGTGCTGGACGACTCTTCAAGCGCGCTTGACTACAAGACGGACGCCGCATTGAGGAAGGCTCTCAAAGAAAATTTTTCCGACAAAACAATAATAATGATTGCCCAACGAATAAGCTCGGTAAGACACGCCGACAAAATTCTCGTCCTTGACAACGGCAAAGCGGCGGGGCTTGGCAGCGACGAAGAGCTGCGCGAAAGTTGTCCGCTTTACGGAGAAATTCTGCGTTCCCAAGGAGGCTGCTCAGATGAATAAAGTTCCGACTGCGAGAAAAAGAAAAAGCGCCGTTTTGCTGCGCATGGGGAAATATTTTGCGCGGCACAAGCTGTTGGTTGCGCTGGCGTTTTTTCTGACAATCGCAAGCAACCTTCTCGCGCTTTTGGGACCTTATCTTTCGGGGCGCGCAATCAACGCGATAGACACGCCCGACGGCATTGTGGATTTTGACAGCGTATTTTTTTATTGTGCGCTTATGGCTCTGTTTTACATAGCTTCGGCTGCAATGTCCTATCTTTTGAGCGTGGTTATGATAAAGCTGAGCCAAAAAATAGTCAGGCAAATGAGGCGCGACGTTTTCAACAAGCTTATGAGCCTGCCCGTAGGTTTTTTCGACAAGTTGCAGGCGGGCGACCTGATAAACCGAATTTCTTACGATATCGACACGGTGAACGCTTCGCTTTCCAACGACATAATTCAGATTTCCACGGGTGTCATTACCGTCGTCGGTTCTTTCATAAGTATGCTTGTTATTTCACCCGTTCTGCTGTCGGTATTTGTCGTAACCATTCCCTTATCGGTGATTTTTACGATAAAAAAGAGCAAATCCTTGCAGCCGTATTTCCGCGCAAGGTCGGGAAAGCTTGCGGGGCTTAACGGATATGCGGAAGAAATGCTGTCGGGAGTAAAAACAATCAGAGCTTACGGCAGGGAGAAAAAAATTTCCGAGCAATTTGCCGAAAGAAACACCGACGCGTCGGACGCCTATTACAACGCGGATTACCACAGTTGCAGCGTCGGACCTACCGTCAACTTTATCAACAATCTGTCAATGGTGCTGATAAGCTCGGCAGGAGCGCTTTTGTATATGGCAAACAAGGTGGCGGTAGGCGACATAGGCTCGATGATTATGTATTCGAGAAAGTTTGCCGGACCAATCAACGAATTTGCAAATATTACAACCGAAATTCAGTCGGCGGTTGCAGCCGCAGAGAGGATTTTCAATCTGCTCGACAAGGAAAGCGAGCCTGAGGACGCGCCCGACGCAACCGCGCTTGTCGACGCTGTCGGCGACGTGGAGTTTAAAAACGTGGAATTCGGTTATCTTGAAGGGGCGCCCGTGTTGAAAAATCTTTTTTTCAGGGCGGAGCACGGTCAGACTGTTGCCATAGTCGGACCTACCGGCGCGGGCAAAACCACGCTCGTCAATCTGCTTATGCGTTTTTACGACGCTTGGGAAGGCGAAATTCTTATTGACGGAAAAGCCGTCTCTTCATACACGCGCGGCAGTCTGCGCGGCGCGTTTACCATGGTGCTTCAAGATACGTGGCTTTTCGACGGCACGGTTTTTGAAAATATAGCCTACGGCAGACCGGGAGCAACCCTCGACGACGTTCGGCGCGTCGCGCGGGCGGCTAATGTGGCGGATTACATAGAGTCGCTTCCCGACGGATACTGTTCGGCGGTGGAGGACGGCGGGTTCAATCTGTCAAAGGGGCAAAAGCAGCTTATGACTATCGCGCGGGCGATGCTGTCCGACGCAAAAATGCTCATACTCGACGAGGCTACAAGCAATGTGGATACACGCCCCTAGCTTAAAATCCGAGACGCCATGCTCAAGCTGATGGAGGGACGTACTTGTTTCGTAATAGCGCACCGCCTGTCTACAATCGTAGATGCCGACCTTATACTTGTTGTCAAAGACGGCGACGTGGTGGAGCGCGGAAAGCACGCCGAGCTGTTGGCGAAAAACGGCTTTTACGCGGAAATATACCGCTCGCAATTTTCGTAAGACAAACGGCAGACAATTTGTCTGCCGTTTGTCAGTATCGATTTTGCCGCAATTGCCGATTTAATTTATCTGAATTTTCTCTTTCACAATGGTTTTTTGTCGAGAAAAATTTTCTGCCGCGGCGTCATTCCGTTTTTTCGTTTTCGGGAGCTTCGGTTGCGGTTGCGTCGCATTCGCTTTCCGCAGCTTCTCCGTCTTTTTCCGAGGACAGCTCCTGCGAAATATCCACAGCTCCGCTGGAAGTAAGAGAAATTATCGAATCCTCCGATTTGTCCTCCTTTGTGTTGGGGATTATCAGATTAAGCACGATTGCCACGACTGTGGCGATTGCAAGAGGAGACAGCTCAACCTGACCTATCATTATTTTGAGTCCCGATTCGCCGGTAATGTCGCCCGCAAGGCTCATCGCTCCGAGTCCCAAACCTATTGCAAGCGTGGTGGAGACGACAATCATATTCTTGGAATTTGAAAAATCGACTTTCGCGTCTACCAACGCTCTGAGACCGCTTGCGCTTATCATACCGAACAGCACTATGGACGCGCCGCCTATAACCGCGCTCGGTATAGTGGCGAGAAACTCGCCGAAGGGCACGAAAAGACCTGCCACAAGAGCCATGCAAGCCGCCCAAAAAATATTTTTGGGGTTGTAATTTTTTGTTATGGCAAGCACGGCGGTATTTTCACCGTACGTAGTGTTTGCGGGACCTCCGAGCAAAGCGCTTGCAATGGTTGCGACGCCGTCGCCGAGAACGGTGCGGTGCAATCCAGGGTCTTTCATGAAGTCCTTGCCGCATACGGTGCTGTTGGCGTTGATGTCTCCCAAGTGCTCCATAAACGTAACGATTGCCAGGGGCACGAGCATAAGGATAGCCGAAACAAGCTGACTTCCGTCTATGTTGCCCAAACCTTCCTTACCCCAAAAGCCCCAGATTTCTCCTGCCTGTTGAAAAATGACTATGTCGCCGGAAAATTGTCCTTTGAAAGAGACCAATCCTATGCAGGCGGAGTAAACGTAACCCACGACAAAACCGAGCAGGATGGGTATAACTTTAAGGAAGCTTTTGGGCTTGGCGTAAGCGTTGAAGCCTATTATGGTTAGCGCGGTGACGATTGCCGCCGTCCATTGCTTCCAACCCTCGCCGCCGCCGTAAAAACCGATTTCGAGATAATTCCCGAAAATATTGTTCCAAAACATTTTGGGCGCGAGTATCATACCGACGAGTATGACGACGGGTCCTACGACAATGGGGGGAAACAGCTTTTTGATTTTTTCTACGCCGACGGATTTTATTACGACGGACAGAATTACGTAAACAAGACCTGCGCAGACAAGAGCTATCATAACGCAAGCCATGGATTGATTCCATTCCGACGAGCCGATGTCACCGACAACAATCGCGCACAGTCCGGGCAGAAATGCAAAGCTTGAGCCGAGAAAAACCGGCACCTTCTTTTTGGTGAGAAAGTAAAAAATAATGGTTCCGATACCCGCCGCAAGCAAAGCAATCGAAATGCTCATGCCGGCGAGAATAGGCACGAGTATTGTCGCGCCGAGCATGGCAAACATATGCTGAAAGCTTAAAACGACGTTTTTGGCGGTTTCGCGCCCGTTTTTCCGTTTCGTTGGTTTGGTTTGTTCCATGTGAGAATTACCTCCTAAAAAATTTGGCGTAAGTAAAGAGGCTTAAAAAGCCTTAAAAAAATTCCCTACGGTTTAAGCAGGGAATTTTATTGTTAAAGGATTATTCGGGTTTTACGTCCTCGACGCTTGCGGGAGCTTTTTTGGTTGTTCTTTTAGGCTTTGCGGGAGTCTCTTCGGTCGCGGAAGCGGCGCCGTTTTCAGCGGTCGCTTCTTCTTTGGCTTTGGAAGAGCTCTTTTTCGTCTTGGGTGCAGCCGTTTCGTCAGCAGTCTTTTTTGCGGAGGCTTTTTTTGCGGGCGCTTTGGCAGGTGCTTTTTTGGCTGCCGCAGCTTCTTCCTTTGCTTTTCTCGCCGCGCTTCTTTCCTGTTTCAACGCCTCTTCTTCGGCGGCTTTTCTCGCCGCTGCGGCGCGCTGCTCTGCCTGTTTGAGGGTTTTCGCGTCCGCCTTGACGACGATGATGCCTTGTTTCAACTGATGGAGCGCTTTTCCTATCTGCGCCTTTTTGTGGTTGGCTGCGTTTTTGTGAATAACGCCTTTGACAGCGGCGTTGTCTATCATCGAAGATGTTTTAGGGAGAAGCGATTCCGCAAGCTCTACATTGTTTTCGGCTATGGCGGCGTTGAACTTTTTAACCGCCGTGTTCATCTGAGAACGAACCATTTTGTTTTCAAGCCTTTTTTTGTCGGATACCAAAACTCTCTTTTTAGCTGATTTAATGTTAGGCATAATAAAAACACTCCTTGTGTCTGTACTTTAAAATTCGCTTTGATTATATTATCACACATCCGAAATATATGCAACGGTTTTAACCCTTTTTTATTAAAAAATTGTATATAGAAAAGCTGTTTTTTCATATAATAGAGCATTGAAAAATCGGAAGGAAAAGAAAAATGAAAGGAAGCATTTTGGTGATTGACAGCGGCGCGGGCGGCATAAGCACGCTTAAAGTTTTGAGAAAGATTT
>ERZ779874.3417-NODE-3417-length-11801-cov-2.735144_pt1 | contig 11801 bp, 13 predicted proteins | sample MGYA00511031_ERZ779874 | MGnify/ENA primary metagenome ERZ779874 (study PRJEB29588, sample SAMEA2156850) | human gut metagenome | biome: human gut; feature: human-associated habitat; material: faeces | place: Denmark | collected 2008/2010 ...
GCTATGAATTTTATTGCTGCTGGGCGTGACTGGTAAGAAAAGTAAAAGGAAAATATGGATGCAACTGCGAAATAAAATAGAATTATATAAAATAAGAAGAGTGCTGAAACCAATTGGATGCGTATCAGCGCAAAGAAGAGAAGAAAGATTAATAATTTCATTTAACGGAAACTGGCTGGGCTATATTGAAAAAGGGAAATTACATATAAAGGATAGTGAGGTATCAAAAATATATCTGCCAGAAGCAGCAGTTGTTTTGGATGATAGCGGGGAAAAGTACAGAAAGGTTGACGGAAAATTAAATCCGGATGTATTTCAGTCTCTGGTAATCAGTAGAACCAACCTGTACAGAACCTGGAAAAACTGAAGGCAGCCACTGTGAAGTCTGCAAGGCCATAATAAAACCACAGGAAGTAATCCCTGCTACTGGACATACGGAATATATAGCGGAAGAAGAATTTAAGGCCACCTGCACGGAATCTGGCCATACTGCTTTGATAAAATGTTCAAAGTGCAATGCAGTCCTGCAGGAACAGGAAGAAATCCCACCATATAACCACAAAGAAGTCATTATCGACGAAGCAATAGAGGCAAGTTGTACAGAATATGGAAAAACAGCAGGAAGTCACTGTGCCATTTGTGACCAGATACTAATTCCCCAGGAGATTATTCCGAAACTGGATCACAAAGAAGTTGTAGACGAAGGAACAAAAGCAACTTGTAAAGAATCTGGTTGGACCGCCTTAATTAAATGCGCAAAATGTGAATCTATTTTACAGGAACAGAAAGAGATTCCGAAAGCAGATCATAAAGAGGTTATAGACGAAAGCAAAGAAGCATCCTGTACGGAACCTGGCCTGACTGCTGGAAGCCATTGTGAAACTTGTGGAACTGTTTTAAAAGCTCAGGAAATTATCCCTGCTACTGGGCATAACGAATACGTGGCAGAAAAAGAAGAACCAGCCACCTGTACAAAGCCAGGAAAGACCGCTTTAATTAAATGTGCCAAATGTGAAACCGTGTTGCAAGAACAAAGAGAGATTCCAAAAGCTGACCATAAAGAGGTCTTAGATGAAGGTAAAGAACCAACCTGTACAGAACCTGGCCTGACTGCTGGAAGCCACTGCGAAACTTGCGGAGCTGTTTTAAAAACTCAGGAAGTTATCCCTGCTACTGGGCATGTGGAATATGTAGCAGAAGAAGAAGTTAAAGCAACCTGCATGGAATCCGGTTGGACCGCGTTGATTAAATGCGCAAAGTGCGAATCTGTATTACAGGAGCAGAAAGAGATTCCAAAAGCAGATCATAAGGAAGTGCTAGATAAAGCGGTAGCGCCAACCTGTACAGAGTCCGGAAAAACCACCGGAAAACACTGCGAAACCTGTGGAGAAGTACTGGAAGCGCAGACAGAAATTCCAGCCACTGAACATAAAGAAGTAGTTGATGAAGCAATAGAAGCTACCTGTACCGAGTCTGGAAAGACCGAGGGCAGCCACTGTGAGATTTGCCAGACAGTGATAAAAACACAGGAAGAAATCCCAGCTTACGACCATAAAGAAGTAATAATAGACGAAGGTGTGGCTGCGACCTGTACGCTCTCGGGAAAGACTGAAGGAAGTCATTGTGCTCTTTGTGGAAAAATGTTATCAGCACAAGTTGAAATTCCAGCAACCGGTCACAAAGAAACAGCAGACAAAGAGATAGCCGCCACCTGTACAATAGCGGGAAAAACCGCCGGAAGTCACTGCGAAACCTGTGGCGAAATTCTGAAAGAGCAAATTGAAATTCCAGCAACTGGTCATCATTCTGCCGAAAGACCGGCAATAGAACCCACCTGCACGGAAACAGGAAAAACTGCCCTGCGGTATTGTGACCAGTGTGGCCTTGTTTTCAGATCCCGCAAAACCATAGAGAAAAAAGAACACACCATAGAAGTTATTGGCGGAGTATATCCCACCTGTAAAACTCCTGGAAAAACAGCTATAGAAAGATGCTCCGTTTGCGGTACTGTTGTGAAAGAATCCAAGACCATTCCCACGACAGCCCATGCGATGGCACCTGTCCGAAAACTGAATTTTATGGGACTTAAGAAGCAGTCCAGATGTATAAAATGTGGGAAAATAGAATTTGAAAAAGACCGCTCTAAAAGTTTTGACAAAGTAGATCTGTCAGATTTAGACGATCTTCTAATAACCACTGGAAATACTTCTTCAGGCACCCCAAACACCACTCCAAAAGATGAGGATTTGCAGGTATTTACAACCACCACTGATGATGGAATCGAAGCTCTTTGCCTGATGGGGGAACAAACTTTTAAGGACAATTTTGTATCTTTATCTGCCAAGGATTTCCTTATCAGCAAACTTGTTCTTGCTTCCCAGGAAAATCCGGAAAACGGCAACATAACACTGGAAGTAGAAGGTGGAGCAAAACAGCTTGGTCTTGGAATGGATAGAGACGCAAATGGCGAGGGATATCTGTATGTCACAGAAAATGGCCAAAGAATGACAATTGAAGCTGTTAATTTTATAGAAAATGGAATTGTATTTATTACAGAATCCGGAAGTAAGTTGACCATTCAAAGTAACAGATTAAAAAATGAAACTACCACTATAAGTCAGGAAAAAATAAATGAAATAAAGGCTGAGCTTGGCTGCGAACTGGAAATTATTATAACGAGAAAAAGGATTTGAAGACAACTCCGGGAATACATCGGAAAATACTTCTGAAAGCACTTCAGAAGATACTTCAGAAAATCCATCAAGTGATGATACAATTATTAAGATCATACGATTTATTGATCCGGAAGAGGACGTTATAATTAAGAAATTCGAAGACCGGGAGCCCCAAAGTTATGTGGACTGTGTGGGACAAGATGAGAAGATAGATAAAGAAAAACACTATTGTCCGCATAAACAGATAGAGGAAAAACATCTATTTGTTCCTAGATACCTGGTAGAAAATGACACTTCCTATTCTCGTGGAGACTATTATAAAAGGTGTCCTTACTGTGATTATGAAGAATGGGTATGTACTGTTTTGAAATTCATAACAGATTGATTTGTATTTCACTATACAATAATCGTTTAAGAAAAGCCAGATTTAACCGGTGGGAGATTTTCCTGCCGGTTAAATTTTCTATTTATGCTGCAGCTTACCCCCTGATTTTTACAACTTACCGCCTCCCATATAGATATGAAAAACACTCTGTGCTATATTATATTTCAGAACCAAAGGGGGTGTGGACATGAAGCTGTCTGTGGAACAGATTTCCCGCGAAAACGAAGAAGAAGTGATCATTTCCCGGCACATTATGCTCAGCACCTTTTTTATGTGTCTGCTGTTCAATCCTGCTTCCCAATTGCCGGTGGTTTCTTTTTTCGGCAGATGCATCCTCTTCACCCTGGTGTGCATGGCTACATTAGTCGTTTATTATTCCAGGACCGAACTGACTTTGAGAGGCTGGTGGATTCGCACAATCTTGCATGCGGCTCTTTTGGAAGCGGTTTTGCTGCCCCTTGCACACCATTGGGAATTTTGGTACGGACCACTGGATGCCATCATTTATGCCAGCTTTATTCTGGCGGCGAAAATCCTCTGGCATCTGGTCAATTTCGGTCAGAGCATCCGAACCGCCACCCAGATCAATGAACAGCTTCTCAGACGCCAGAATGGTCAGAAACAGGGAGAAGTCTGAATGGCCCCACACGGTGCTGGAGGACTTTCCTCTATTTTGCCCAAAGTGCAAATATACCTGCGTGATCCGTTTCAAAGACGGAAAAATACAAGAAATAAAATCAGATTCAGAAAGAGGACAACGGAATGAATAACCAATCCAGTATTACCGCCCTGATGAGTTCGTTTGGACGGGCGTTTCATGCAGAAAACGAAGATCATCCGGTTTTCACAGACCATCTTGCCAAAGAGTTGATGACGGCAGAAGAATATACCGCTGTTCAGAATTATATACAAGCGTTAAAAGCAGCTGTCCTAACTGGTACAAAGCAATATGTTATACTCGGTGCAGGTATGGATACCTTTGCTTTTCGAGAAGGAGAGTTCTTAGCGAAGCACCAGGTATTCGAGGTGGATCATCCTCTGACGCAAAAAGATAAAATCGAACGAATCACTCGCGCTGGTTGGCCAGTTCCCGACAATCTCACCTTTGTTCCGGTTGATTTTACAAAGGACAATTTAGCGGAACGGCTGACCGCCAGTGGTTTTGATCCGTCGGCCAAATCCTTTTTCTCATGGCTCGGTGTAACCTACTACCTTTCCACAGAAGCAATCGACACAATGCTGGCTGCACTTTCCGAACTTTGCGCGGACGGCAGTACACTTGTGTTTGATTATCCCGATGAAAACTTCTTTGATGCCACCGAAAAACGTGTACAGAACACCATTATGATGGCAAAAGCAGGCGGCGAACCGATGCAGTCGGCATTTTCCTATAAAGAACTTGAAAAACTCCTTGAAAAACACGGCTTTCTCATTTACGAGCTGCTGACACCCGATGATATTCAAAGGAATGTGATCCACAAGGCCGGAGCAGATATGAAAGCCTTTGAGCATGTCAATTACTGCCTTGCGGTCAGAAAGAATTAGAGTGCGAAGCCAGGCCTTCTTTTGCCCGTACTTGACAAAATGAGATTATGCAGAGCATAATACACAAAAAGGCATTCATATTCACGCGAAAAGCGGGCGTACTGGATCATTGGCATGCCCAAAACAGGTTAAAGGAGCAGCAGTATGAAAGAGACTGAATTCATAAACAGTTTGAAAAAAGAAGAAAGTATTGCCCATATTCGCGGATGGGATTTTTCCCATATTGCAGGGAGATATACAGAAGAAACGGATCTGCCCTGGGATTATCAGCGTATCATTTTCGATTACCTGAAGCCGGAGATGAAGCTGCTGGATATTGACACTGGCGGCGGTGAATTTCTGTTGTCCCTCCATCACCCTTACGAAAATACAAGTGCCGCAGAAGCGTATCCGCCAAACGTTCAGCTATGCAGGGAAACATTGCTTCCTCTTGGAATTGATTTTCGTGCAGGAGATGGAAAAGATGCGCTTCCTTTTGATGACGCTGCATTTGATATGGTGATTAACCGTCACGGCGATTTTAATGTAAAAGACATCCACCGCATTTTAAAAGATGGCGGAATTTTCATCACAGAACAGGTAGGCGCTGAAAATGACGGCGAACTGGTGGAGCTTCTCTTAGGTAAAACAGAGCTGCCGTTCCCGGAACAATATCTTGAAATCCGCCGTAAACAGTTTTGCGACGCAGGGTTTGATATTCTGGATGCACAGGAATGCTTTCGCCCGATCAAATTTTTCGACATAGGCGCCCTGGTCTGGTTCGCCCACATCATAGAATGGGAATTCCCGGATTTCTCCGTAGACCGCTGCAAAGACAAATTATTATACGCCCAGCAGCTTTTGAAACAAAACGGCTGCGTCGAAGGGCAGATTCATCGTTTTTTACTGATATGTTCCAAGAAATAAATGGTACAATTTTCCTGATATCAAGTGCATTCACAGACGGTTTATGATATGATAAACACAAACAATATCTGTCATATTTTATCATAACAGCCAAACAGGAGGTTCTGCCATGTTAAAGAAAATCTTAATCTCAGCAACCGCAATCCTTACCATCTGCTTTACCCCGGTCACCCTTTTCGCAGAAGAGGGCGCACAGCTTACAGGCAGCGGCTTGAAAGGCCATTGGCTGCTTGCAGAAGCGGAATTCCCATACGAGGCAAGCTTCAATTCCAATGGAGACTGCCATGTGACCATGTCCCGGTACGAAGGAAATAACGATCTGTGCATCCATCCGGACGGAACCTTTGAGACAGAAGTAGATACCGGTGAGGTTACCAGCTTCTCGGTTTTTAGATCTGAAGATACCATTCTTTATTATGGGTATGAAAACGATACCTGCGTAGGCATTTTCTTTTTAGACGGAGAGGATTCGGACAAAGGCTACATACTGGACATGGATGCAGACCTGTTCCTGTCGGAAGAGAAACTCATTTCCGTTGATGACCAGGAAGTGTTCGACTACGAAATCATCGACAACACGCTTTGCTATTTCAATGAACACAGTGTCCGTGCGTTGGATATCATTTCCCACACACCAGACCTGCTGGTATGCCAGGACACCCCCAGCAGCTCAGAAGCCGGAAATTCCGACAGCTGCCTGACCCTATTTATAAAAGCAGACTGCATAGAAGCAGAAAAGTAAGCAAACGCTTCGCGCAAAACATTATTTTCCGTTCTAAACCTGGTCAAAGCTTCCTATTGCAAAAATACAAGTATAAAAAAGTAATATTTTGACATTACAAAATGATAATTGTTCTTGTTGAGAATGATATTCACTTACGTAAAATTCGTTGACATCATCAGGAAAGAATGTTATATTGCAAATAAAGTTAGTCTTTCCTAACCAGCATCAATTTCCGCATTTTTGGGAATGCTTATTACAAAAAAGGAGGAATTTCAAAATGTCAATGATCAATAAAGAAGTAAGTGATTTTTCTGTTCAGGCTTATCAGAATGGGGAGTTTAAGACCGTAACAAAGGCCGATATTCTGGGAAAATGGAGCGTATTTTTCTTCTATCCGGCAGACTTTACCTTTGTATGCCCTACCGAGTTAGAGGATCTGCAGAATAAATATTCTGATTTCCAGGTTGCAGACTGCGAAATCTACTCTGTATCTACAGATTCCCATTTTGTCCACAAGGCATGGCATGATTCCTCTGAGAGAATCAGTAAGATCACTTACCCAATGCTGGCAGATCCTACCCACGCACTCTGCAGAGATTTTGAAGTGCTGATCGAAGCTGACGGAATGGCAGAAAGAGGAAGCTTCATTGTGAACCCGGAAGGCAAGATCGTAGTTTACGAAGTAAATGCCGGCAATGTAGGCCGCAATGCGGATGAGCTTTTCCGCCGTCTCCAGGCAAGCCAGTTCGTAGCAGAGCATGGCGACCAGGTGTGCCCGGCCAAATGGCAGCCAGGGGCTGAAACTCTGAAGCCAAGTCTGGATCTGGTAGGTATGCTTTAATGGAAAACAAAAATTTCTATGATGTGGTCGTGATTGGCGGAGGCCCTGCCGGTCTGACCGCAGCTTTATATCTGGCCCGCGCCTGCTACCGTGTTCTGGTAATCGAGAAGGAAAAATTTGGCGGCCAGATCACCATTACCGATGAAGTGGTAAATTATCCAGGTGTAGAAAAAACCAGTGGAAAAGAGCTGACTGCGGTCATGCAAAAACAGGCGGAACATTTCGGAGCGGAATTTCTCCTTGGAGAGGTTGCCAGCCTGAAAAAAGCAGAAACACCATCCAGCGCAGAAATCTGGGAAACAACCACCGATAAAGGCTCGTACCAGAGCTTTGGGATCCTGCTTGCAACAGGTGCCCATCCAAGGATGATCGGTTTCCCAGGCGAAGCTGATTTTCGCGGTCACGGAGTTGCTTACTGCGCCACCTGTGACGGAGAGTTTTTCCGCGGAAAAGAAATCTTCGTCGTTGGCGGCGGGTTTGCAGCAGCAGAAGAGAGCGTATTTCTGACAAAGTATGCAAGCCATGTGACCATTTTAATCCGCGGAAATGATTTTTCCTGCGCAGAAGCGGTAGCGGAAGCCGCCAAAAATCACCCTAAGATCACAGTTTTAACCAATACAGAGGTTGTCTATGTGGAAGGTGACCACACCCTGCGAAAGATCTGCTACAAAAATAAAAATACCGAGGAAGAAACTATTTTCGATTCTGCAGATGACACCTTCGGCGTATTTGTATTTGCAGGCTACGCCCCAAATACAGATCTGGTAAAAGACCTGATCGCTCTGGATTCCCATGGATATGTGGAAACAGACCGAACCCAGAAGACCAGCTGCCCTGGAATTTACGCAGCCGGAGATGTGTGCCAGAAGAATCTCCGCCAGGTGGTAACTGCAGTGGGAGATGGTGCCACAGCAGCCACAGAGCTGGAAAAATATGCCGCAGCCATGCAGGAGAAAACCGGAATCCACCCGGAAAAGCCAATCAAAAAAGAGACCGAAGTCCACGAGGAACCGTCTGCAGGAAAAGAAACGGAAGGGAAATCCTCGGCCGGTATTTTTTCACAGGATATCGTAAACCAGCTGAATGTGGTATTTTCCAGAATGGAGGGGAACCTGCAGCTTGACCTGCATCTGGATTCCCGTCCCGTCAGCCAGGAATTAAAAGGCTATATGACAGAACTGGAGAAATATACAGACAAACTGACCGTACAGGAATCGAATTCTGCTTCGGATTCTGCTGCCTTGCTGCCTTTTGTAGAAGTGCTGACTGCCTCTGGTGAAAAGACCGGATTAGCTTTCCACGGCGTGCCAGGGGGACATGAGTTCACCTCTTTTATCCTGGGATTATATAACGCCGCAGGACCGGGACAGCCTCTTGATCCTACCATCAGAGAACGTATCCTTGCCATCGACCATAAGGTACAGATGCAGATCCTGGTATCCCTTTCCTGTACCATGTGCCCGGATCTGGTAGCAGCAGCCCAGAGGATTGCCTCCTTAAATCCCCTTGTAACAGCAGAAGTATACGACATCGCCCATTTCCCGGACTTAAAAGAAAAATACAACGTTATGAGCGTCCCCTGCCTGGTGATCAACCAGGATCAAGTGACATTCGGGAAAAAGAATATTCAGCAGCTGCTGGAATTGCTCTAAACAGGATGCCCGCCATCTGGACGCAGTTGTGTGGCATTTATTGTTGACAGCCCCGCAAAAGCATAGTAGAATATTCCTAGTATAATAGTAGGATAATAAAAACTGTAATGATAAACTCCTATGGTTTATTGTTACAGTTTTTTCTTTGGAGGAATTCACCAATGTCAAAAGCGGAATATCGTTACTACGAGCTTTCTCAGGAAATTCCATTGCTTGTGTTAACCGGAGGATCATCCAAGAAGAACAGCAGAAAAAGAGCAATTATAAATATGCGTTTTTATCCCTTGCCTTTAATTTTCTTTTGTTTTTTGATCGGCTGAACAAGGTAGAGCATGAGCCTGAACTTTCTCATTCTGATACCATGAATTATGTCCGGAAAATCGTAAACTATATGGAGCTTCATTACATGGAGGAGATTAAAGCCAGGGATTATGCCAGAAGCTGCGGATTAAGCGAAACCCATATGCGAAGAATTTTTTCCGAATATACCAACATGTCTCCATCGGAATACCTGAACGTTGTCCGGATCAACAAGGCGTGTGAGCTGCTGGCACATGGAAATGACTCCATAGAGGATATTTCCCGTGCAGCAGGCTATCCGGTCCTGTCAACCTTCCTGCGGAATTTCCGAAAAATAACCGGACTTTCCCCCAGCGCCTGGCGCAAACAAGGAATTTAAGAAAAATGGATACAGCAGCAGGCAGACAATAGAATTTTAATACATTATATTTTATGGAGGTATTGTATGAAAGCACATAAATATTGGTCTATCGGAGCACTTATTACCATGATCGGAACTTTTTATACCGGTTACAAAGGGTTAAAATCAAGCCACAAATATTTCGCATTAAGCTCTCTGCTTTGTATGATAATGTCTATCTATACGGGACATAAAATGATTTCAGGCAGTAAAAAAGCGAAAAAGAAAGCGGAAGCTAATGATCTCTCGGAATTCTGATTGATCATGCCAGCGAAACTCTGGCAGTGAACTTTGAAAAGTAGATATTGTTTCTGGAACAAAAAAACGGCATGAGAAATAAACATAGCTTTCATTATGGCTCTAAGCGTGGTATGATAGTCAACAGGATTATGCTACATCCAAAATCAACTTTCTCAGGGGAGATTCAGATGGCAGATCCCATGCATCCAGATGCTGTAACATCAGGATGTGATAGAGGCGGCAGTACCACATCTTTGTAGAGCGGTGTCTGCCGTCTTCTAATCTGAAGTCTAATTTCTCACGTTTGCTTGAACGTTCTACAGATGTTCTTGCATTGTATTCCTGTTTCCATTCTTTGCTGCTTCTTGGCGGATTGTTAAAGAGTCTTGGGTTGTCATTTAAGACCAAATGGACGGTGCGTCCATATTTCGCGTTTGAGCATGGATTGTCACAGGTACAGGAAATACAGCCGCCTGCATGACTGATCTTCGGACATTTGAATTTCATGCGTCCTTTCGCAGCTTCGATACCATCGCGCCGCATCCGGTGTCCGGCTGGGCAGACAGGAACCCCGTCTTTATCAATGGTAAAATCATTTTTATAGACAGGTGGTCTTCCAGCTTTGCTGTTCAGATCAATAAATGGAGTGATGTTTTGGCGCTTAAAGTATTGATAGTAAGGCATGGCATCATGTGCAGAATCTAAAAGCACTTTTGATACTTTGTAATCAGGAAGGAAAGATCTCATTCGAAAAAAAGCCTGAAGGAATCCATGCGAATCATGTGTTGAAGCACAGGAATAATGGGGGAATACCGGGAGATCACTCTGTGAATCGACCAGCATATATAAATCATATCCATGATAGAAGCAGTCGCGAGAGGAATCCCAGCCGATGTCACAGTCAGGCTGAGAAAAGTAACGGTCACAGTTACAGTCAAAGATGCCATTTTCCTTACATTTGCATATGCGTTTTTTGCGTTCCCTGTGGGAAGTGGCAACAGGAGTCCCATCACCGGCAAGGGCGAGATTATCCTTATGGATCAGGCCCTTTTTCACGGAGACATCCAGAAATTTTTTCTGATAGATTTTAAAAAGAGAAGCGTAAGGCTGGTCATCGAGGGAAAAAGAAGTCTTTTCCAGTTGGGGAAGAAGCTCAGCAACGGTTATTTTTTCAACTGAAGGAGCTTTTTCTCCTTTTGCATCTGGCTTTTTCACTTTTGTTTTCAGCGGATGGATATGGGGTGACATATGGGGATCATCAGAATCCCATAAGCGTTTCATAAAATCATAAAAGGTGCCAACACCTGGAGTGTCACCAACCCGAAAACCACTGAGGATAGCGAAAAGAGGATTCATCTTAAGCTGCGCAGCCCATTCGGTGATAGAGGAAACTTTAAAATCAATGGATAACAGGTAAGAACGCTGCATACAGGAAGGAATTCTTGGAGCTGGGCCAAACTTGGAATATTTATCAGCTAAAAGGACATTTGTATCCGACAGATCAAGATGCCAAAAGCGTTCAATGATATCCCAGGTGGAACGAGTAAGGGCATTTGGATCAGGATAATATTTACGAAGATTTTCAACAACGAAGTTCTGGTAGTCAGCATGACTGCCGCAATTAACAGGTAACAAGAAAATCGCCTCCAATCGAAAAATGTACTTTTGATCAAGGGCGCGAAGCGCCGCATTTTTCGGTAGATTTGTCAAGCGATTTTTGCAAAAAAGTGGAGGATTTTATAAAAAAAGGGATCTGAAAGTCTTGATTTTACTGGGCTGAAGATTCCGAGAGATTATATAAAAGATAAGGAGGAAACAGAATGAAACAGAAAAGAATCAGCGATTACGGATATCGGATCGGACACCATGAAAGCGGGCCGCGAAACAAAATTACGGATGTACCGGGGGTGCGGGTAGGCCATACGACGGTGGAAGACGGAAATCAGCATACCGGTGTGACGGTGATTGTACCGGGAGAGGGGAATCCGTTTCTAAAGAAATACCTGGCGTCTGCTTACGTGCATAACGGTTTCGGAAAAACATGCGGTCTTGTACAGATACAGGAACTCGGAACTCTCGAAACGCCCATTGCCCTGACCAATACACTGAATGTCGGAAAAGTGGCGGATGCCA
>ERZ779874.3424-NODE-3424-length-11781-cov-6.945250_pt1 | contig 11781 bp, 14 predicted proteins | sample MGYA00511031_ERZ779874 | MGnify/ENA primary metagenome ERZ779874 (study PRJEB29588, sample SAMEA2156850) | human gut metagenome | biome: human gut; feature: human-associated habitat; material: faeces | place: Denmark | collected 2008/2010 ...
GGATATTTAAAATTACTAAGAAAACTGGATGGTGACAAGTAAATATGAACAGCACTACATTAGCGGAAATGTTAAGGCATGACTGGGGTGTTGAAAGCTTTGCTTCAATAAATATACGCTCTTTAGTCTATAATAACATAAGAAATTTAACAGTACTTTGGTTTCCAATGAAAAAAAACATTAGTGGATGTTGCTCAAAAACAAAAGATGACAAAGTGATATTCATCAATACCAATCATACCATTGGAAGGCAAAACTTCACACTGGCTCATGAATTATACCACTTGCTTTATGAGGATATTGAAGACTTCATAGTTTGTGGAATCAACAACAATAGCCAAAGCGAAATAAATGCAAATAACTTTGCATCAACCTTATTGATGCCTGATAGTGCACTATACTGGTTTAAAAATAAAAATCAAATTGACGACTGGTCACTTGAAGATGTAATTAAATGTGAACAGCATTATCAGGTCAGCCGTTCTACCATGCTTTTATGCCTTAAAAAAATGAATTGGATTAATCAAAACCAATTTGATGAATATGGAGTCGATATAATACGTGAAGCTGATAGATTAGGTTACGATACTAGCCTTTACAAACCATCTCCAGAAAATCAGAAATATTCCTCAATAGGTGAGCTAATACGGTTAACTGAAAAGGCATATGAGGATGAAAAGATAACTGGTGGAAAAAGAAGGGAAATATTATTAAGGAGTTTTAGAAATGACATCATTCATAACTCAAATGAGGTGAATGACCTTGATTAAACCGGTTTTTTATGATACGGACTGTTTAGAATGTTTTTTATTTGTAGATGCAGGACATATTCTAGAAAAGTTATTCACTAAAATTGTCATTCCAGAACAAGTCTATGCTGAGCTAATGGATGATAACACTCCACCAATCGTAAAAACAAATTTTAAAAAATTATTTAGTTTAACATTTGAAGTAATATAAAAGCTGTTAATAATTTTATCATAAATGTAAATTGAAAATAAACCTAGAAATAATGTAAAAAAAACATTCAACTTGTAAATGTTAGTACTAAATATAGACAAGAAAAGCATAAAAGGAATTTGCGAAAATATAGCAAATAAAAGCAAACGAGCAAAATATTTTTTTACATTTTTGGTATAATGAAATCCCTCAGAAATTTGAAAGGCAAAAATAGGGAAAGCAACCCTACCGATATAATTAAAAAAACTAAATTTATTGAATATAGCATAGCCTAGATGATCTATAAACATCGTAATTAAAGCTATAATTTTTAAAGTAAAACTAGTCATACTTAATAAAAACCTCCTTATATGATACAATTATCCAATATTTGAAAAAAAAATTCAATATTTTTTGAAAAAATATTGACAAAAGTAAAAAGACCATTTATAATTATACTTGTTCACACGAAATGCAGGTGTAGTTCAATGGTAGAATTCCAGCCTTCCAAGCTGGCTATGCGGGTTCGATTCCCGCTACCTGCTCCAATAATGTCTATGTTTGAGCATAGAACAGGTAAAAAAAAATCAATCAGTAAAATGGTTGATTTTTTTTGCAAAATGTTGGAGTGATTTTAATCACCCGTCCTTCGAAGCGTGGGCGAACAAGTTCGCCCCTACACATTGTTTGTATCAAATTAATACCTACAACTTATAATCAATGGAGCGATAACTTTACTTATATTCGAAAAATTGTACTCCCAAGATGGATTAAATCAACTAGATGTATTATAGCACATTATTTTACTATTATAAAGTCTTTTAAATTAATTTTTGCCGGTTTCATATTTTCTTCATTATTTGTATATTTAAATCCTGATAAATTACTTACATACTCTTTTGAATCATAATCAAATGAGAAAGCCATAAAATCTATCCAATGGTCAGAGGTATAATACATAAATATGTCATAAGTATGATTTGGTAAACATGGTATTTTACAGGCTAAAATGTTATCTGAAGTAGCAAGTAATTGGCATCCTTCAACATTATTTAAATTCGTTATTACATAGTGTTTACAATTTTAAATTATATTAGAAAAACATGATAACTTCTTGATATCTTCTTTGGTCAATAATTCTTTCAAAATAGATATATTATTAAATCTTTTGTTTGGATCGAATTTTTTATTATTTCTTCATAACTATCCTCAATGTTTTCATCCTCATAATACTTGAAGAAAAAAGGAATATTTAATAAAGTATCTAACAATTGTTTTTCTACTCCTTCACACATAAGTGTATTAAAAAAACAATCATATAATTTATAAATATAATCGATTATTTTTCTATCTGATTCACTCATAGCAAAATAAATGTCATTATTCTTATATATATTCATAAAGGTTTCATAATTTATATTTTTCATTTTTCATTTTTTTCATTACAAATATCACCTCATTTAATTTGTTTTCTATTATATCGCTTTGTTTATTTTTTTAAAACAAATACAAGGTAAAATCTAGAATAATTAACAATTATATAGTATAATTTTATTAGTTGATTTACTGTCTGGGGGTATTGTATGAAAACAATTAATAGAGAGTTAAAAGATTATATTGAACAACAAATATTACCAATATATGAAAATAATGATTCTGGTCATGGCATTGAACACATTCAGTATGTCGTTAAAAGAAGTTTGAAATTTGCTAGTCAATTTCCAAATATAAATCTTGATATGGTATATGTCATTGCTTCTTTTCATGATATAGCACATCATATAGATAAAGATAATCACGAAGTATTGTCTGCTAAATTATTTTATGAAAATGAAAAAATGAAAAAAATTTTTAATGATGATGAAAGAAGAATAATAAAAGAAGCCATAGAAGATCATCGAGCATCATTAGAATATGAACCTAGAAGTGATTATGGTAAGATAATTTCATCAGCCGATAGAACAACTAGCATTGATTCTGTATTGCAAAGAACTCATTCTTATACTACTAAACATTACCCAGATTTAGATTTATTCCAAATGGTTGAGCGTTCTTATAATCATATGCTTAAAAAGTATGGTGGTAATGGTTATGCTAAAAATTACTGTTATGATGAAGAGTATGAACAATTTAAACGACATGTTGAAACAATTTCAAAGAATAAATGGAAGTTTGCTAAAAAGTATTTGGAGGTAAACAAAATTATGAATTTAAAAGAGAAAGCAAAAATATTTGCAATAAATGCTCATATGGGGCAAATTAGAAAAAGTGAACCTGATAAACCTATGATAATACATCCTATTAGTGTAGGTATGCTATTAGAAGAATATGGCTATGATGAATCAGTAATAGCTTCAGGTTATTTGCACGATGTCGTAGAAGATACTAAATATACTATTGAAGATATAAAAAGAGAATTTGGCGATGAAGTTGCAAATTTAGTTATGGGTGCATCAGAACCAGATAAATCATTGTCTTGGGAAGAAAGAAAAGCGCACACTATTGAAGAAACTAAAAAATTACCTTTAAGAAATAAGTTAGTTATTTGTGCGGATAAGATAAATAATTTAGAAGACTTAATGCTTAAATTCCAAAAAAGTGGAAATAGAGATTTTTCAGCGTTTAAGAGAGGCGAAGAACAACAAAAATGGTATTATACAAGTGTATATGAAAGTTTAATTTATGGTGAAGATGAAAAATTACCTATATTTAAAAGATTAAAGAATGTATTAGATATTGTATTCGCTGAAAAAGAAGATTTATATTTAAGAGATACTATTTTTGATGATAATAGAGAATATTATGAAAAACTAAAAAAGCTACATGCACAAAAGGTAGAATTACAAAAATTAAAAGCATTATGCGCATTATCAAAACCATTTGTTATTGAATTTAGTGGTACGCCTAGAACTGGTAAAACTACTACAATAAATAATTTATATGATTTCTTTAAAAAAGGTGGATTTAATACTGCTATAATTGAAGAATTTACTACATCTGGATATTATAAAGAAGTATTTAAACAAAAATATAAAGATGTAAGTTCCACTGAATCAAATATGGCAATAATAGAAGAAGTTACAAGGCAATTAGAAGAGGCACTTAATTCTGATAAAGAAATAATTCTAATTGATAGATCTGTAAATGATAGGCAGATTTGGAATTATAGAAGATATATTCGTGGTGATATGTCAGAAGAACTATATCTTGAATCAAGAGGAAAATATAGCGCAATATCACGAAAGTTAATAGATTTTTTAGTTATTACATATGCCGAACCATTAATTTCATTAAAAAGGGATTATAACTCAAGCTTGGCACTAGAAAAAAGAAACTTTTTAAATATTGATAATTTAAATGAATATAATAGAAGTTTAAGAGATTTACAAGAATTATTTGAAACGAGTGTAGAAGATTCAATTTTGCTAGATACAAGTTCTATGAGTATGGATGAGGTCTCTGTAGAAATTGCATCACAAATAATGCCTGCTATGAGAAAAAGATATATTAAAAGTTTTAAACAAAAATATAATTTAAGATAATGTATACTAAAAAGGAAGAACAAACTCTTCCTTTTAAAATGACTTTATCTAGTATTATTGATAGAATTTTCTTTTTCTTTTTGTATATCTTTATCAAAATTATCAAGATTATTTTGCATAGATTCTGATCTATCTTTAATATCTTTGCAATACTTATCATATTTACGAAGTTCTTTAATAACTGGTTGTATATTATTTATTTCAGCAAGTATTTCAGATTTATCTTCTTTAGTCTTTGCTCTACGATATCGTTTCCAAAGAGTTTCTCTTTTACCAATTAACTTTCTATATTCTTCATAATTAGATTTAGAAAAATATTCTAAATCTTCTTTAGTTTCAATATTATTGTTTGCCATAAATCTTACTTGCTCTGAATATTTATCTAATTTAGAAATCTCTTTTCTAATTGAATATGGAAGATATTGTTTAGATTGTTTCTTTGGAAATACACCTAATAAATAACAATAATATAAAAATAATCCATATATTCCTTTATGAATTTTATTGTTTTTAGAATATTCTTCAAAGATAGTTCTTTGTAATAGTGGTTTAAATATAATTTGTCTAGACGAATATAATCTTTTATTTATACTGTCTATTAAATAATCATTACCAAAAGCTTTTTCTATTCTAACTTTATCATAGCCATCTTTATAAATTGTTAATATACTATTACAAAAATAAACTTGATAGTCTAATTTTTTTAAGTCGTTCTACAACTTGTTTAAAGGTAACTGAATAGCTTATGACATTATCTATATCTTCCTTAAGAATCTTATAATAATCATCGTTTAATACTTTGTGTTTATAAGTGTTCTTGTAAGAAATATCTTCATCAAGAACACTTAAACCATTTTGTAAGCAACAATATAATTTATTTTGCCATCTTTCATATCTTGTAGCATTTGTTGAATTGTGGTCTGTGTCCCATATCTTTAGCAGACACTCCAGCGTATTCATATACTTTGTAAACTTCTAACTCTTTAAATTTGCATAATGCCAATAACTTTTCCTTTTGTTCTCCAAGTGAAAATCCCTCTCTAGCTTGATCTTCCGTACTAACACGAATATAAACTCCTGCAGTTTTCCTTTCATTATCCATAATTATCAATCTCCTTTCTTTGCAATAACGTACAAAAAAATCAACTAGTAATAGTTGATTTAATCATTAACGTCACATTGGTGCGACGATTTTACCTTATGGAGCGGATAGCGAGAATCGAACTCGCGCGACCAGGTCGGAAGCATGGCATTCTACCACTAAATTATATCCGCACTTTGTTGTAGTAAATACAACAAGCTTATATATATTATAAAATATTAAATTAGTTTTTGCAATAATTAATTAATAACCTTTTGATTCTTCTAAACTTTCATCATTATCGATAAAATCTTGAATATCTATTATTCTAAAAGATTCTTTAGTATCTCTTACAATTACTTGCTTTAATCCAGCATTTATTATCATTTTTTTACACAAGGCACAAGGATTAGCATTTTGAACATATGTATTATCATTATAATTTATACCTACCAAATATAAAGTTCCATTAAGCATATCTTTTCTGCTAGCACTAATAATAGCATTTTGTTCTGCATGAACACTTCTACATAATTCATAACGTTCACCACGTGGAACTTGTAATTCTTCCCTTAAACATGATTTTAAATCACAGCAATTTTTGCGCCCTCTGGGTGCACCATTATAACCAGTAGAAATTATTTCATCATTTTTTACTATAATTGCTCCAAAATTTCTTCTAATGCAAGTACTTCTTTTGGTAACAGTTTCTGCAATATCTAAATAATAGTTTATTTTATCAATTCTATCCATTACAAGACCTCCTATTTAAAACTTTAAAATATTATACCATAAAAATTGAAAAAGAAATAGAAATATGATATATTAAACATATTAACGAAAAAAAGAGGGATAGAATGAGTTTGTTATTTAACAATAATATTGAAAACACAAAGGTCTATGCATTTGTTGGGCCTTCTGGAACAGGAAAAAGTTATAGAGCGCAGATGGTGGCAAATGAAAATGGAATAAGCTATATAATAGACGATGGACTTTTAATAAAGGAAAATAATGTCATAGCGGGAACGTCTGCAAAAAAGGCTCCTACTAAAATAGAAACGGTTAAAAGAGCTATTTTTGTGAATGAACAGGAAAAGCAAGAAATGAAAAAAGCTATAAAAAAATACAAGCCAGAAGCAATTTTAATATTGGGTACTTCTGACGGAATGGTAGAAAAAATAGCAGAAAATTTGGGATTGCAAAAACCTACAAAGACCATATATATAAATGAAGTCGCAACAGAAACGGAGATGCAAACCGCCAAAACAATAAGGAAGACAGAAGGAAAACATGTAATACCTGTGCCAACATTTGAAATAAAAAAAGATTTTTCAGGCTATATATTAGATCCGTTACAAATATTTAAATCAAAGGGAAAAGGGAATGCACCATATATATCTGAAAAGTCAATAATAAGACCAACATTCAGCTATTTAGGAAATTTTGTAATATCAGATACAGTTTTTAGACAGATTGCAGAATATTTGGCTAAAAGAACAGATGCAATAAATAAAATTATAAGAATTAGAGTAGAAAAAACACCGGAGGGACCGACAATTTATATGGAAGTGATTGTTACATATGGTTATAATGTATTAGTTGCGTTGCGAGAATTTAAAGAAAAAGTTATAAAGGAAATAGAAAAATTAACAACAATGAACGTAGTTGATATTACGATTGTTGCAAAAGGTATATATATGCCTGAAGAAAAAAAAGATATTTAAATTAACGGAAAGGATAAGGTTATTATGAGCTTTATAGTTGCAATAGATGGACCAGCGGGAACTGGAAAGGGAACAATTACAAAATTAATTGCAAAAGACTTTGGACTTATTAATATAGATACGGGAGCGACATATAGATGTGTTACATTAGAAATGATTAACCAAAATGTTTCTATAAACGAAAAAGATAAGATAATAAAAATATCAGAAACTATAAAAATAGATATAAAAAATAATGAAGGCATACAAACTTTTTTCCTAAATGGAGAAGATGTTACAGATAAAATAAGAAGTAATGAAGTAACAGCTTTAGTTTCACAGGTCTCTTCTATAGTAGAAGTAAGGTTAAATATGGTAAAATTGCAAAGGAAATTAGCAGAAGGAAAAGATGTTATTATGGAAGGAAGAGACATTACAACATATGTATTTCCAAATGCAGATGTAAAAATATATTTAGATGCAGATGTAAAAGAAAGAGCTAGAAGAAGGTATAAAGAAAACCTAGAAAAGGGTATAAATATGACCTATGAGGAAGTCTTAGAAAAAATAAAAATTAGAGATCATAATGATAGCAACAAAGAAATAGGTTCATTAAAAATTGCAGAAGATGCTATAGTTATTGATACTACATATTTGACAATAGAACAAGTTAAAGAAAAAGTAGCTGATATAATAAATAAAGCGAAAGGAGGTCAACAATGTTAAGAAAAATAGTTGTTTTTCTGGTATATATATTTAATCTTGTAGTATTTAGAGTAGAAAAAAATGGAGAAGAAAATATAAAGGAAAAAGGGGCATATTTGATATGTGCTAATCATAGGTCAAACTGGGATGCACCAATATTGGTATCAAATTTAAAAAGAAAAGTATATGTAATGGCAAAAGCAGAATTATTTAAAAATAAATTCATTAAATGGTTTGGCAGAAAGTGTTGCGTATTTCCTGTTAAAAGGGGAATGAGAGATATAGAGTCTATAAAGTATTCATTAAATTTATTAAAAGATGGGGAAATATTGGTTATATTTCCAGAAGGAACAAGAAATGGAATGGAGAAAAATGGAAAAGCACAAAATGGAGTGGCCTATATGGCGATAAGAACAGGAGTTCCGGTAATCCCAGTTGGAATTCAAGGAGAGATGAAGCCTTTTAAAAAAGTAAAATTAAATATAGGGGAACCATTGGACTTTAGCCAGTATAAAACAAATAAACCTGAAAAAGAAATACTAGATAAGGTAAGCAAAGAAATAATGGATAACATAATTATGTTGACAAATGAAAAGAAATAGGGTAAAATATAAGGGTTAGTAATATAGAAATTAACATAAAAATACAAAGAAAAGAGAAGGGGAAAAATGATAAACGAAAACATAAGAAATATAGCAATTATAGCACACGTAGACCATGGCAAAACAACACTTGTAGATGCACTTTTAAAACAAAGCCATATATTTAGAGAAAATGAGCAAGTACAAGAAAGAGTAATGGATTCAAATGATTTGGAGAAAGAAAGAGGAATAACAATTCTTTCTAAAAACACATCCGTAATGTACAAAGACATCAAAATTAATATAGTAGATACACCAGGACATGCTGACTTTGGAGGAGAAGTTGAACGTGTTTTAAAAATGGTTGATGGTGTACTTTTATTGGTGGATGCTTTTGAAGGCCCAATGCCTCAAACAAGAGAAGTATTAAAAAAATCTCTTGCATTAAATTTAAAACCAATAGTAGTAATTAATAAAATAGATAGACCAGGTGCAAATCCACTAAAAGTAGTTGACCAAGTATTAGAATTATTTATAGAATTAAACGCAACAGATGAACAACTAGATTTTCCAGTTGTTTATGCATCTGCAAAAAATGGAATTGCAAAAATGAACTTAGACGAAGAAAGCGATAATGTAAATTGCATTTTTGAGACCATAATAAATAATATTGAGCCTCCAAAATGTGATATAGATGGAACAATGCAAATGTTAGTATCAAATATAGACTATGATGAATATTTAGGAAGAATAGCAGTAGGAAGAGTAGAGAGAGGAACAATAAACAATGGAACAACAGTAGCTGTTTGCAAAAAGGATAAAACAGAACAAGGCAAAATAGCAAAATTATTTACATATGTAGGATTAAAGAGAACAGAGGTTGAAAATGTTTCTGCAGGGGATATAGTTTGTCTATCAGGTATTTCGGATATAAACATAGGGGATACAATTTGTGATGTAAATAATCCAGAAAAAATAGATTTTGTAGATATAGATGAACCAACAGTATCTATGACATTTAGTGTAAACAATGGTCCATTTGCAGGAAAAGAAGGTCAATTTGTAACCTCAAGACATATAAGAGATAGATTATTTAAAGAGCTAGAAAGAAATGTTAGTTTAAGAGTAAAAGAAACAGATTCTGCAGATAGTTTTGAGGTTTGCGGTCGTGGAGAATTACACTTATCTGTTTTAATAGAGACTATGAGGAGAGAAGGTTTTGAATTATTAGTTTCTAGACCAAAAGTAATAATAAAGGAAATAGATGGAGTTAAATGTGAGCCTATGGAAAGACTTGTAGTTAACGTTCCAGATGAATGCATAGGTAATGTTATAGAAAAATTGGGAAGAAGAAAAGCAGAAATGCTTAATATGGAACCAGCAGAAGTTGGACATACAAAGGTAGAATTTAAAGTTCCTGCTAGAGGGTTAATTGGTTATAGAACAGAATTCTTAACAGATACAAAAGGTGTAGGAACAATGAATAGTATTTTTGACTGCTATGAGCCATATAAAGGTGAAATACAAGCAAGAACAAGAGGAGTACTTGTGGCATTTGAACAAGGAACATCAATAACATATGGATTATATAATGCTCAAGAAAGGGGAGAATTGTTTATAGGACCAGGTGTTGATGTATATGAAGGAATGATAGTAGGCATAAATTCTAGAAATGAGGATATATCAATAAATGTATGCAAAGAAAAACACCTAACTAATACAAGGGCTTCTGGTTCAGATGACGCTTTACGTTTAGTGCCACCAATTCAGTTATCACTAGAAAAAGCAATAGAATTTATAGAAGAAGATGAGTTAGTGGAAGTTACACCAAAAAGCTTAAGACTAAGAAAGAAAATATTAGATAATAAGACAAGAGAGAGAATGGCGGCAAGAGCAAAGAAATAAAGGAGGAATGAGAATGAGCGAAGGATACTCTAGAGATTCAAATGGGAAAATTGTTAGGAAAATGAAAGGATATTATTCAAGGACAACTAGGCTAGAATATGAGGAAAATAAGAAAAATAAAATAACTCGTGAAATTAATAAAGTAAGAGATGAACTTATGCGAAAAATTGATAGTGTAACAAGATCTTATGCAGGTAAGTGTGCAGGAAGAATGTTAAGTGATGTGGTTAATGAGATATATGGTAAATTTGCAGAAGAATGTGAGAAACTTAGAGAAGCTGGTTATGTAGAATCCGTTAGCGAAGAAATAATTAAAAATAGAATAAAAGATGTATTAATTAGAGAATATAATAAGCTAAATGCTAGTTTGGGAAGACCAATAACAAATGGAGTGCATGATGAAAGATAGCATTAAGCAGAAAGCTTTGGAAAACCATATTCCAATATTAATGGATGATACATTAGAAGTTATAGCCAAGATATTAAAACAGAATAATCCCAAAAGCATATTGGAAATAGGAACTGCTGTGGGTTATTCTGCAATATGCTTTTCTGAGTTTCTTACAGAAGGTGGAAAAATAGATACAATAGAGAGAGATGTTCAAAGAGCAGAAGAGGCGATTGAGAACATAAAACAAGTTGGGGTAGAAGATAAAATAAATGTAATAATAGGTGATGCTGTAGATATTCTCCCTACACTAAACAATAAATATGATATTGTTTTTATTGATGCTGCAAAAGGAAAGTATCCATTTTTCCTAGAACAAGCTATTAGAATGGTTAATAAAAATGGAATAATAATAGCAGATAATGTTTTATATAAAGGCTATGTATTGGGCGATTATAACAAACATAAGCAACGAACAGCAGTAAGAAACTTAAGAGAGTATATATATAAAATAACAAATACCCCTAATATTCAAACAGAAATATTAGAGGTAGGAGATGGATTAGCTATTTCTAAAATGATTTAAATAATATATCGTATACAAGAAAGGACGGTGTCTGCTATAAAAACAACCAAAACAGTTGATATAGCAGTCACTTGAATTTTATGTGGGATTTTTGCTAAAATTAAATTGACATGTTTTTTTATAAAAGGATACAAATGATTTATAAAAAGTATGGCAATAAACCCCCATGCAAATGAGTGAAAAATACTAATACGACCATTTATATTTAAAAAGCGCTCAGAATAGTCCCACCATTTTAAACCGAATAAAGCATCCAAACCAAAACTTACAATATATTCGAAAAAAGTGAATATAGCAACTGAAGAAAAAAATAACTTTATTGAATTTTTTCTATATTTATTTAAAATTATT
>ERZ779874.3425-NODE-3425-length-11780-cov-3.327591_pt1 | contig 11780 bp, 10 predicted proteins | sample MGYA00511031_ERZ779874 | MGnify/ENA primary metagenome ERZ779874 (study PRJEB29588, sample SAMEA2156850) | human gut metagenome | biome: human gut; feature: human-associated habitat; material: faeces | place: Denmark | collected 2008/2010 ...
GGCATGTACACATTCTGTACGCCAGTCTCTTTAAATCTTCTGTCCAGTTCGTGCTGGATATTTTCCCAGATTGCATATCCTGCAGGTTTGATTGCCATGCAGCCTTTTACGCTGGTATAACCGCAGAGTTCAGCTTTCTTTACAACGTCGGTATACCACTGGGCGAAATCGTCTTCCATGGATGTGATGGCTTCTACCAGTTTCTTGTTGTTTGCCATGATTACTTCTCCTTTTTATGTGATTGTGTTGATCCTGACAGTGCATCAGGATATAGTCGCGGCGGAATGCATATTCTTCTTATTTTTCTTCTATAAATAAATTTCCTTATCTGCTTCACAGTACAAAAATCTGCCTTTTTTATAATCCTGCAAAACCTGTCATATTATAAAAAACGAAAAAAAGAAGCCCAGCATCCCTCACAAGGGACCGAAAGGCTTCGGCGGTACCACCCTGATTAGCAACAGATCTACGCCATAATTCCGCATGCGCATTTCCTGCTGCCCACTTAAGCGTCCCGGTAACGTGGGACATACGCCGTACTTCAATTGCACGGAGCTTGGAGGCCGGTTCCATGATTCACGCACAAAATCCTCACACCATTGTCCTGGAGCCGTATCTGCAAAATCATTTCTGCAAAAGACATGTTCCAGAAGCTGGATTTCTCTCTGAGATTGCTCCTCATGTACTATTCTCTTCATTGCTTTTTCATTATTTAAATAAAATTCCTGGCAGCCATCCGGCAAACATGATCAAAGATGCCAAACAGCTACAACTCCTGTATATTTTATGCGAAATAGTTCCAGGTGTCAAGTACGGAATTTGAAAAAGACGTTTTATTCCTGTTACTGGGCAGGTTGTGAACAATAGCCAGCACAGTAAAAATTAAGCATCTGCTATATTGACACAAGATGAACAAGTCAATATGGCAGATACCTAACTTTTTTCTATACATTCAATGTAATTTTCCGTCCGGTCCTTGTGTACTGGTAATAGCGTACGCCTGCGGCATCCAGCATTCTTTTGGAGGCCAGAACGGATGGGGTGCTTGCATATTTGTCGCAGTCATAGACCAGGGTCTTGATTCCCGCCTGGATGATTGCCTTGGCACATTCATTGCACGGGAAAAGAGTCACATACATCTTGGCTCCTTCAAGGCTGCCGCCCCGGTAATTTAATATGGCATTCAGCTCACTATGGGTAACATACAGATACTTGGTGTCCAGAGGCTCGCCCTCTCTCGCCCACGGAAAGGCATCATCGGAGCATCCCTTTGGAAATCCGTTGTATCCCATGGACAGGATCTTATTGTCCTCGCTGACAATACATGCCCCTACCTGTGAATTGGGGTCCTTGGAGCGCATGCCGGAAAGCATGGCAACACCCATGAAATATTCATCCCAGGTCAGATACCCCTCTCTTTTGTGGGTAGCTGCGTAGGCGGCTCTTGGATCCATCTGCTTGCGGTTTGTATTTTCCATAGAAGCTCTCCTTCCTACTCGGTCTCGATCTGTGCGATTCTGCGGATATGTCTCTCATCTCCGGAAAACGGAGTATTCAAAAATGTATCCACAATCTTAACAGCCAGTCCAGGACCTACCACACGTCCTCCAAGTGCAAGGATGTTGGCATCATTGTGAAGTCTTGTTGCCTCTGCGGTAAAGCAGTCTGTACATACAGCGGCACGAATTCCCTTGATCTTGTTGGCTGTAATGGAAATGCCGATTCCGGTTCCGCATACCAGAATTCCAAGATCACACTCGCCATCCAGAATGCCGTGTGCAACCTTCTTGGCATAAATCGGGTAATCCGTAGACTCGGTGCTGTGGCAGCCATAGTCCTTGTACGCAATCTGTTTTTCCTCTAAATATTTGATGATCTCCTGTTTCAGCTCAAATCCGCCGTGGTCACTTCCTAATGCAACTCTCATTGGTTACTTCCCCCTACGTTTATTATTTTATGGCCGGCTGCTTTTAACAGTCGGTTCATAATTGCCTGTCCCATTTTGGGTGTATAAAAAGCCTCTGAATAAATCTTACTTACCTGACACTGGTCAAATTCCCTTAAAACCTCATACAGATTGTGGGCAATGGTTTCCTCTGCCGCTCTGCTTCCAATGCATTTCACAATTCCATCCGGATACTGGGAAATGGTTTCCTCTGTGGCAATGATTCCTGACTGAAGACCGTTGGCAGCATCTTCTTTTACAAACTGATTGATGGCTTTGATCACTTCTTCTGTGGGGCCTTCCACAATAGCAAGATCTGCCTTAGGCGCATAGTGCCTGTACTTCATGCCTGGAGCCTTAGGACGGATGTTGCTGTCAGGCTTTATCAGCCCCTTGTCCATGCGCACATCTCCAAGAACCTCCTGGAGCATTTCCAGGGAAATATATCCGGGACGAAGCACCACTGGAACCTCCTCTGTAAAATCCACAATAGTAGATTCCAGGCCGATTCCAACCGGACCGCCGTCAATGATCATATCAATGGCATCCCCTAGATCTTCCTCCACATGCTGTGCCGTAGTAGGGCTTGGACGCCCGGAAGTATTGGCGCTTGGTGCTGCCACATATCCGCTGGATGCAAGGATCAAAGCTGCTGCAATGGGATCACTTGGGAAACGCACTGCAACGCTTTCCAGCCCGCCTGTTGTCTCAAGGGGAACCAGATCAGACTTCTCAAAAATCATGGTAAGGGGACCTGGCCAGAACTTTTTGGCCAGAATCTTCGCCTTCTCCGGGACGCTTTTTACAATGGGAGCAAGTGCTTCCATCTCTGCAATATGCACGATCAGAGGATTGTCAGAAGGACGTCCCTTGGCCGCATAAATCTTTTTAGAGGCCATAGGATCCAGGGCATTTCCTCCAAGACCGTAAACTGTCTCTGTTGGGAAAGCCACCAGGCCTCCCCTTTTTAATATTTCTCCGCCTCTGGCAATGGCTTCTTTATCAATGGCCTCTGCCGTCATGGCTACTATTTCTGCTTTCATTTCCATCCAGCTTTCTTTTCGCTGCAGCAGGCTGCAGCTTGTATTTTTCAATATTGGCAGCTGCATGATGCCAGAGTGTACTCCCCAAAAGGCTCTGCACAGCTGCCATTCCTCATTACTATAACACCAGTTCTTTACCGGTGTCAATCTACCTTCACAATGTAGGTTCCCGAATCCTCATCTATAAATACAATGTCGCCAAGGCTCTGAAGCAGTGCATTATTCAGTGCATCCTCGTATTTCTCCCGTTCCTTGGAGCCTACAAAAATATAGGAAACATCATATTGCTTCAGAAGGGTTCTCACCTGTTCTTCGCTCTCTGAAGTATAAATATTCCGAATATCTGTGCTCTTCACATTCAGGTCTTCCGTGTCATTTCTCCACAGCCACTCATGAACATACCAGCCAAGAATGGTGGGAAGACCAGTGGATGCAGACACACGTTCAAATCCAGTGTAGCTGTCCCCGTTTGCCTCAAGTACCACCGGGGCACCCTCGATATTTTCCTTCAGCCATGTAATTGCAGATACATCCTCCGGGAAATCCGTCTCCAGATATCCAAGGGCATAAAGTCCCTTATAGCCAGATGGATCCAGCACATTTCCAAACCAGGAATTCACGCTTTTTCCGAAATATCCCACTGTCCATACCAGGAAAAACAGGCAGATTCCTGCGATAACTTTAAATATTTTCTGCCTTGTAACCACAAGAAGGCGGTAAATTCCGTATCCCATAGTCAGCCCGAAAAGAATATACGCCTGATAAGTCAGCTTAAACATGGTGTTGGCTCTTGCGTTTCCATTCTCATAAATATCACGCACATATACCAGTTCCGGAATCATCACCAGTCCCATGGCGCAAAGTCCCATGATAATGGCAAACAGGTCTGCCGTGCGCATGGCCTTCATAAGACGGTACAGGCTTTTGTGTTCCATTTTGCGCAGCTTTTCCCAGAGCATTGACACAACAAAGGTGATGGTCAGCACTGCCGGAAGTCCCCACAGCACCATCAGCTGATAGAAATAGGAATGATATTTGGCAATTCCCACACCGTCGATCATGGTATCAAACTGCAGAGTAAAGGGCAGGATTACCAGATAGCCGATGAGATAAATCTCCGCCATCTGCGCAAGAGTCACTGCCAGAATCTTCTTAATCTTGCCCTGGAACCGGATAATATTGGCAAAAAGCACAGTTCCAAGGGTCACCACATAATAGATCACAAAATCCCAGAAGTTTGTCCACTGGAACATTCCAAGAAGCACACTGATCACCAGAAGATGAGGCATCAGAAGCTGCTTCTTCCAGAAGCTTCCATCCTTCATGGAAACCTCTGCGGATACGGTTTTCTTGCGCACGCCCCTTAACCACACATAGAGAAGGGCAATTACAAGAAGTACAAATATAATGTTCACCACATGGGCGTGAAGATCCCCAAGAACAAAGGAGTAACAGGGAAATTCGTGAATGGTCCGGTCTTCCTCCCTGTATGGATTGTATCCAATATAACGGGTCGCATCCGGGAACCAGTAACTGCTCACTTCCTGTCCGGTCAGCTTCTGGATCCAGGGAATGATCTGTGCATAGATCACGTAATGCATGTTTCCCGCAATAGAGACCGCCGTACCTGCGGTAAATCCGGCAATAAACGGAAGACGCTTCTTGATTTTCTCCCCCTTTGGCTGTCCCTTCATGCGATCCACCGTCATCTGGTAAACCAGGGAAAAAGGCATGGCAAAGGCAAGTCCAGCCACAAAAGTACGCATCAGGTTATAGGTAAGCTCCACCTTCGTATGGGAAAGCTTGGTAAGAAAAACGGCAAAGTACTGGCCGCCATAATAATAATTAATGTGCCCTTCTGAATACCACAGATCTCTTGCCGGAAGAACTGTGCTTCTCATCATGGCTTCCATAAATCCATAATCCATAAACTTCTCTGTGCCATATGCGGCAGGGTGGAATCCAGCCACATAAGTCCACAAAAGAAATGCAAGGAAAAAGATCAGTTCTTCCCAGTATACAAGAGAAATCTTCTCTACTGGAAAACACTCAATCTTCTCTTTTGATTCCTTTTTCAGAAGTAAAAAACAAAGAACTGCGCATATCACAGTCACAGCCGCACAGGTGATCCCGGTAAAAGGCACCAGCTTAATGGAAACCAGGAACCATGTGATAAATCCCGTAGCTGCCACAGCCAGAACCTTGGAAAAAATCCAGCCCTTGTCCTCAAAGCGCCAGAACAGACTGCCAGTCACAGGCATAGCAGCAAAGCCCATCACAGCAGCCAGAAGCCACCAGGTCCAGAAGGTCCACACATCTCCCTTCAGAAGAAAGGCAGATACTCCAAGCGCCGCTGCTGCCAGCAGGATTTTGACGATCAGTTGTATCTTTCTTTTTTTCTCATTGCTCTGTTCCATAAATTCTGATTCTCCCATCATCTGACTGATAAACCAGAGGATAAGTCTCTGCGATCACATCTTCCCTGCATTCCTTTTCCTCATATGTCATTCCATCCTCATAAAGGATATATGTAATCTGTTCTGCTTCTGCTGTATCCTTCAGTACCTGCGGGTCTGCAGTGGTGTACATCAAAGCTCCCTTTTCTGCACGGTAATAGGTATCGTACCCTGCTGACCATGCATAATAAGGCCATCCCATATACAGCATTCCCCCGGCCATGGTCACCTCATTCATGCTGTATTCCGGCGTAAGAAGCAGATCATCCTTCCCAAGATTCTCATCCAGCCACGCAGTCAGATTGCTCTGAAGCTTCACTCCTACGCGGTGGGAGGAATCGTTGTCCTTTAATATTACCACAAAATCATAAATTCCTGTAACCGTAAGGCTAAGGGCAAGAATCACCCCAAGTACCCTGAAGGGCCACTTTTTCCGGAACATCCGGCATACCGCTCCAGCCCAGAAAACCGTGAGAAAGGCGTAGGAAATCATAATATATTTGTGATTTACATTCACATCCGGCGTCAGGGAAACGAAAAATGCAAAAGCAGCCGGAAAAAGAAAGCTTACCGCTGCTGCCCTTTCCATCCTTTTCATAAAAAACAGCAGTACCACAACACCCAGGAAAACAATGCCGCTGATTTCAAACAAATAGGCAGCCACACCAAAAGCGGATTTATCCTCCGCCAGAAATCCCAGATACAAAGACGGAGAAACCACGCTTCCCCACACAAACATCTTGGACTGGATTTCTGAAAACATTACCGTCACCAAAGCCAGGATCACATAATCCAGCTTTCCGTCAGAAAAAGCAGCAAATCCCATCAGGATCAGAAGCCCTGCAATCACTGCCGCTCCATTCCAGAACGCACACAGCCCAAGAAGCATTCCCATCAGAAGCGCCGTCTCCGGCTTCCGGCATTTCCAGGCTTCTTTGGAAGAAATACGGTTCTTCAGCCAGAGGAGCTCCTTCTCCTCATGCGTGCATCCTGCCTCCAGCCATTCCAGGAAAACCCACAGCGCCAGCGCCACGATCAGAAGCCCGAATGCCAGATGCCTCTGATTCAGATACACATTAAAATTCCACAGTCCCCAGTTTTCATTGGCTGTATAGCCAATAAAACTGGAATTAGACGAAAGGGTCTCAAGAAGGTCTCCAGCCTGTATATGCTCATAAGCAAACTGGAAAAAGGCAGTTCCGCTTCTGAAAACCATGAAGCATACAGCCAGAACCCCAACGCTCATTTTGCCCCAAAACCTTTTGGCCAGGGAATACAGCATCATGAAAAAGCACCACAGTGACAGAATACTCACACTGTTGTATGCAAGGTCAATGGGCATTCCCAGATACTCCAGGTTTCCGGACAGGAACTGAAACATAAAGTGATATTTCACATCCTGTCCGCCAAAATGGGGATACTGGGTAGGAAAATTATTTCCCAGGGAAAAGGACCTCATCATGGCAGTGTGGGGCGCATAATCCCCAAACACAGAAAAGCCGGAATACAGGACGCCGTCACTTATATGAAATACATAATACATAATCCAGGTAATTGCTCCAAGAAGCAGCACAAAAAACAAAATTTCCTTCCACGGCGGCAGCATGGCCTGCAGCTTCTTCTTACAGTCCTTTAAAGCTTCCCTCCTTCTGTAACCAAGGTAAGCCAGAAAAACGGCCGCAGCTGTCATAACGATCAGGTTCGCTCCAAACAGCGGCGTATTAGAGCCTCCATACACGCTAAGCAACCATGCCGCTATGTAAACAGCCCAGGTCAGAAGCAGCACGCCGCATCCATAGGCTGCTGAGAACAGCACCCAGAAAGGCGTAATTCCTTTTTCTTTTATTTTTTGACATGACAGAAGATTTCCGGCAATCTCACGTCCAAGAAGCAGTGCCAGAATCAGATAAACACATCCTAACATGGTATTTCCTCACTTATTTTTTTCCAGTATAGCAGAATCCATGGATTCTGAAAAGTGTATTATTCATGCCTGGGAGGTTAAAGCGTTTCTTCTATGTATTCTTTCACTCCGTCTGCGATCGCCTGGGCCACCTTCTCCTGATATTCCTCTGAGGAAAGGCTGGCTGCCTCCTCCGGATTGGTAAGAAAACCACACTCTACAATATTCAGGACTCCCGGACTTCTCTTTAAGAGATAATAGGTGGTATTTCCCTTGATTTCCCGCGGGCGCTCCACCTCAAGATTCTCGTTCAGCTTCTCCTGGATTTTCTTCGCCAGCGCTTCCCCCTGTGCAGAATCCCGGTAATAGAATACCTGCGGACCCTTTACAGCCGGATCCTCATAGCTGTTCTGGTGAATGCTCACCGTCAATACCGGATCCACCTTTTGTATGAGGAGAATTCGCTTTTGCATGTCCTGGGCTTTCTTGTTCTGGGAATCCTCATCGTAAAGTCCGGTATCTGTTTCCCTGGTCATCACCACTTGATAGCCGTAATCCTCCAGAGCCTTTTTTAATTTCATTCCTATGGCAAGATTGAATTCCTTCTCCTTAAGCCCATCGATCCCGATCATTCCCGGATCAATTCCTCCATGGCCGCAGTCCACCACAATCACCTTCTTCTGACTCATTCTGGCTGACACCGCTGCAGCTTCCCTGGAAAGACAGTAAAAGCATAAGAGCAGAAGACAGCCCATGATCAGTTCCATTGCATGCTTTTTCAACACAAAACACCCCCTGGCACATACATGATTCAGTATATGTCTCAGAGAGTGTTTTTATCATTGGTGTATAAAACTGTAACCATTCCTTGCCTTCACAGTTACATAAGTCTTACTGGGCAGTACTTCCTGACAGATTGTCTGTAATTACCTGCCAGATGCCGCTGTTCTCAAATCCAAGCTTCCATGCTGCGACGCCTGCAAGATTGTAGGTCTGCACCAGCTGTACCTTGGCTGCGATAGACTGGGCATCCTCGATCCAGATCTGGTAAGTGCAGCCGTCCTTCTCGAAGCTTCCGTAATTCTGGCTTACATCGCTGTCCCAGTATACCTGGGCATTGTTGGTGCTTACCACTTCCTGGGCAGTATCCATGCCGATTGCCTCACTGGATAAGGTACCTGCCTCTGTTTTCCACAGTCTTGTGTAGAATGGAACTGCATTGATCACACGTTCTGCCGGAACCTCTGCGATGGTATCCTGGATTCCTTTCTCCACCCATGGAAGGGATGCTACGGAACCAGCTTCTTCAGAACCTACATAATGCTCATCATATCCCATTATAATTACATAATCCACCACGCGGCCCTGCTCTGCCCTGTCGTAATGGCTGGTGAAATCCTCCGGTACCGGATTGTCCACTGACAGAACCAGGTTATTCTTGTGGCATTCTATGGAAAGCTCACGAAGGAATTCCAGGAAATGGATTCCCACATCCTCGCTAAGCTGCTCAAAGTCAACGTTGATTCCGTCGATGCCGGCACCAACCGCTGCATTCACCAGCTGTGTGATCAGATTCTGTCTGGAGCTGGTCTTGGAAAGAACCTCATAAGTACTGATATCCTGAGTAAAGTTATCTACCAGTCCCCAAACCTTCAGGCCTCTGTCGTGTGCTGTGCTGACATAATCGATCGTGGCATTATTAATGATATTGCCGCTGTTGTCTGACACATAGAACCAGGTAGGTGAGATCACATTCACCCCTGTCATATTCTGGATAGAATCGGAAAGTCCTGCATTGGCATCTGTGGACATAACCTGATGCCATACCAGATTCACAGGCTGATCCATGGTCAGGTAGGTGTAATCCTCCCCTGCAAATGTACGGTCCATAATCACAGTCTGCACGTCGCTTACGCTCTTCTTCTCCACGTAACCGATATAGCCATCCCAGGTGGCAACCTGAACCCAGTTTTCCAGTTCTTCCATAAACAGAAGATTATCGCCTTTGTTAATCTTGCTCAGGACTTCCGCCTTGATTCCGCCTCTGTAGCGCACATACGTATCCTTATTTGCAGTTACCACTGAAATGCCGGAAAAATCCTTCTGGATGGCTACACGGTTAGGCTGCTGGTACACATAGGTATCAAGGTCTGTATATCTTTTCACAAAATCAAGGCTGAGATAAGCAGTTCCATCCTTCAGCCATACGTCACCGCCTGCTTCCGAAGATGCAGGTACAGATACCAGTTCTGACGGAGTAGCATAAAGAATCTGCTGTCCTTCTTCATCCCAGTAATAGCGCTGGTTCAGATAGCTGTCTACCACATCAACCGGAAGGTACGGCTGTTCACCGGACATGGCTGCCTTCTCTTCCAGGATCTGTGTGCCAATAATGATCACAGCCTCAGATTCACCTGTCTGTCCGTAATATTCTGTCAAATCCATCTGTTTCTTCGTTGGAATGCGCCGCATGATCAGGGTTGTGACGATTCCGATCACTGCAACCGCAGCAATCAGCAGACCGACTATGATTACAGGATTTATTCTTCGCCTTCTTCTTCGCCTCATATAAATATTATCCTCTCGGTATAAGTCTTTTTCAATGGGAATTGGCCCAAAGTTATTTTTCATTATAGCATACTTTCGTGGAATTGTATCGCAAAATTCGACTTTTTACAATTTGTTTACATTATTTATTACCTGTTTATTTTTGCCGGAAACCCTTTCAGTGAAAAGCATGAGTAGGGGGAAACTGCAGTTCCGAAAGGGTCCCGGCTTTAAGGAGTAAAGCCTATGGCTTACAAAACGGATATGCCGCCCCAGGCGGCATCCCATCATGGCTCATCGATTACAAAATCGAAGTCCACACGGGCAATATGCCCTTTCTCATCTTCCGTGTAATCCCGCATATATCCTCCGCCATCTGCAATCTGACAGGCTTTTGCAATGGCTGTGGAGTTACTTGGCTCACCTTCCAGATAAAGGGAAACACCCAACTTCTCATATCCGGCAAGTTCTTCCTCCAGCAATCTGCAGGATTTTTCCTTTCCTGATCGTGATATACGCTTCGTGTCCTATCCTCCTTTCTTCCTTGATGGATCCAGAAAACACCTGAATCATGGTGCAGAAAAAAGAGAGAGACTAAGGCTTCCTTTCATCTTCTGGGAATGGAAACATCGTCTGCAGCAGATATGCTGCCTGATAAATCGACGCTGTTTTTAGAAAAAACTAGATGTCTGTGTTAATACTTAATACGAAACTGTGGTTAGCTGTCCTGCTTATCCGTTGTGAACCCCAGTCCGGTCTTTTTTCTTGTCCCTCATTATACGGATTCCCCAGCCATTATGCAAGAGCTTTTTATGAGTTTATTCTTTTTTCCTGGACTGTTTTGAAAAATTTAATAATTACAGAGGAAATTACCTGTTTTTTTCCTATTGCACTTTTGAAACATATATTATACAATGAGAAATCAAGACATAATGATATTTGATACCACAAAGAACAGGATGTGATCATATGAAAATTGAAAAGATCAGCGATACCCAGATCCGCTGCACTCTTACGAAAGAAGATCTGGACAGTCACCAGATCCGTATCAGTGAGCTTGCCTACGGCACGGACAAGGCCAAGAAGCTTTTCCGGGAAATGATGCAGCAGGCCCAGATCCAGTTCGGCTTTGAAGCAGATAACATCCCGCTGATGATAGAAGCAATCCCGATAAGCGGGGAAAGCGTAGTCCTGATCATCACCAAGGTTGAGGATCCTGAGGAGCTTGACACCCGTTTTTCCAAGTTTTCACCATATAAGAAATCCAAACCGGATGCCCTTCACTTTGACGGGGCTGACAATATCATTGATATTTTCCAGAAGCTTTATGAAGAGACAAAGAAAGCCATCTCCAGCGAGGATTCCTCTGAAAAGCAGAAGAACGCCAGCGCAAAGAACGACCAGGCTGCCTCATCTTCTGGAACTTCTGAAAATGAGGATGATGCCGCGAAGATTTCCGTTAATCTTGTAAGGCTTTACAGCTTCCGTACATTAGATGATGTGATTGCGGCAGCCCATGGGCTGGACGGCTTCTATAAGGGCGTGAATACCCTTTATAAGGATGAGAACGCACTTTACCAGCTGATCGTACATCAGTCTTCCTGCACTGCGGAGGAGTTCAACAAGGTCTGCAATATTCTCTCTGAATATGGCAGCGGGCATGCTTTTACTCCTGCCGGAGAAGCACACTTAAAAGAACATGGAGAACTGATCCTGCGCAAGGCACTGCAGCAGCTCGCCCAAATCTGATAAATAAAAAGGACTGGCATTTCGCGCCAGTCCCTTTTATTTATCACTTAGTATATAACCGAACTACGGTACTATATACTAAAGCGTGTTTGAAAAATCATTCCCGCAATCTGCACGCCCCACTTTGCGGGAGATTT
>ERZ779874.3430-NODE-3430-length-11775-cov-3.897611_pt1 | contig 11775 bp, 9 predicted proteins | sample MGYA00511031_ERZ779874 | MGnify/ENA primary metagenome ERZ779874 (study PRJEB29588, sample SAMEA2156850) | human gut metagenome | biome: human gut; feature: human-associated habitat; material: faeces | place: Denmark | collected 2008/2010 ...
CAGGCTATTCGAATCAATATAATTTTTCTTTTCTGCCTGCGCCTGATTAAGCTCTGAAATTTTAACATCATAATATTTGTTTTTCAAATATTCGATAGCATCTTCTTTATTTTGAGCAATACTCTTTAACCTGATAATACCAAACCTGAACAAAATTCTTGCTCTGTTAAAAAATCCTGTAACTTTATCGCCTGGCAAAGTTTCCAATACAGAAGCCAGTTCCAACAACTTTGCGCTGGTATATTTTTTGTTCTTTAATGTTTTAGGAACGATTCTTTCTTTGATTTGATATTCAGCATCGTTAATTTCTTTTTCAACCTCATACTCGCTAATTAATTGCGCTATTTTTGCAACATCTAAACTAAGCTGTAAATATGTTTCTACTCCATCTCTTGTTTGTCGCAAATATCTTGCACTATTTCCGATAACTGATTTTTCATCTATTTTTACAGCGGTCTGTTCCCCTTCAAAAAAAGTTTCTACATTTTTTGCGTTGCCTAAAAACGCATTAAGATAGCCAAACCCCGCCTCCTCAAATTTATCTTTTACATTTCTTGTTGCTTCATTGTTGCCAGAAACGACTGCGACCGAGCCACCCCTAGCAATATAATTTGCAACAATGTTGAGTATTGTTTGAGTTTTACCTGTTCCGGGAGGGCCTTTAATTATAGACAGGTCTTCTTCCAGAGCGGCTTTTACTGCAACCCTTTGCGATAAATTTGTATCGAAAGGGTAAATTATTTCTTTTTCAGTCTTATCCTTCTTTAATTTGCCCGACAAAAATTTACCTAAAACACAGTCCTCTAAAACACTCAGCTTGTCCAGTTGATTAAAGAGAAAATTGCCCCCATCTTCGGTAGGCATCAACACCGAAATCTCCTTCAAATAGTCTATAAAGTCCTTAATACCGCTTTTCTGGGAAATATCGGAAACCAACTTAATAATGCTTCTGCTAACCAATTTAGTATTACCAGAAGTAAAAAACAATTTAGCAAACTCATTAAAAACAATAATCTGGTATACACCTTTCACAGGCACTTTATCGCAATATATAATTTTCCCAATAGTATCCACAATGACGGGTTTATCATAGATTATTAAATCCTTATAACTTTTCCAATAGAAGGTTGCATTTCCGACATACTTTATTCTGCAAGCATTTTTTTGGGCATCAAACCATTGAACCTGCCTAGTAATATCTTCCCACTCGCCTGTCCATTGTTTAATTTGCAGTATTAAAATTTCTCTTTCATTCATCATTGAGTTAAAAACCTTTTAGTCTTTCGCCTCTAATACGCTAAAACCAAATACATGTCGACAAAGTTTGTGTGTTATACTATAACTTCTTTTGCCGTCACTCGCTTTTTAGTTGCCTTAGTTTTCTGTAAAAGGTTGAGCGCGAGTTTATGGAAAGCCTGCTCATTGCCTCTTGCTCTGAAATAATATTGTTCTCAAATTCATAAGCAATCTGTTTTAACAAGCGATAGTCTACTTCTATCGGTCTTCTGCCGACATATCGTCCCGATGCTTTTGCCTTTTCGCGCCCTCGCTCTCGGTTAGTTTTGTTGTTCCTGCTCATGCTCACGAGCATATTCCTGAGCAGATACAACATCGCTTTTCTTTCCTGCTGTTGAAGATATCTGCCTTCGCTTTCAATATAAATATTTACCCCCGTCTGCAATAGTTGATACATATTTCTGACCATACTTGCATTAGTACTTTCAAAGTCGCTCAAACTATCGATCGACAGAATATCGTCCGGAGTAAGCCTGTAATCATTGATGTTTTCAAACCCTCTGATTTTCTGCGGTTGTGCAGGCTTTTTCACAACCAAGAGATTGTCGTCCCCGCACTTCATTTCGCTTCTTAAAAGCCACTCAAATCTGTCGTAATAATCCAACCCGACAGACTCCATCAAATGCCTTACGTCCTCTCTAGCCTCACTCGGCGTGCGCATACTTATAAATGACGGGGTCATGTTTACCCTGAAATATACCTGTCTTCTCAAATCCATATTGATGCCAGGAATTCCCTGAAACAATCCCTTAGGAAGACTGTCTATACATTCCCAATAAGGCTTAATGATATACTGGTAATTCTGATCATCAAATCTTTCAAAAGCCACTTCACCGACGGAATACCTGTTATTATCCCTGTCATAGACCTTTATTAGACCGACATTTCTGAAATATGGACGACCGCTGAGCGGACGATTATATTCATTGTAGTACATACATCACCTGTCTTTTAATTTTTCGAATGCCGCCTTTAATATCTTTTCATATCGACGGCGATACATTGTCTTATAAAATTCTCTTCTTATATCGCTAATATCTTCTATTGAGTCAATCAACTTATCTATTTTGTCAAAATCAATTTTAGGCACAATTCTTTTCAATGCGTTATTGCACTCTTCGAACTGTAAACTGCTTATTACTTCGTAATATGAACTCTTTCTGCCGTCAAGCTTTATATGTGAAGTCGGGAATTGATAAATCCTCTTATCCAACTCCTCCTGACAATTTAACACTTCCGATATTCTCTCATCTGTATTGAGTCTAGGATACATACTTGAACCGTTATCGTAAACGGGAGCCATTGAATACTTATTATCTTTTTTTATAAAACCCCAGTTGCCGCCGTGCCTGTCGAAGTTGCCGTTCAAGGCATCGACTATAAAAATATCCCAGAACCTTTGCACCGTTTCCTGAACATTAGTAAGCTTTCTGTTTTCTTCAAGCATCTTCTGTATATCGCCATAGGAGTATTGAAACAACTCCTTATCTTCTTCCAAAGAACTTTCACCCACATCGTTGAAATGCACAAGCACTTCACCAACTTCACAGAAATTCCTTAGCAAAACAATATTTTCGCCCTTGTAGACGCCGAGTTCTGTATCCTGAACGGGAATGCCAAAAAGTTCAAATATATGACTTCCCAGATATTCTGAGACATGGTTGTAGATCAACCCGATTTCAGAGCTCTTCTGATACTTAATTATATATCTGTTTCCGTTTATGGTTATCTGCCCCTTTCGCTCGGCACCAGAATAAAAGACATCTTCATCTATTTTATATTTAGAAAAATCCTTCATGCATGTCTCCTTTTGCACTATTTTAACAAAAAATTGCGTTAGTGTCAATAAGTCTATTATATAATTTTGATACTTTTTTGAAAGCACTTTGTCGAAAAAAAGAGACTGTAACCGAAGCGGAAACAGTCTCTTTGTGTTATTAAGTTATATAAACCACCATTGTTATGGGGGTAAAACGTGTCCTGAAGAATTTTACTCCGAGGCGTTTGTAATATTCCCTTGCGATTGAGACGTCAATCGTTATTGTAAAAGTGGTTTTTCAGGCGAAAAGCCATTAGCCCCTCGGGTGTTTAATATTCGCCTGCGCTCGTTATCTTTTGCCCTGTGCGACCGATTGCAGGTCTGGCAGTACGCTGTTATCGCAAGACTATATCCCATATATTTATCCGCCGTAGCGGTTGTATTCAATTTTAATTTTTTTACGTTTTTCCCTTATCATTCTTTGGTTATATAAACACCCTTACCGTTAAATCCTGCCATTGATTTGGTCGTAGCATACCGTCTTTTTCCTTTCGGTAAGACCGTGCCCCTTTATAATCAATCGTAAACTCCCATACCAACTTTTTCATATCGTTAGGCTTGTCAATCAAGTCAAAATTCATATACCAATTAAAGCACGTTTCCGTCACGGGAACAATGGTATGAACGAACTGATTAATCACTTCCCTATCAATATAATGCTCGGTAAAATCCATTTTCGATAATAGAAAATCTTCCACCTTTTTAGCAGGCTCTTCTTCGCCGTCTTCGTTCGGAACCATTCCCGCGTCAAGAATACGCCTTTTGCCCAAAAGTTCGATTTTCTCTTGCTCGATTTCCTTTTTGAGTTCTAAATATGAATCTTTTGGGATTTCGTCTTCGAGCCTCAATCGCATTAAACGTTTGAGTTTTTCGTCCGATTTTGCAATCTCTTTATCAACCGTCGCCTTGATTTCCGCTGCTTTTTGATATTCTTCAAACACGCCGATTTGATATAAAGACGACACGTTGTTAAGAATATCTTTCTTGCTCCCCCATAACCCTGCAAAAATATGCCTTGCCATCATCTCTAATTTCCAATCGCATATTTCTCTCAGATTACAAGTTTTTGAATCGTCAATCCCTGCTTCAAGCCTGATATTCTTAGAACCGTTGTTGAGTTGATTATAGCATTTGTACCCGTAAATGACTTCGCCGTTTTTATTCTTACGCCATTTGTTTTTGCGCATTTTATAACCGCATCTGCACTTTAACTTTTTCGTCCAAATGTCGCCACTTTCGTGAATACCCGTTTTGTGAAGCACTTCCCCGTTTTCCGTGCGGAATTTGCTATACCTTGTACGTTGCTCTCTTATCTGCTTGCATCTATCCCATTGCTCTTCGGGTATAATCGGCTCAAAATCGCCTTTTACGTAAAGATAAGTATCTTCATCACGGTTTATAATAATCTTTTGGTCAAGAAAATTGTTTCTTCGTGATTTTAAGTACGCAGGATAGCCTTTGTAGGTTGAGTTATGTAGTATTCGTGATATTTTTGAATTTTCCCATCTGACTAAGCCCGAACTATCCTTTCTTTTACGGCGTATCATTTCGTCACGAATTTGCGAGATTCCTTTGCCGGCAGAATACATATCGTAAATCATACGCACCGTTTCGGCTTGTTCTTCGTTTATTACGTAAGTTCCTTTCGCTTTGTCTCTATCATAACCTAAAATGTTACCGCTTCCGTATAAAACGCCCTTGTCTCTACTGATTTTCTGCCCCGCACGAACACGCTCGGAAATCTTCCTGCTTTCTTCTTGCGCAAGCGTTGCCATAATCGTCAGCCTGAGTTCGCCGTCTCCGTCCATCGTCCAAATGTTGTCTTCTACGAAATAGACTTCGATGCCGTACTCTTTTAACTCTCTCGTAACCACGAGCGTATCAACCGTATTTCTGGCAAAACGACACACTTCTCTCGTTACGATTAAATCGAACTTTTTCTGCTTTGCATCTTGCAACATTTTTAAAAATGCAGGTCGCTTTTTCGCTTGCGTTCCCGTAATCCCCTCGTCGATATATTTCTTAATAACATACCAATTAGGATTTCTATTCGCCACGTCGTCGTACCATTGCATTTGATTTTCCAAAGCAGACAGTTGCGCTTCATGCTCGGTACTTACTCGTCCGTAGAAAACCACTTTTCTTTGCCTTGCCCTATTAAAATTAACGTTAGTGGGCATTACCATTCCGTTTTCAATCAAGTTAAATCGCCTCCTTTGAATAATTTATTTTGCTTTACTACACTTTCCCCAAACTGCGTACGCTTCTTTTCGATTTTAGCGTATTCTCGCTCGTCAATCATTTCGTTATCACGCATAATTTCCAGCATCTTAAACGCAATAATTTTATTGAACACCTCCATATTTATTTTTGACTTGTCGATTTTCTCTACGCTTTGAGCTGTGTAGCCACCTTGATTTTCCACTTCGCTATTTAATATTTCTTTGTTTTTTAATTCCTTATAATTCAATTCTCCTTAAATTTTATTTTATAGGGGGTTATCCGCATTTTTAACGGAAAGATAAATACGGATGCCCTATTCAATCATTTTTCTCCTTATTAATTCCCGGCATTACGGGTGTATTAAGTATAGTGTTAAACTATATTCCGCTGTTGTCGGTAAACTTCAAAAGTTCATAAGCCTTTTTAATGAAGTCCACCTTAGTCATTTTGCGTTCCTTTAAAAACGCATTGATTTCGTCAAGCAGCTCTCTCGGTATCATCGTCTGAAAATTACCGCTCGCCGCCTGACGCTTTTCTTTGTTCCTCTCCTCGTACTTTCTGTTGGCTATCCTCTGCGGAGTATCTTCCTTTCTTGTAACCATAACTGCCTCCTTAATCGACGTAGACGATTTCGTTTAAGATTTCTTCTTCGATAAGACGGTGTATTTCTTCCCTACGGCGAACGTCTTCCAGATAATTCCCCGTCTGTTTATACCGCTCGTCTTTGGACAGCTTTTCATACATAACGTCATAGAGATCGTTCGCCGCTTTATCAACGCCGTGCAGGTATTCGGGCAGATGCCCTGCCAAGCTCAACAATTTGCCGAAATTATGTTCTTCGATATAGTGTTTCGCAAGCGCTCCGTATTTTCCGTAAACGTGACGCACGGGTTTTACAAGCTTTTGATACTCCATAACTTCCTCAACGGTAAGACCTTCCGTTTCGGACTTTCTTTCTAATTCTTCCAACGTCATAACAAACCTCCGGAAAATATTTATCGTATATATACTATATCATACATTTTCTTTCTCGGATTGTCAAGCATAACGGAGAATGTTTACTCTTTGCCGTAATCATATCGGCTTACTTTTGTCTCTTGCGTTTTTTGCTGTTCTCTTTCAGCTTTCATTTCCTCTTCAATTTCCTGTAAACGGTTACAATAGTCTCGACTTAAATACTCACTCTCTTCCCCAAAAGACGATAAAAAACCGCCGATGAGTTTCCCCACCTCTCGATGCGAAATGGCAAGGTTTCGTTTCAGGCGATTGTCATTGACCTTATGCCTATACTTCCGCTCAAAAATTTCGGGTTTGATATTCTTGACTGCACGCAATACGATGTTGCCTTGCCGCCTTTTATAATCTTCTTCCAGTTCTTGTATGAGCGTTATGTTCTGCGGATCAATGAAATAATGATTGCCGCTCTTTGTCGGTTCGCAAAGTTCTTCTATCTTACGCCGCAAACCCGAAAGCCGCTCATAAAATTTTCTATCTGCTTTCCTTGCCCTTATATCAAAAAGCATTAGTCGATTTACTGTTTTATCGATCTGCTCCCGATACGGCAACATATCCTTTTTACTATAGAAAAAACTCGCGTCCTTCGGTATCGCTTTTGCAAGCGCGATCAATTCCTTCCGCACCTCATCTTCGCTTACAATGCTCTTGGGAAAGGTTATCCTTTTCAATTCCCGCAAAGCCTCGTCGCGCGTCATATACATCTTATCCGTCCTTTCATCTATAAAAGCGTTCAGACGAACGTGCATACGGTCTATCACTGCTTTCTCAATTTTTCCCTTGTGTCGGTATTCGAGCTCTTTTTTCCTGTACTTGCACTTCGGCTCTTTCTCGGCAAACCAAAAATGTATATGCAGATGATGCGGCTTATCCTTGTGCAGTGAACATATCAAATCTATGTTCTTCGGATCAAGCCGCATATCCTGAAAGAATTCTCCGAACGTTCGCTTTACAAGCCGCATACATTTTTCAGGCATATCGATCTTGCGGCTCATCTCCTCATTGAGCGAGATGAAGCCGTGCCACAATATCTTGTCCGCCTTTGCTCTTTGTTGTATTGCCTTGAGTTCCTCTTGCGAGATGAACCCGTCGCCGTTGAACACGCCTGTGGATTTTTCAAAGTACGAAATCATGTCGCGCATTTCCGACTTGGAATTCTCGCCATTCAGCTTGCGGTCGGCGGTCATATACTTGTAAATGTTGTTGCCGCCGTCGCTCATCTCATAATAAGGGCGTTCCCGTTCGAACTTCTTACGTTCTTCCACTGTTGCATTACTCTTTAACTTCCACGGCGTATATGTAATATTAAATATGATCGGTTGATTACTTATGGCTTTTTCCTCCTTTTGTTTAATTTTTCATGTCAATTTGTTTTTTATTTGCCGCAGGCAAACCGATGGCGGGTTTCCCGCATCGGAAAGCAAAAACGCAAAGCGCAACAGCAAAATGCGTTTTTCTTATCCTGCTACAAATTATCCCTCATTTGCTACCACCTACTCGATTGTTTTGCTTACCATTTTTGACTGTATTTTTGCTCGTATCTCCGCACCAATTGAAAAATATTTCGTACATTTTTTAGCTCCTCATCCGCATCATACTTTGCAGCAACATCACCCCAATCCAAGTCCGTTTTATACCGCTCTGCACTGCCAAACAGACTTCCTTGCATATCGGGATATGCGTTGCGAAAATCCTCATATGTCAGTATTTTCGATGAAACAACCATTTCCGTTCGTTGAAATTCAGATACCGCTTCTTCGGTCAAAGGTACTGCGCAAACTTTCTTTTTCTGCGCACCGCCCCTTTGCCCGCTGCTCTTGCGTTTCTTGGAAACATTCAACTTCCGTTTGCACAAAGTAAAGTATCCCTGCATCGTCCTATCCTCAAACTTCGGTTCTTCGTTTGCGAACATATACGCACAAATTGCCTTGGCAAATATCCCTTGCTTCTTTATATTCATCAGTTTCATTGCCTTGTAATACGTTTCGTAAAACGTAAAATGCTTGGACTGCAGATTATACTTCTTCGGTATCTTCCCCATACTTTCCGTTTCCTTGACTTCTTTCAAAATACTTGCGATATTGCTCCAATAAAAATCCTCTTTGTCCGATAACTGCTCCATAGGTTCTCTGTCTTCAAACTCATACGCGCAAATACAATTTGCCAGTTTTCCCGCGCTTATGTCGTCCATACTTTGCAGAATGTCTGCATACCATTCATAAAATGTAAATTGTTCCATTCTTTTTTCTCCTTCATTTTTTGCCGACGGTTATGGCTCATCGGCTTGCCTTGTTTGCTCTTACTATCCCCTCCTCGTCATTCTTTTTCTGAGTAGCCTGTTCGGACACCCACCTGCACCGCACTGTTCGAGCAATGCAAAAGCCCGACCGTTGTTCACAGTCGGGCTCGGAACTTCACCTTATTCAGATGCTTCCTATTACGCTGATTAGAGCTGTTTTCCGTTGGTATGAAAATGCCACAATTTTACGGCTGTTTTCCCTTAAAAAACAGTGTATTCTCCGCTTTATTCTACTTCTTGTTATAACTACTGTGGCACAATCATTCAAACCGAAGATTACTTCATTCTCATTTTTTTGTACTTTTTTGCGAATTTTCTTCCGTACAAACTATATTCTCCGTTCTCGTCTTCCGTTACTTCTTTCGCTGTTCCGTCATATAATTCCCATAACAGTTCCGAGAATATCGGGTGATTGATAAACGCCGCATAAATGCGCCAATCTGCCGCGCTGTTCTTCTCGTAGTGGCGCAACACGAGGATCAATACGTTTTCATTCGTCAGCCATTTAGCAACCTGCTGATCTCGCTCTGCCTTTATATCCGTTATTTGCTCATAAAGGACTTCCCGTTCCTGTTCATCCGCTGTCCGTATCGACAAATACAAGCGGTTGATTGCCGCCTTGCTCTCGTCTATGATTTGTACGATTTTATCTTTATGCCTGTATTCCGTAGCGTTCCCTGAACCTATATCATACGCTAAACTTGATGAAATCGGGCAATAGTCGCCGTATTGCTCTCTGCCTTTTCGAAAATGCATCTTATTCACAAGCGCATACAGATCATCCATCGCCGTATGGTAAAAGGCGTGCTGTTTACCTCTACTCTCGTCGATCTCTGCAAAGAAATTCGGAGAAGGACGTTGATACTTCTTCCGCAACATGGTAAGTTCCTTGCTCACGGAAATGTTTTCAAAGCTGCGTTTTGCCTTATCGATCTCCAATCCCGAAAGAACCGCAAGTTTGCAGATGTCCTCGTAAACGGAAAGCATCTCTCCCTCCTCTGCGCCCTTATGTAGTTCATCCCACAAAATACTGTTGAGCTTTTGCGACAGGTTGACGATTTCTCCGATCTTATTGACGCTTGTATCATGGTCGAGTTTGGAAAGCGTCTGTTCCGTTTTTTCTTCTGCTTTGATGTTGCACACGGGAACTTTGAAAAAATCCTTATATCGCGCGGCCGCGTTTACCAACAGCTTGTCATCCGTTATCAGCATCGTATCCGAATCATAATCACAGCCGTTGAGCCTTTGTTGAATATTCTCGCCTATTGCGTTGACACACACGATGTTTTCACCTAAGTCAAAGTAATCCCATATTCCGCCGCTGAGAGCGTTTTCCACACAATATAAGTTTCCCATCGTGATATGCGGAGAACGCGCGCACAGCAATTTTGTCCCATTTCCAAAGCGTTCACAGCGAATCTGTCCGGGCTTTAATTCGCTTGTCATTTCTTCACCGGCAAGATATTTTAAAAGCTCCGTGCCGTTCCCGAAGAGAGTAGCATTCGTGCCGTTTAACAGAATATGTCCACGCTTTAATCGTTCTTTCATGCAGCGCACAACGTCATTACGGAAATTGGCATACAGTTCGGTTTCATCGAAATGCGGATACTTGTGCATGAGCGTAAAGATAACATCCGCACGTTCCGCAAGACCGTCCATATGTTCTTCTTCCCCCTCTTTTTCACGTGCAAAGGCATCCGTGAAATGATAGCGCATGAAGTCAATATCCCTGCGTAAAAGAGAGATATAATCAATGCTCGGCTGTAATAAATGCTTGACTTCCTCTTGGGATAATGAAAGGGTATTTATAAGCTGATAACTGCTCTGCACCATCTTTCCGTGGAAGAAACGCGTACTTTTATCGTATTTAACCAATCCGAAGGTACTGTCCGTATGAGCCGCCCATTTTCGGATATTTTTCTCAGCCAATCCGCCCGCGAATTTGAGATATTTCAGGCTGTTCGGCGTCGTCACCATGACAATCTGATCTATGTCCTCGGCAAGCGTGACAAAACCGCGTCTTTTTAGATCGTCCAAAGTAATTTTTTTATCTTTAAACCATTTCTGCAATCTGGTACGGAAGGCGCATGACTTGAAAAACTTGTTACGTAGCAGCACCATATGCTTGTCAGCATAGCCGTTTGCAAACACACTCTCGTCCAAAAGGCTTTCGCCGTCCCAAATGTCATTGGCGATTTGTGTTCGTTTCGTTCTTGCAGAGAGTTTTCCGTCCTCGATCTCCACCGATACGACTTCCTCTTCAAACACGCTTTTATAGTCAGGAACAAACAAAATGCTGTCAAGCGTAATTTCTATTGTTCCCTTGATACTGCTAAGCGATAACGCCCGGTATGATTCCCACGAAGCAAGATCTTTTCGCGGTTTTAAGCCGCATTCGCTCCACTTCGTCATATGCCTGTACAGTCGGTCGTCTATAAAAAGGCATTTTCCCTCGCGCGAACTGCCTGCACTGCGCTTGTACCTGACATAGTGAATACCATCCAAATGAAAGCCGTTTTCGTAAAAGTGTTCACGCAAATCTTTCATTTTTATAAGGTTTCCCTCTTGGGATTTGTATGTATAGTTAAACTTCAAGTTAATTACAGCAAGAGTATATTCATTTTCATTCTTATCTTGAAAAGAAAACTTTTTACGACAAATGCGCTTATACGCCTTTTCAAGCTCTATGAGGTCTAGAGAATTATCCAAATAGATTTTAAACAAGCGAAAATAGACGTTGCTTTTACTTTCGGGCATTTTATACCCAACGCTAACGCCGTTTTCTTGCTCGTGCCGATAAATATCTGCCGCCTCTATTGAAATAATCCTATACCCTTTTTTCATAATATCTAGACCTTAATTATTTGCCTATCTTATATCACACCTAATATGACAACTATCGTCATATATTATATAAAATTTCGCTAAAAATTAGCAACGGTCAAATGTCCACGGTTTTGGACATTTGACCTCTTTTGTAAAAATTCTTATATCAACTTATACCAACATTACGCAATTTACAAATAAATTTCAACGCTTTTAACGTAATTCAGGTGTTTTAACCAATTTAACACAAAACACTGCCGGCAATGAAATTTTGCATGTATTTGATTAAAACATATAT
>ERZ779874.3441-NODE-3441-length-11749-cov-4.589961_pt1 | contig 11749 bp, 10 predicted proteins | sample MGYA00511031_ERZ779874 | MGnify/ENA primary metagenome ERZ779874 (study PRJEB29588, sample SAMEA2156850) | human gut metagenome | biome: human gut; feature: human-associated habitat; material: faeces | place: Denmark | collected 2008/2010 ...
ATGTGTTATTGACGAATACAAAAATTGACGATGGTAATGTTGCACATTTAAAAGAAGCGCAAGAATTTATAGAAAATTATGAGAATGGAGTGGTTGAGGATTATAACGAAAGATATGTAAGTACAACTGTTGGGAAAGCATGCATTATGAATGGTATCAATGAGATTGATATTTTTATGTATGAAGAAGAGATTCAAAAACAAGTAGATATCTATATATGTGAAAATATGCAAATTAGTAATTCAAGTAAATTGTTGGAAATTATAAATGAACTTTTTATTAAGTATCTTTCGGACCAAGGAATGGATAGTTTAAAACGTTTGAGTAATAAAGAGGCTCGTAATTTTTATGCTATGATGTTTGAATGGCGTATAGAGAATAAATCTTATTCTGAAATGATCAACTTGTTTGTAGGATATTGGAAACAATTATATGAAAAAAATAAAGAGGTGATGATATATGTAGGTAAGTGGGGAGATGTTAAACATTCTGGTAGTAATGTTCCACGCTATACTAAATTGGATGAAAAAAATCGAGCACAAGTTGTTAACTTAGCAATTGTACGTATAAAAGAAGAACAAGACTTTATTGATAATACGCTGATTAAATATGTTGAAGTTCTTCACGATATCGAGTTAATTGAAGATAAGTTTTACGCTCGAATTAAATATGGAACTGATGATGAGAATGAAATTTGCTTAATAAAAAATGGATTGTCATTAAGTTCAGCAGCATTGTTAATAAAAAAATACAGTAAGTATTTACAAATTGATAGTTCTGCAAGTACAGTTATATACAATAAAAATCTCATATCAGAAATGAATAAAGAAAAAGAAAATCAGATCCAAATTTGCGAGATTCAAAGCTGCATATAAGATTAGGAGACCCAACCATGACCCTCACAATCCTAGGCACCGGCAACGCAGTAACCACCGAGTGCTACAACACCTGCTTTGTCCTGCACGAAAGCAATGAATATTTCCTGGTAGATGGCGGTGGAGGAAGCCAGATCCTCCACCAGTTGAAACATGCCGGAATCGACTGGAAAAAGATAAAAACTATTTTTGTGACGCACAAGCATATCGATCATATTACCGGGATAATCTGGATGATTCGCATGATCTGTCAGTCCATGAAGCAGGGCGAATACGAAGGCGAAGCAGTCATATATGCACATGATGAAGTGACCACCTTGCTCCAGGATTTTTCCGAAAAACTTCTGCAAAAGAAAGACACAGAGTTTATTGGAAAGCGGCTTCATCTGATACCTGTGGCAGATGGCGAGTCCAAGGAAATTTTGAATAAAAAAGTTACCTTTTTCGATATACAGTCAACGAAGGCCAGGCAGTTTGGCTTTTGCATGGAATTGGGAAATGGGGAGAAATTAACATGCTGCGGAGATGAACCGTACCATCCCTGTGAAGAGAAATATGCGAAAAACAGTACATGGCTTTTGCATGAAGCGTTTTGTCTGAGCAGTCAGGCGGAGATTTTCCATCCATATGAGAAACACCATTCAACAGTGAAGGATGCCTGCGAACTGGCGGAGAAGCTTCATGTGAAAAATCTGCTGCTGTATCATACAGAAGATAAAAATATTGCGCACCGAAAAGAGCTTTATGGAAGTGAGGGCAGAAACTATTTTTACGGAAATCTTCTGATCCCGGATGATCTGGAATCATTTTCTATTTAATTTTCAAAGAACGGCAAAAGGGGAGCATGAAAATGAAACTGCTTATTACAGGAACAACAGGATTTGTAGGACATAAAATCATGGAGTCATATGCCCAGGCAGCCGCTGCACCATCTCTTCGGAATGCAACCCAGGAGAGGATAAAGCGGATGGTAGAGGAAAGTGAAGCGGACGTGGTGATTCATACTGCAGCCATTTCTGATATTGGAATCTGTCAGAAAAATCCGGAAGCATCGTATTTTGCAAATGTGCAGATTCCGGTGTATCTGGCTCATGCATGCAAAGACAGAAAATTGATCTGCTTCAGCTCCGATCAGGTATACAGTGCCTGCGAGGAGAATGGACCATATATAGAAGATGTAGTAAAGCCGGGAAATATTTATGCGGAACATAAGCTGGAGATGGAGCAGCGGGTGTTGGATTTGGTTCCTTCTGCCGTGATGCTGCGGGCGGAGTGGATGTATGACTATGTTTCAAAGAAGCCGAATTATTTTCTGAATATGATACATGCGAAGCAGCAGGCGGCGTTTAGTTCCAGACAGTTTCGCGGAATTACCTATCTGAAGGAAGTGGTTGAAAACATGGATCATGTGATGGCTTTGCCAGGAGGCGCGTATAATTTTGGAAGCGAGACCACCCAGTCCATGTATGAGATCACAGAACAGTTTTTAGATTTGCTTGGAAACCAGGTGGCGGTTCAGGATGCTCCGCCAAGACATAATTTGTGGATGAATTGCGAAAAGGCGAGAAAATACGGTGTGGAATTCAGTGATGTTTTTGATGGGCTGAAGAGATGCCTGAGGGATTATGAAAGGACAAATAAGACGCTTAGGGAAGGGAATTCTAATGAAAAATAATGAATAAACCTTTTGATTGCAGTGGGTTCGTACATACAGGAAGATTTGGAAAATGATATCATTAATGCAATTTCCGAAATAAAAGGGATTGATTTGCGGAAGGCATTTGATATTTATTATTCCAGTAAACTTGCTGAACAAATTTCAAATGGCAGTTATGGAATAGAAAATATGGATGCAAAATATCTGGCGGAAGATTTGATTGAGAATGAGCCAGATATTTTTGAATAAATATCACGCTCTATATGATGGAAGTGTAAATTTAGATATCTATATGAAAATTAAGGAGATTCACCAATGTTCAATAATTCCTACCTAACCGATGCCATTGCCTGCTACAAGAAGGATTTCATCCAAATGCAGTGGCCGAATGAAAAGTACAAATGGGAGGCTGTGAAGTGTTTTCAGGATAACTGGGATGTGAATGCGGCTGATTTTGCGGATATTCTTACACGTTCGCTGGCAAAGACTTATAATCTGTTGGTTTCTATGAATAATTTTCCAGGAAAAATGATTGAAGGTTTTGCAAAAGCAGCACCGGAGGAAGTGCGGGCGATGTATCTCGCACTTTTTGATGAGACTCAGGATGTGATTTCCAGAATTCTTGCGTTTAAGGATCAGGCGGGAATTTTGCTTGAGAAATATGGAAATGGTGCAGCGCAGCATTACCAGTACGAAAACGCCATCACCACCTACCTGTGGCTCAGATATCCGGACAAATATTACATTTACAAATACAGTGAAGTGAAAAACGCCGCAGCAGAATTAGGCTGTGATCTTAGTTTCCGAAAGGGACATTACGGGGAAAATCTGCGGAACTTTTATGCCTTTTACAATGCGTTGTGCGAAGAACTGAAAAAAGAGGACGAGCTGAAAATGATGCTGAAGTCTCAGCTGACAGAAACCTGTTATCCAGATCCAGAACTTAGGACGCTGACAATGGATCTTGGCTTTTATATCAGCCGATTTTACAGCCAGCGAAACCATGCATATGCAGATGAGTGGTGGCCCAAAGCTGAAGACTACGATCCCGGCATAACGGTGCAGGAGTGGAAATGCTTGCTGGCTGACGAGGAAGTTTTTAATGAGAGCAGTCTTGAAATTATGAAGCGCATGCTGGATTATGGCGGAAAAGCTACCTGCACCCAGCTTTCCGTGAAATACGGAGAAAGCCCGAACTTTTATAATGCCGGGTCTTCTGCTCTTGCAAAGCGCATTACTGAGAAAACAGGATGTCCGATCTGGCAGCAGGATGGCAGTACGAAATGGTGGCCCACTCTATATGTAGGAAAAAAAGCAGGCACAGATGAAGAGGGCGTATATATCTGGAAACTGCGGGACGAATTGACAGCAGCTTTGAAAGAAATCGATCTGTCGCAGATCTCATTGTATACTGTTTCCCAGGAAGAAAACGAGACTCATTACTGGTGGCTGAATGCCAACCCAAACATCTGGCGTTTTTCGAATCTTGCAGTGGGCGAGGTGCAGTACTACACTCTTTACAACGAGAACGGCAATAAGCGCCGCATTTTTCAGAATTTCCTGGACGCCAAAGCCGGGGATTTCATCATCGGTTACGAGTCCTATCCGGTGAAACAGGTGGTGGCGATTTGCAAAGTGACCGCAGAGCAGGATGGAGAGCAGATCTATTTTGAAAAAGTCGAGGGACTTTCTGCGCCTATTGATTATTTGACTTTGAAGGCCTGCCCGGAGCTTGCGCGAATGGAGTACTTTGTCAATCAGCAGGGAAGCCTGTTTAAGCTTACCAAAGGAGAATTTGATTTTATTATGGATATGATTCGTGAGAACAATCCGTCTGCATTTTCCGGGCAAAGGACAGAGCCGTATACAAAAGAAAATTTCCTGGAAGAGGTATATATGACGGAGGCGAAATACAACCGTCTTGTGTCCGTGCTTTTGAGAAAAAAGAACATCATCCTTCAGGGAGCTCCTGGCGTGGGAAAAACCTTTGCCGCAAAAAGACTGGCCTATTCGATCATGGGAGAAAAGGACGAAAGCCGGGTGGAGTTTGTACAGTTCCACCAGAATTATTCCTATGAAGATTTTATTATGGGATATAAGCCGGAAGGGGATTCTTTTGCGCTGAAATATGGGATTTTCTATCGGTTTTGCCAGAAGGCTGCAAACAACCCGGACAAGGATTATTTTTTCATTATTGACGAAATCAATCGTGGAAATATGAGCAAGATTTTTGGGGAACTTCTCATGCTGATTGAGAAGGATTACCGGGGAACCAAGACGGCGCTGGCGTACAATGGCCTAAGTTTTTCGGTTCCGGAGCGTGTACATATTATTGGAATGATGAATACGGCGGACCGGAGTCTTGCCATGATTGATTATGCTCTGCGGAGAAGATTCAGCTTTTTTGAGATGGAGCCGGGATTTGAGTCAGAAGGCTTCGTGAAATATCAGAACGCTCTGAACAGTGAATTGTTTGACTCCTTGATTGGCAAAATAACAGAACTGAACAAAGAAATCACAGCAGACAGATCTCTAGGAAAAGGCTTCTGCATCGGACACAGTTATTTTTGCGGCATGAAGGCGTGCACGACAGAAGAACTGCTTGAAATCGTGGATTTTGATGTTCTTCCCATGCTGGAAGAGTACTGGTTTGACGACCTGGATAAAGTACAGCGCTGGGAAAATATTCTCCATGGGGTATTTCAATGACGAGAGATAAAAGTATTCTCATAAAAAATATTTATTATATGCTGTCCTACGCTTTTCAAACGCTGAACCAGTCTAATTATGAGGAGATTGCGGCAGAGAAGTTTGAGGATATGCAGAATCTTTTTGCCGCAATTCTGGCGAAGGGCATTGGTTTTCAGCTGAAGCAGGGCCTGTATCGGGAATACCGGAACTGTCAGGAGGATTTGTCTGTCATGCGGGGAAAAATCAATATGCAGGGAACCATCCGGAACAAAATGTCCAGAAGGCAGTTGCTGGCCTGCGAGTTTGACGAGCTTTCCGAAAACAATCTGCTGAACCAGATTTTGAAATCAACGGTTTTGCTTCTTTTGAAGCACGGGAATGTGAAAGCGAGATATAAGGATGATCTGAAAAAGAAAATGCTGTTTTTCTCTGCTGTGGATACGCTGGAATTAACATCTGTCCGCTGGTCTGCCATACGGTTTGGGCGGAACAATCAGAATTACCGTATGCTGATCAGTATCTGTCAGCTGCTTGCAGAGGGCTTGCTGCTTACCACCGAGCAGGGAGAATACAGGTTGGCTGCTTTTCTTGATGAGCAGAGAATGTGCCGCCTTTATGAGAAATTTATCCTGGAATATTACAGAAAGCATTTTCCCCAGCTGTCCGTAACTGCGTCCCAGATTCCCTGGGCGCTGGACGATGGAAGCGGTACCATGCTTCCCGTCATGCAAAGCGACATCACTCTGCAGCTTGGCAGCAGCGTATTGATCATTGACGCAAAATATTATTCCCATACCACACAGGAGCATTACGGCAGACATACACTGCATTCTGGCAACCTTTATCAGATTTTTACTTATGTGAAAAACAAAGATTACGCTTTTGGCGAAACACCCCACAAGGTTTCCGGCCTTCTTCTCTACGCCAAAACAGAAGACCAAATCCATCCTGACCAAACTTACCAGATGCATGGAAATGAGATTGGGGTGAAAACATTGGATTTGAATTTGCCCTTTGAGGGGATTCGGAAGCAGTTGGATGGGATTGTAAGGGAGATGATGTTATGAACCAAAATGAAAATCAGTGGGACAAGCTGTTAAAAATAAAAACCACCGGCCGGGATGATTCCCGCGCGGATCAATACCGCTATCCCTATGAACCAACTCCGTACTGCGTGCTGGAACGGCTTGCGAACAGCGGCTTGATCAGCAAGAAAAATGTGGTATTGGACTACGGAACCGGGAAAGGCAGAGTCTGCTTTTTCCTTTCTTATCAGACAAGATGCAGCTCAATCGGCGTAGAATACGACGACAGAATTTACGCCGGCGCCAGAGCCAATCAGGAACAGGCTGTATCTGGGAAAAGGACGTCCTTCGAACTGACAAGCGCCGAAGAATACCCAGTCCCAACATCCGTAGACCGCTGCTATTTCTTCAACCCCTTTTCCATAGAAATCCTCCGAAAAGTCCTGTCCAGAATCTACGAATCCTACTACGAAAACCCAAGGGAAATCCTGCTGTTTTTTTATTATCCCTCAGAAGAATACATCAGCTGCCTGATGACAGAAGAGCTGTTGCTGTTTTTTGATGAAATTGATACAGAGGATTTGTTTGAGGGGAAGAATAACAGGGAAAGGATTGTGGTGTTTACAGTGGGGTAAAATTTAAAATCATGAAATAAGAGAGAAAGGTGGGCTAAGAATGATTCCGTTAATTGACAAAAAGCAAACTGGAATTAATTTGCGCAGAATTATGGATGAATGCGGTTTTACAGTAAAAGATGTTCAGCAGTATTTGAGATTGGGTAGTATTCAAAGTGTGTATCACTGGTTAAATGGGATCAGTATGCCATCTGTAGATAATTTGTATGCGCTTAGTTATCTGTTTCAGGTTTCAGTGGATGACATGCTGTGCGGAAGCAGAAAGAGAATTCTTACAGCAGAAAATCAAGTACAGTTAAAGCGAATGCGTATTTATTATGGCAAAATAAAAGCAATTGAGGCAGCGTAGAATTATACTACAAGTACAATGACAAAAGAGAAATTCTCCTGTAAAATTATTTTCAGAAAGCGACTTGGAAATAAACTATGGGAGGATTTTTTATGGGAGAAACAATGCTGGTGACACAGGCTTTGGACGTAAACGGTAGAACACAGGTACCTTTTTATACCTGCCGACTTGTGCCATAATCATACTCAACAAAATCACATAGTCAAAAAAGTTGAGTACTAAACTTTTTTAACCGACTATAATCAGGAGGAATATTATGGCTACACAAACCAGTCTTGTAGCTCAAAAGGTCAGACTCCAGCAATGGGCAGAGCAGATCCGTGACTGCCAAAGCCGCCCAAAAGGAATGGATGTTGAAACCTGGTGCGCCCAGAACAACCTTACAAAAGCTAACTATTATTACCGGCTTCGTCGTGTCCGTGAAGTGTGTCTGGAACAGGTACAGGGGACGGATCCAGCTGCTTTTGTAGAATTACCACTTCCAACAGCTGTTTCATCTGAATCCCCAAGAGTTCCGGGAACAGTTATTTCTGATGGTACAGTTCCTGTAATACGTATTAGAAATACAAAGGGACTTTCAGCAGAAATATTTTCTGATGTGTCACCAGAAATGCTGCGCCACCTTATAGAGGCATTCAGCCATGTTGAATGATGCAGATGCTTCCGGGTTCAAAAAAGTATACCTCGCCATGGGCTTCACTGATCTCCGGCGTGGGATTGATGGTCTGGCAACGATCGTGCGCTTTCAGTTTAAACTTGACCCATATGACAAAAACACCCTGTTTCTGTTCTGTGGAAGAAGAGCCGACCGGATCAAAGCACTATTATGGGAAGGAGATGGATTCCTCCTTATGTACAAAAGGCTTGATAATGGCGCATTCCGATGGCCGCGCTCTGCGGATGAAGCAATGACCATCACGGAAGACCAGTACCGTATGCTGATGCAGGGGCTTGAGATTGTTGCCCGGCATCCGATTAAAGAATTAAAAGAAACACCAAGTATCATGTAGTTTGTGCAGAATGCTGAAAATAAAAAAGTCTAAAAACCATTTAAACAGAGACTGTCCACTCAGCTACAGGCGTTGTCCACAAACAGCTGGCCGGTCAGAATGTACCAGTAAAGATCCGGTCTGTCTGATGTGGATAACACATCTGAAATGCTGTAAAACTACGGCTTTTCAGATGTATTATCCACCGTCATTATGCCGAAGCGGCAGATGGCCTGAATTGGCGGTAATACAAAAAATCTGTTATAATCAGAACCAGTATAAAGACAGGAGTTCCGGTTATGACATTTAAGTACACAGAAGAACAACTGAATAAACTTGACAAAGAACTGCTGATCCAGCTTTTCCTGGGAATGCAGGGACAAATGGAAGATCTGAACCGGCAGACACAGGCATTAAATGACAAGATGCAGCTGATGATGGAACAGCTGGTCCTTTTTAAGAAAGACCGTTTTGGAAGATCCAGCGAAAAAATGTCCGATCCGGAACAGATCCGCTTTATGGAAGTAGATGGAACAATCGTATTTTTTAATGAAGCAGAAGCTGTCTGTGACCTGGATGCGCCAGAACCGGAAGATCTGAAGTTAAAACCGGCAAAAAAGAAAAAACAGGCAGGGAAAAAGACTGCCGATATAGCGGCACTTCCTGTCAAACGCATTGATCATTACATGGACGATGAGGCACTGACAGCGGAGTTCGGTAAAAATGGCTGGAAACAGCTTCCAGATGCCATTTCAAGGTGCTACAGATTTGTTCCTGCCAGTGTTGAGATTGAGGAACACCATATCGGCGTATATTCCAGTAAGCTGGATGAACATATGATAAAAGCCCCTCATCCACGTAACCTGCTTCATGGCAGTCTTGTTTCCCCATCTCTTGCAGCAGCGGTCATAAATGGAAAATATGTAAATGCGGTGCCGCTTTACCGTCTTGAAAAAGAATTTGAGCGGTATGGCCTTGCCATTACCAGGCAGAACATGGCAAACTGGATGATCCGCCTGGGTGAGGAGTATCTGGGTCCCATGTATGACCATCTCCATAATCTTCTCTATGATTATCACGTGATACAGGCGGATGAGACACCGGTCCTCGTCAATAAAGATGGACGGCCTGCCGGAAGCCAGAGTTATATGTGGATTTACCGGTCTGGTTTTATGTATCCGGAGCGTCAGATCATCCTCTATGAATACCAGAAAACACGTAATGCCTCGCATCCCCGGGAATTCCTGAAGGACTACACTGGGATCTGCGTTACGGATGGATATCAGGTATATCATACACTCGAAAAAGAGCGTGAGGATCTGAGGATCGCAGGCTGCTGGGTTCACTGCCGGCGTAAATTCAATGATGCACTGGAGGTCATGCCCAAGGCTTACCGGAAAGAATCCATCGTGCATTTGTTTATGAAACAGATACAGGCCATTTACCGGGAAGAAGGGAAACTGTCCGGTCTTTCATCGGAGGAAAGGCTCACCCAGCGTCAGCTGGTGGTAAGACCACTGGTAGATGCTTTCTTTGCGTACCTAAAACAAAACGAGGCCAATGTTCCCAAAAGCGGAAAAACAAGAGAAGCCTTTACCTACGCTTTAAATCAGGAACGTTATCTGAGAGTTTTTCTGGAAGATGGAGATGTCCCGATAGACAATAATGCCAGTGAGCGGGCAATCCGTGGCTTTTGTATCGGTAAGAAGAACTGGCAGATGGTCGATACGATCAACGGAGCTGCCAGTTCTGCAATCATCTACAGCATCGCAGAAACAGCAAAAGCAAATAACCTGAAGCCATTTGATTACTTTGAATATCTGCTGACGGAGATTCCAAAACATACAGGCGATAAAAATACAGATTTCCTCGAAGAACTTCTGCCCTGGTCAAAGACACTGCCAGCGCATATCCGAAAACCTAAGAAGGAAGAGGAAAAATGATACAGCCGCTAAAAGCGGCCTGATATTTGTCAAGGTACCTGTGTTCTACCGTTTACTCGATAACGGATGGATCTTCCAGATGATGATTGTTTGGCATTTCAGTGAGCAGACATTTCAGATACTCATAGACATCCAGTTCATTCGCTCTGGCGCTTTCCACCAGTGTATATAATACTCCATTTGCAAATGCTTCTTTCGGAGTATCAGCGAACAGCCATGCACGTCTTGCTGTTGCAAATGGCTTGATATTTGCCTCGCAGTAATTATTACTGACCGGAAGACGGCCGTCTTCCAGATAGGTCTCGAGGTATTTCCTCTGGTTCTGACAGTATCCGAGCGCCTGTGTCAGTTTTTCGTTTGTGGTATACATAGCGGAAGTTTTTTCCACCCACGACCAAAAGGCATCAAGGATGGGGCGTGACGCATCCTGACGCTTCTGTTTTTTCTCTTCATACGGAAGATCTTTGATCTCATCTTCAACTTTAAAAAGAAGGTTTACGTATTCCCTGCCTTCAGCTCCTTTGGAACCAGGGATCTCTTTTCCCTTTGTATCCAGCGGAATGCTTTCTATAAAGTATCTCCGTACATGGGACCAGCACAGGGATCTTTTGATGTCCGGCACAGTATCATAACCGGAATAGGCATCCGTGATCAGGTATCCATCAAAACTCTTAAGCAGTTTCCGGGCATTCTCACCGCTCCGGCTGCGGGAATAAAAGAAAAATGCTGCCTGGATCTTTTCGCTAGCTGCACTGCGCATGACCCACATAAAGGATTCGCTGCCTGGAAGTTTCCCTTCTTCCTTATTGCACTGGATCCTGGTCTCATCCATATGGAGCAGCCCGCATTCCAGCAGTTTCTCATGAATCCTCCAGTAGACCGGTTCCAGCCATTCCTGACTGCATCTTATCACCCAGTTCGCCATGTTGCTTCTGGAAAGTACCAGTCCCAGCCGGTACCAGTCTTTTTCCTGTCTGGCCAGTGGCATTCCCATTGCAAACTTCTGATACATTACCTGTGCGATCAGGGACGGTGTGGAGATCGAATGTGCCAGTGGCGGTACCGGAACGGCAGCTTTCTGGAAATGACTCTTCACATTCGGACTTCCTTTTTCTCCACATTCCGTACACTTTGCAACCTGCTGGACGATCTGCTTCACGATCAGTTTTGCCGGACTGAATTCTACTTCTGTACGTACGATACGTTTACCGGTCACTTTCATCTTTGCTCCACAGACGCCGCATGTTTCATCTGCAGGAATGACATATTCCTCAACCTCCTGTGGAAGGCCTTCCAGCATTTCCTGACGCACCCCGGGTTTACGGGATACCCTTGTATATGGTTTTACAGTTATTTTTTCTTTGGAAAGATTTAACTGTTCTGCAAGTTCCTGTACAGATTCAAACAACGACAGCTGACCATCCATCTGAGTGACCTCAGTGGATGGTCCGAATAACTTTTTCCGGGCATGAAGAAGTGCCTGAATCATGTTGTCGATCTGGATATTCTGTTTTCTGATGGGGGCTTTTATTGGCAAGCTGGCGGAACAGGAGCGCTTCCCGGCGTGGATGTATACCAGCCGGGT
>ERZ779874.3442-NODE-3442-length-11747-cov-11.409169_pt1 | contig 11747 bp, 9 predicted proteins | sample MGYA00511031_ERZ779874 | MGnify/ENA primary metagenome ERZ779874 (study PRJEB29588, sample SAMEA2156850) | human gut metagenome | biome: human gut; feature: human-associated habitat; material: faeces | place: Denmark | collected 2008/2010 ...
TGGCAAAGAAATGCGGAATATCGTATTCCACGATCCAAACCACTGCTCGTCGGGGAGGCCAGTTAAGCGTAGAGACGATTGAAAGAATCTGTCTGGGTTTGGAAATTACACTAAAAGACTTCTTTGATTCCTCATATTTGTAGTAAAAAGCCGCTCACCATGCTGGAAACCTGCACGGTGAGCGGCTTTAATACTGCTTCTATTTATCCTTTGGCAACCTCCAGATAAACGCTATTCTCCATGCTCATTACTATTGAAGGAATATACGGGATCGCATTGTCATTATACCGTGTGGAAATAGTGGTCGATTTCATCTCTGTATGAGTTGCTAAATCATAAAGTGACCAGTTGCGTTCTTTACGGTGGGCGGTTATAGTATTCAGAATATTATCCGCCGCCGCTCCTCACTTTCACACAATAAACTTTTGCTTATTATACTGTACTACGCAAAAAACATAAGCCTTCTCGTCGCATAAAAAGTACGAAGTTCGGGAGTGCTAAAATCATGGATAGCCTGTCCGCATTTGACGATTTATACACTGCCATCGAAGCGTGCCTCATTTACCCTGATGAAGTCATCGATCGTTTGGCACGGGCATTCTACCCAGCCATCCTTGCCTGCTGGAACAGCGAGGAAGGCCAGCGTGAGTTTGCTGCATGGCAGGCGGAACAGGTTCATCTTGCTGGAAAAGAGAAGCAGGAAGTTCCCGCTGGGGAACTCCCTGCTGTACATATCATTCTTGTCTGTGGCTTTTGGCAGGGTACGTCCGGGTGGGCGCACCCTGTTTTTTTGTTTTTAATAAACAAGATGGAGCAAATCGGCCAGTACGATCATAGCAACAATTATAGCAAAAAGAAACACGGGCAATCAATCTCCGGGCTGTGATATGGGATTACCCGGCCAAATTGATTCTTTTCCGCAAGCTCCCGGCACTGCATTGCATCCAGATGCACCGGATACCGCAGGAAGAGCATCTGCCCGTTTTTCAGCATTTCTGCGCTCAGGCTGCCCGCATCCGGGGTGCCTGTCATGATGCCGTGTGCTCCGTGCGCCACCATTTCGCGGGCGCGCTGCCCGGCTTTTCCTGCCAGCTGCGGTCCGCTGAGAAAGACAACGCCTTTTTCCCGGCTGAGGAAAGCATCCGGCTGCACCCAGTCCGCAAAATGCGGCGGCACAGGCAACAGCCACGGTCCACCCAGCTGGATCTGCTGTAGCTGACGAAGGAAATGCGCATCGCCGTAAAATTTCAGATTCGGTGCAAAGCGTTTCAGCAACAGAAGGATCTCCGGCCCTCGGCCATATTTCGGCACCGGGAAGAACAGGAGCTGTGTCTGTTTCAGGCACTGCACGGTCTCCACACAGAGTTTTTTGACGCAAGTGTTCCAGTCTGCGTCCGTGCTGCCGTAAGCCGCATCCAGAACGGCCAGATCTGCCGTCTGGCTCCGCAGCGGGTCACAGGGGTAGAGCGGGCTGTGCTCTGCATAGTCGCCAGAAAAGAGAATGCTCTTTCCGTTCCATTCAAATCGCAGCCAGACGCTGCCTGCGCAGTGCCCGGAACGCCCCCATGTGACCTGCAGGCCGGGCAGTTCCGGCACAGAGCCGGAGCCTTTGCAAGGGCAGAGACTTTCCAGCGTTTGGATATGATTCAAGGAAAAGGGCAGTTGGGTCAGAGTAGGCAGCGTAGCATAGACCGGCCCCTGATACCCCTGCTGCGCCAGCCACGGCAGCGCCCCGGTGTGGTCTGCGTGGCTGTGGGTCAGAAAGACAGCCCGCAGTTTTTGAATCTGCTCTGCATTCAGCCGGGGCAGGTCGTCCTCTGCGCCAGCCAGCAGACCGCAATCCACCAGAAAAGCAGCACTATTCTGTTCCACATAAAAGCAGTTGCGGCCATGTTCGCCGCAGCCCCCGGCAATAAAAAGTTCCATCTCAATGCACCTTCCGATGATCGATCACCGTGTTCAAGATCAGCAGTGCCGTGGTCGAAAACAACACACACAGCACCGCCATCGCCATGCCAACCGAAACGCTGCCCTGCTCAAATTCCCGCACGATAAAGGTGGAGACCACCAGTGTGTTGGGCGGAGCGATCAGACTTGCCGTTACCAGTTCCCGGAAAGCGATGATGAAGGTCATCATCCAGCCGGTGGCGATGCCCTGCCGGATCAGCGGCAGGGTGATACGCCGCAGGATGTAAACCGGGCTTCCGCCGAACACCTGTCCTGCCGCCATCAGGCTGTCACTGATTTGGGTAAAGGACGAAGTGACGTACTGCACCGTATAGGGAAGAAACAGCACCACATAGGCCAGAACCATGATGCCAATAGTGTTGTACAGCGGCAGGATGTTGTAGATTTGGTTCCAGAATAGCATAATTCCAATGACCAATACAATACCCGGCAGCATTTCCGGCAGCAGACCAATGGCTTCTACCACCTTGCGCAGTTTGGAGTGCGACTTCCGCACCGCCAATACCAGCAGAGTGCCCAGCACTGCACAGATGGTAGCCGAAGTGACCGCAAGAAAAACGCTGTTCTTCAGAGCACTCAATCCCTTTTCGTTCTCGGTGAACAGTTCTACATAATGTGCGATGGTAAAGTTGCCCGGTGCCAGACCGTAGCCGCGGAGATTGATGAGAGATGTGGAAATGACCGAGAAGTACGGAACCCCAACTGCAATCAGCAGCACCAGAACGATATATGCCCACGCAGCGACGGTGGCTCCTTTGCCCATGGACTGCTCTACGCGGCGGGCACCCTTGCCGCTGACCAAATTGTAACTTTTGCGCGTGGTAATGTAATTTTGCAGCATCCACATACACAGACAGATGCCTACCAGCACGGAGGAGAGCGTGGCTGAACTGCCAAAGTCGATGGGGGCTACGGTGGCGTGGCGGTGGATCTCGGTGGTAAACACCTCAAACCCGATGCGCTTGCCCAGCGTAGAAGGCGTGCCGTATTCAGACAGCGTTTTCACAAACACCAGCAGCGCACCGATGGCGTAGTTGCCGGAGAGCAGCGGCAGAAAGATCTTGCGCATCCGGGCAGAGAATCCGGCCCCAAACACAGCACCTGCCTCTTCCAGACTGGAGGGGATATTCAGCATGGCGTTTTTGAGCATGGTGAGCATGAACGGAAAAACGTGCAGGCTCATCACCAGCACCAAACCGCCCAGAGTGAAGAAGATCTTTTCGCACCCGGCAGCTGCGGGGACCAGCTGCTGCAAAAGCCCCTTTTTCTGCATAAATAAGATCCAGCCCATGGAGGCAATGTAGGGCGGCGTCATGAACGGGATCATAAAGAGAATGTCAAAGACACGGTAGCGGGCAAACTTTGTCCGGGAGAACAGATAGGCCAGCGGTGCGGCAATCAGAGTAGACAGCAGCACCACCAGCACACCCAACAGCAGCGAATTGCCGATCATGTGGGCGTTTTCCGGGTTCAACAGCGTCTGCACAGCGGGAGAAAAGTCAAGGCGGCCATTCTGCATGACCGCCTTGGCAAAAATCATTCCCACAGGACAGACGATCAGAAAGATCAACACCACTGCCAGCAACAGCAGCGGAAGATCCGCCTTACGATTCGTCTGTTTCATGGAGCGTTACCCGTTGCTGGCACCGCAGATCTGGTTGATCTTTGCGGCATCATCGCTGGCTTCCGCCATCATCTTGTCCCAATCGGGCGTGATCTGAGGAATATCCTCCAGATTGCTGCGCTTGTCGCACTTGATGTCGGTGCGGCCGGGCAGCAGATAAGCATTTGCCACCAGCTGCTGTGCCTCATCGCTGAACAGATAATCAACAAATGCCTTGGCATTGTCCATGTTGGGAGCCGTTTTCAGGATCATTGCCGGGCGGGGGTTCACGATGGTGCCGCCTGCCGGGTAGTAGATGTCCAGCGGCTCGCCCTTATTCTTGGAAGAATAGGCGTTGTAGTCCACGCCGGCCACAAGGATGCCCACTTCGCCGGTGGTGACAGCTTCCAGTGCAGCCTTGTTTGCGCCGGGGACCGTCATACCGTTGTCGGCCATAGCCTGAAAATCATCCCAGCCATTCTTGACCACATAGCCTGCCACAAAGTCCTTGCAGGCACCGGACTTTTCCGGGTCGGGGATGGCCAGCTGATCCTTATACTCTGCGTTGCCAAGGTCTTTCCAGTCGGCATCAAGCGTGGAGAACACCGTGGTGTTATAAATAACGCCCACAGCGGATGCACTGTAACCAAACAGCACACTGTCGTCATCCAGCCAGCCGTCCACGATGAGGTCGGCGTTTTCCGGGGTGTAGCTTTCCAGCTTGTCATCTGCTTTCATGGACAGACCATCCGACCAGGAAGCCAGAATCACTACATCGGCCACAGGGTTTGCTGCTTCGGCTTCCAGACGAGCGAGGATCTCGCCGGTAGTGCCCTGAAACTGCTCTACCTCGATACCAGTCTTTGCCGTAAAGCCCTCGGCCAGCTTATCGGCCAGACCAGCCGGAGAAGGCATATAGACCGTCACTTTGCCGGTGCCGGATGCGGCAGCGGGAGTGCTATCGCTTGCCACGCTGGAAGAAGCTGTGCTGGAAGCAACCGTGCTGCTTGCGGAGCCGCCGCAGGCGGTCAAGGCGGCAGCGGCAGTCAGAGTACCCGCCACAGCAAGAAAATTACGACGGCTGATTTTATAATTACGCATAAGGATTCTCCTTTTTCATTTCCAATGATGTATCATCAAGCCGCACCTTGCGGCAGGAAGCTGATTCAGACGGCAACGATGGCACTACGGGGCAGATAAAGCGAGATCTTTTCGCCCACCGAGACCCGTCGGGGGCTGATATATGTCCAGTCCTGTCCGTTGTGGTTCAGCTGTAGCTGGTAGCTGCTGCCAAGGAACTGCACCGCCGTGACATCGGCATCGTATTTTTCGGCCTGCTCGGTGGGAACCGTCTGTGCCTGTTCCGGGCGGAACAGATGATTCTGGTCGAGCCAGTTGGAAGAGCCTACAAATCGTGCCACGAACTCCGTTGCCGGATGGGAATAGATTTTTTCCGGGGTATCATACTGCTCAATTTTTCCGGCGTGACAGACCGCAATTGCATCGCTCATGCTCATGGCCTCAATCTGGTCGTGGGTCACAAACACGCCGGTAATGCCCAACTTGGTGATCAGCGTCCGCAGTTCCGAGCGCATCTCTTCCCGCAGCAGTGCGTCCAGTGCGGAAAGCGGCTCGTCAAACAGGATGCAGGCCGGTTCAATGACGATCGCGCGGGCAAATGCCACACGCTGCTGCTGACCGCCGGACAGCTGATGAGGATACCGCTGGGCAAAATCATCCAGCTGTACAGCGTGGAGTGCATTTTTCACCTTTTCGTCAAATTTGTCCGTCTTGCCAGCCGCCCGCAGGCCAAAAGCCACATTTTCAAAGACAGTCATGTGCGGCCAGAGGGCAAAATCCTGAAACACAAAGCCAAGGCCGCGCTTTTCGGGCGGGATATTGATCTTCTTTTCCGAGGAGAACACACAGCGATTCTCAAACCAGATCTCACCGCTGTCCGGCGTTTCCAGTCCGGTGATCATCCGCAACAGGGTGGTCTTGCCGCAACCGGAAGGTCCCAGCAATGTGGTCAGACTGCCGCTTTGAATGACAAAGCTGGTAGGCTGGATCACCTGCTTTGCGCCAAAGGATTTTGTAACATGAACGAGCTTGATCTCCATATTTTGCACTCCTACTTTTGATACCTGCTCTATGGTAGCACGAAGGATTTGTGCAAACTATCCCAGTGGCGTAAATCTCATGTAAAAGTTTGGCAACAAAAAGTCCCCGCTGAACCTTAAGATCCAGCAGGGATTTCATGAAGATATAAATATCCGAAAATAAGCCCATCCAGAGGAAAGTCAGGCAAGATGGAACAGATCAATCAGCACCACCATTGCAAGGCCATAGTAAACGACAACCGCTACCAAATCGTTGATCGTCGTGATCAATGGTCCGGAAGCAACAGCCGGATCAATATGAATTTTATGGAACAGCATCGGAACCAATGTGCCCACCAGACTGGAAACGACCATGGCGACAACAAGTGATGCGCCTACACAGCCAGACAGCAGAAGTGCCGTATTCCAAGCGTAGCCTTTGAAAAAGTGGATATAACATCCCAGAAAACTCAGCGCCATTACGGCCAGAATCGTACCATTCAGCAATCCAACTCTGACTTCTTTCCAGAGCAGCTGAAATTTCTTGGATACCGTCAGATTTTCGTCTACCAGAACTCGAATCGTAACGGCCAATGACTGCGTGCCGACATTTCCCGCCATACCCAGCACCATAGACTGAAAACAGATCACAACCGGAAGCACTGCTACCACCGATTCAAATGCGCCAACGACCGAGGAAACCAGCATTCCAAGAAATAACAGAGCGGTCAGCCACGGAAGACGCTTTTTCACACTTTCAAAAACGCTTTCCCTCAAATCTTCCTCGCCGGTCAGACCACCCAGCTCTGCGTAATCATCGCTCATCTCATCGTCAACCAGTTCCACCACATCGGACGATGTTATGATACCCATCAATTTGCCTGCCTCATTCAGCACCGGCAGACTGCGCTCCGCATAGTCCACAATGCGCTCGATACAGTCGCTGATTTTTTCCCGATCTGTAACGTAGGGGTAAGACCCAACGATGAGTTCCGCAAGAGGATCTTCTGCACGTGCAATAATCAAATCTTTTAAGTCGATTGCACCATAGAAATGTTCATTTTCATCCACCACGTACAACACAGAGATGTTGTCATTCTCCCCGGCCTGCTTGACCAGCTCACTCATAGCCTGCCGGATGGTCATATCATTTTTGATGCGGATATAATTCGTCGTCATTTTGCTGCCGATCTCATCTTCGCTATAAGAAAGCAGCATCTTTACGTCTTCAATCGAATCTCTGTCCAGTTTGTTGACGATTTCACCCTTGTCTATCTCGTCAAGGTCTTCCAGCGCATCTGCCGCATCGTCCGAGTCCATGTTGGAAATAACTTTTGCAGCCTCATCTCTGGATAATTCTTTCAGATACGGCTCTGCATCGTCCAGATAGGCGAAGATCTCAGCCACTTCGTCTACTCCCAAAATGGGATAAAGCGACTTGCGTTCTGCAGGCATGAGCGCTTCCAAAGCATCCGCCAGATCTTTTTCATGGTAATCCGACAGTTTTTCGGCCAGTTCAGCCTGAGGTATATTGCCATGAATGATGTTCAAAATTTCCTGCACATAGTTTTTCTGCATGATCTGTCCTCTTGATTCTGTTATGTCAATCAAAAAATATCGTTTCACTTCAAAAATTCGAATTCTATCATAGCACGTCCGTCCTGTGACAGCCACCATTCCGGTGTAAACCCTTTGTAAAATCAGATATAAAAAATTCCCGTCAAAGCAGCAGACTTTGACGGGACGAAAGAAGAAAAGAAAGATACTCAATTGATGCACAGAGCCATTCAAGCTATAACCTGATCTCTTGCACAGAGCATACGTTGATGCCGCTCTGCCCTGTACCATGGCAGATAAAGAAGCAACAGGACTGCAGCAAGAACCGGCAGAAAGCCCAGTAGATAAAAACGTTCTCCAAAGCAGTGGGCGAAAAAGGCAGTAATCGCATTGCCCTGCGGATCATTGAGAAAGAAAAAGTTTGTTTTCAGCAGCCGATTCAGGAAAAAGATCGGCGTTGCGATTGCACACAGAAACGCCAGTACCCAGCGGATATGATGCACCTGCGGGCGAAATCCGCCAGCAAGCAGAAGGACCGGATAGAGGATCAGCAGAACGTGAATGCTATAGGAATGCAGATGCAGCAGGTTCCAGACCGGGAGCCGCTGCCATGAGGGGCTCAACATTGCGACCACTGCTCCCGGAATACAGAGCGCATAAAGGATTTCCTTGCTCCAACGGCTCTGGTGTATGGCATCGTACCAGCAGACAAAGATGTTGATGCTGCACAGGTGGAGAGGCAGATAGGTCACGTTCCATTGACCGGTGTACAGCAGGACGGCCTGCTTCATAAACTCATCGGCCAGCATCAGGACAAACACAGCGCGAAGGATCTGATGCCGGGTCACTTCCCTGCAGCGGTAGTAGATCACCGCACAGAGAAAAATGACCGCCGCTGCTCCCAGCAATTCTGCCCAATGCGTTGCACTGAACAAAGAGAAGGCGCGGTAATCCGCCCCGCGTTCTGCCTGTATCGTCTGCACGGATTTCCAGAAATCTTCCATAGGATTCTCCCTTTCTGCGATTTCATTCTACAATAAAATTGTATCATCGAAATCCAGTCGAAGAAACCGTGCTGCGGTCAAATCTGTGTGAAATCCGAGTGCATCTCACTTCAGACTGGAGTGCACGTTGGCCTGATAGGCTTCCTCGTAGAACTGTGCCTGACAATCCACGGCATCGGCACCGGGCATCCGGCGGACATAGCTGCCGTCCGGCTGCTGCACGCGGGCGTTGCAGTTGTCGGCCAGCATCGTGTCAAAGATGTGCTGCAAACGTGCCTTCAGAGCCGGAGCCGTGACCGGAGCCGCGATTTCCACGCGGCGGAGCGTAGAGCGGGTCATCCAGTCTGCCGAGCCGATGTAGTACCGGGCACGCTCTCCCTGTCCGAAAATGTAGATGCGGGAATGCTCCAGATAGCGGCCCACGATGCTGATGATATGGATATTCTCGGTCTCATCCGGGACACCGGCACGCAGGCAGCAGATGCCGCGCACCACCATATCGATGTAGACGCCCGCCTGACTTGCCTCGATGAGCTTGTTGATGAGCACTTTGTCGGTCAGGCTGTTGATCTTGATGCCGATGTAGCCGCCCTCGCCGCGGGCGGCAGCTTTGATCTCACCGTCTATCCGATTCAGCAGACGGTTCTGTAAGCAATGAGGCGCCACCAGCAGGTTCTTGACCGAATCCACCGTTTCGCCCTGATCCAGTGCGCGGAACACTTCGGTGGCTTCCAGACCGATTTCCTTGGATGCGGTCAGGAAAGAAAGGTCGGTGTACAGGCGGCTGGTCTTTTCGTTGTAGTTGCCGGTGCCGATCTGGGTGATGAAGGAAATACCCTCCTTCGTTTTGCGGGTGATCAGGCAGAGCTTGGAGTGGACTTTCAGCCCTTCAATGCCATACACCACATGACAGCCGGCACGTTCCAGCAGGCGGGACCACTCGATGTTGTTTTCCTCATCAAAGCGGGCTTTCAGCTCCACCAGAACATCCACCTGCTTGCCGTTTTCGGCGGCTTCCACCAGTGCATCCACCACCTTGCTGTGGTTGGCCAGACGATAAAGAGTCATCTTGATGGAGACCACGTCCGGGTCGCAGGCGGCCTCGTGCAGCAGCTGCAGGAAGGGACGGATGCTCTCATACGGATAGTGAATCAACTTGTCCTCTTCCAGGATCTGCGGAATGATGGGCTTGCGCTCGTCCAGTGCAGGGCTGGGCTGCGGGTGGCGGGGCGCAAAGAACAGGTCGGTGTGGCTGCGCAGCTGATCCTCGATCTGGAACAGGAAAGAGTGATCCAGCGGAGAATCGTATTCAAACACCCGCTTGGGGTCCAGTTTCAGGTTTTTGCACAGGGACTGGATAATTTCTTCGTCGATCTCACGGCTCAGTTCCAGACGGACAGGTGCCAGCTTTTTGCGCTTCTTGACCACTTCGGCCATGTGATCCCGGTAGTTCAGGTCTTCGTCATAGATCAGGTCGGCGTCAATATCCGCATTGCGGGTGATGCGGGCCAGCGTTTTGCTGGTGACCTTATAGCCCTTGTAGAGCAGTGGCAGGAAGTGCAGGATCAGTTCTTCCGACAGGATAAAGCAGCCAGTACGGCCCGGCACCGGCACCAGCCGGGGGAAGATCTCATTGCCGCAGGGCACAATGCCGATCTTCTTCTTTTCTGCCTTGGTGCTCAGCACCGCAACCGCATAGATGCCCTTGTTTTTCAGGAACGGAAATGCCTGCTTTTTGCTGATGATGAAACTGGACAGCAGCGGCAGGTAGTCCTGCCGGAACAGCTTTTCCAGTTCGGTACGGCTTTCTTCCTCCATATGGGCAAAGTCCAGCAGACGGATCCCCTGCTCTGCAAGCTGTTCCAGCAGACCATTATAAGCAGCGTCCCGGCGGGCTGTCAGCTTGTGGATAAAAGCCAGCGCTGCATCGATCTGTTCGCCGCTGGTCATATTCGTCTTATTTTCCCGTGCGTTTTTGTCCAGCAGCATCTGGTCTTGCAAGCTGCCGATGCGCACCATGAAAAATTCATCCAGATTGCTCTGGAAAATCGACAAAAAACTCAGCCGTTCACACAACGGCAGACGGGAATCCTCTGCCTCCTCCAGAACGCGTTCGTTGAACCGCAGCCACGAAAGCTCACGGTTTGCATAGCAATGATAGGTGTTTTCCATATTCCTCTTCCTTTTCTCTGACCGGAATGCTTCGGATTGCATGATACAAACGTTTTTATTGTACCGTGCAAATGTAAAATCAGAAATCAGGAATGTGTCTGGAATATGTAAAATCGCTTCTGCACACAGATTTTACCGCAATTTGATTGCAACCGCCTCGAAATCATCTTACAATAGTAGATACTTTCTTTTAATATATGAATCGGGGGCAGAGAACCATGACGTATAAAGACATCAAACACAATGAGGAAGTCAACGAACTGCTGAAAAAAGGCAACCAGAATCTAGGCCTGCTGGGCTACACCGAGCACTCACAAGCCCATTGTGTCCGGGTGGCAGAGACCGCCGCCCACATCCTGAAAAAATTCGGCTATCCGGAGCACGACATCGAGCTTGCCCGGATCGCAGGCTATATGCACGACATCGGAAACGCCATCAACCGCAGCCGTCACGCCGAATACGGCGGGCTACTGGCCAACGAGATTCTGAAGCAATATGACCTGAGCGTCCCGGACCGCATCACCATCGTGTCCGCCATTTCCAACCACGATGAATCCACCGGCGGGGCCGTGGATCCCATCTCGGCAGCACTCATCATCGGCGACAAGACTGATGTGCGCCGCAGCCGTGTGCGGGAAAAGCCCAAAGCATCCTTCGACATCCATGACCGGGTCAACTATGCGGTCACAGACCAGACCCTGAAGATCAACACCGAGAAAAAAGTCATCTCGCTGAATCTGCAAATCGACACCGATATTTGCAGCATGTACGAATATTTTGAGATTTTCCTGCAGCGGATGCTGATGTGCCGCGGGGCTGCCGATATGCTGGGAGCAACCTTCAAGTTGACGGCCAATGGGGCCAAAGTTCTTTAATGTGTAGCCATCTCCTTAAAGAACAGGAACCAGCCTTTACAATAAAAAACAAAAAGTCCCGCCTGAAAGTAAAGCTTTCACTTTCAGGCGGGATGTCTTTCAATATGACTGCTATGGCGGCATGCGTGACCATACCCTGTCAGATACAGCGTACTCCAGAGGTTATCTTCCGAGGCGTGCAGATAATCATAGGTCAGGTTTTCATCCACACGCTCAACGATGCAACCACCCGCCATCAGCGTTTCCAGTTTTTTTGTGATCGTACTGCCGGCATAGTCGATAAAGGAACGGATGATGGCATTTCTTCCTTGGTCAAAATGCGCTTGGTCACCCGCTCGGTGCGCTGCTTTTCTGCGGCAAGTTGCTCATCATAACGGCAGCAATAAGAGCGGGGCCTTGCAAAAGGCTCCACTCTTATCATAACGGACAGATTGTATGGGTGAAGCGCTGCGAAGAACTTGAATGCGGG
>ERZ779874.3451-NODE-3451-length-11718-cov-45.343908_pt1 | contig 11718 bp, 10 predicted proteins | sample MGYA00511031_ERZ779874 | MGnify/ENA primary metagenome ERZ779874 (study PRJEB29588, sample SAMEA2156850) | human gut metagenome | biome: human gut; feature: human-associated habitat; material: faeces | place: Denmark | collected 2008/2010 ...
GGAGTGAACGGATATCACCGGAAATGCTGAACGGGTATCCGCCGGAATATGCACCATATCTTTTGAAATCTTCTTGTCAGTAACCTCCGCATACCGTTGGGGTGGTCTTAATAACATATTTGCATGTATGACTATTATTTGCTACCATTGCAGAGGTTTTATAATCAATGATATGAGAGGTGCAATTTATTCAAGGGTTTCTACCATAGACCAAGATTATAAGAGGCAGACCAATGAACTTAGGGAATGTGCTAAAGCTATGGACATAGAGATAATCCATGTCTTTGAGGAAAAAGAAAGTGGATTCAATAATGACAGACCTGAATTTGCAAAGTTAAAGGAATTGACTAAAGAGGATATTGACATCATTTTATACTTCCCGCGGCATTTATTTGTGCATTTTAATGGAACACACAGACAAGTCACGGAAGAGCACTGATTCTTATATTTTTCTTCTGTGTTTCTCTGCGCATTTTTGTATAATCTGTGTTCAATACGACATCTACAAAAATGCACATTTTTCATACTGCGCAAAGTATAAATATCCGTAAGCTATTTCTTTGTCACGATGGTGCAGTGGTTTACATCCGTTACTCATATCGGTCAGCCTAACAGCCTGTGCATTGGATGTTTCTGCACAGAGCCATATTGTCAAGAGGGCTTCGCAACAAACAATTACTCGTAAAGCACGCCTCTTTAGGCTACTGTTGACGGAACAACAGGTTCAGAAATCATGCTGAACAATTACTTGTACGACCTCTTGTCGCACGTTATATCGTAAAGGTACGCAAAATATGGCAAATTCCGTGAAAAGTTCTCATCACCTGTGCGGAGAATCAATAAAAATAAACTGTTTCTTAGAATAATCAGAAAATCCGGTACGCATCCCTGCGAACCGGATTTTCCGAATTACTAATTAAGTAAATATATGATGGAAACTCTTTTCCATCTTTCGTTTGATAGAGATATAATAAAGAGGTTTTTTCGTCCCCTTCTTCCTTCTAACATTTAAGACCGGGAAATTGTTCTGGAAGTTTGCAAGAAAAATTTTGCGTATCTGCGTCCTGCTTTTCCCGATTGTTAAAGAAATAGCTGATAATCAACTACTCCTAACCACTTGTCGAACTTGAAACCGACTTCTTTGAAATGAGAGACTTGTGTAAAGCCCAAGCGTTCGTGTAGCAAGCGGCTGGCATGATTATCCTCGGTAATGCAAGCTATCAGCGAACGGCATTTCATCGGACGACAGGCTTCAATCAGCTTTTCCATCAAGCGTGTGCCAATGCCTTTCCGCTCTTCGCCTGGAGCGACATAAACCGTAGTTTCCCATGTCTGTGCATAGGCCGCCCGTTCTTTCCACGGATGCGCATAGCAATACCCTGTGATTTTTCCGTCTGTCTCTTCCACGAAATACGGATAATGAGAAGTTATGGCAAGAATACGCTGCCTCATCTCGGCTTCATCAAGCGAAGTTATCTCGAAGGTGGCAGTGCTCAAGGTAATGTAATGATTATAGATATCTACGATGGCGCATGCGTCTTGAGGGGTTACATTACGTATCATTGTGTTTTAATTGATAAAGTTAGAAATGAATTGAATGTCCGCAATTAGCCAACGTAGGGGCGGGGTTAGCCCGCCCGTATGCGTCCAGGTGGATGTTTTCGGGCAGGCAACCCCTGCCCCTACAGTTTATTGGTAAAATGCGGACATTCATATATTAGAAACTATTTTGAATTTCTCCAAAAAGTTTTTCTTGTCTTGATGTTTTCGTTTTCGTGTGTGCTTTGGGCGATTTTTTGGTCCTTTCCGCTTCTGTCCTTCGTCAGATAGCCCGCTATCTTCCTCATCACAGAAGCGGGAATACCTCAAAAACTCATCCTAAACCAGAGCACGATAAATTCAAAATAGTTTCTTAATATCCAAAGATTTCTTCGGTACTTAATCGTTTCACCGGACCAATCTTTTCGAGTGCTTTCATATCGAGTTCTTTCTCATTGCCAAGGATGAGGTAACGGTAAGGCTTGTTTGCCATCGCTTCTTTCTCGAAGCGGGCAATGTCATCCAAGGTGAGTGACGCTGCGGCATTGTACACTTTCTCGTTGATGTCATAATCGATGCCTCTGAATTTGGCGTTGAGATAAGCATTGATGATGCCCATCTTCGTGGTACGGGCAGTGGCAAGACGCTTCAAGAGTGCTTGTTTTGCCAGTTCGAACGCTTTATCCGATTGCGGCATGGTGTTGATGATTTCGTTGAACGTACGGATGCAGTCGGTCATCTTGTCGTTTTGCGAGATAATGAATGTCATGGCATATTCGGGTCTTCCCTTATAGGCAGGAGTCACATAAGAAGCTCCGGCACTGTATGCCAATCCTCTGGCTTCGCGCAATTCCTGGAACACAACCGTATTCATGCCTCCTCCGAAATATTCATTGAACAAATCAATAACCGGCTGACGGGCAGCGTCCCACGCACGGTTCTCGTTATGGTATTGCACCATATAAATATTCTTCGCGTCATACGGGGCAATGAACACTTCGTTCTTCGGGGTGGATTGTAACGTATAGGGTTTTCCCACGGGAACATCAGCAAGCGTCGAAGCTGTCGGGTGATTGCGGTCTACCGAAGCGATAAGCTCGTCCTGTTCCATCGGGCCATAATATAATATGGTGTGCTTGTAGTTTCCGAAGGCTTTTATCTTATCCACCAACTGTTGTGGATTCATCTCCTTCAGTTCCTGAGATGAAGGAATGTTGCGTGCCTGGTTGTAAGGACCATAGGTTCCGTATGCCCGTAAAGCGTTGAAATTGCTTTCTTGGCTAAGTTTATTGTCTGTACGCGCCTTCTCTTCAAGAGCGATGTATTGGGCGTATGCTTCATTGTCGGCTTTCGCATGAGCAAGGAAGTCTTCCATCAATGCCATGGCCTGTGTCATGTTTTCAGCCAATCCCCGCAGCGCGATACTGCTGGTCTTGGTGCCTACACTGATTTCGAAGTCGCAAGCCAGTTGATAGAACTTCTGCTTCAACTCTTCGGCACTCATCTTGTCAGTGCCCAGGTATTCGAAATAATCGGCGGCATACGGAAGCCATTTGTCGCTCTCCTCGCCGAATTCGAAGTAATAGTTTAACGAAAAGCGTCCGTTTTCGGTATTCTTTACATAGAGTACGGGTAAGCCTTTCGAAGTTGTTCCTTTGGCCAGGTCTTTATTGAAATCGACAAAACGCGGCTGTATCGGAGTGGTTTTCGCATTCGTAATCTCTGCCACAAATGCGCTTTGCATATCGCGGTTGGTCGGGATAGCGGTGATTTGCGGCTTGTCTATCTTCTTGATGGAAGTATCGTTGCCGATGCGCTTGTATACAGTTACATAGTTGTCACGGAAGTGACGGTTGGCAAAGTCTACAATCTGTTGCTTGGTTATCTTCGAGATGCGGTCCATGCGGTGTGCTACGTCGCTCCATTCCTGACGGTTGATGAAGGCGTTGACAAACATATCGGCACGTCCTTCGTTGCTTTCCAGGGTGGTGTAATAAGCCAGTTTCTTGTTGTTGATTACCGCTTTGAGCAAATCTTCGCTGAAGTCACCTTTCTTCAACTTGTCTATTTCGCCAAGAAGCAAGGCTTTCAGGTCATCGAGCGACTGTCCTTCTTTCGGGAATCCGGCTACAATGAAGCCTGAATATTCGGCGAGCGGAAGCGTAAACGCGCCACCTCCCAGCCATTTCATCTGCTGTTCAAGGTCAAGGTCCATCAGTCCTGCCTTGCCGTTGCTGAGCATATCGGCTATTACATCGAGGGTATCGGATTGTAACGAAGCCGCTTTGTCAAATTTCCATGCTACATAAATACGTTCGGCTTCCTGTCCCACTACTGTAGTGTCTTTGGGTGTCGTGCGGTCGGCAATAGGTGCGTATTGCGGTTGCGAAAGATTCGGATTGGGTTTCCATGTGCCGAAATACTTATCAATAACAGCAATCACTTGGTCGGGATTGAAATCGCCCGCCATACAGATGGCTACGTTATTGGGCACGTAATACCGCTTAAAGTAATTCTCGATGTTGACGATAGAAGGATTCTTCAAGTGTTCTTGCGTACCGATGGTGGTCTGTGTGCCATACGGATGATTGGGGAAGAGCAGTGCCATCAGGGCATCAAACAATTTGTTCGTATCGCTTGCCAGTCCCATATTGTACTCCTCATACACGGCTTCCAGTTCGGTGTGGAATCCGCGGATGACCATATGCTGGAAACGGTCTGCCTGAATGCGCGCCCAGTTGTCCACTTCATTGGCAGGTATGTTTTCCACGTAGCAAGTCACATCGTTGCTGGTATAAGCATTGGTGCCTTCGGCTCCGATAGCCGCCATCAGCTTGTCGTATTCATTCGGGATGAAATAGCGGGCGGCAAGTTGAGAGATACTGTCTATCTCGTGGTAATAAGCCCGGCGGGCAAGTGAATCCTTCAACGTGCGGTACACTTCGAAATGCTGCTTGATGGCATCCAGAAGCGGTGCTTCTTCCGTAGCATTTGAAGTTCCGAATTGTTTGGTACCTTTGAACATCAGATGTTCCAGGTAGTGAGCCAGTCCGGTAGTTTCGGGCGGGTCATTCCGGCTTCCCGTACGTACAGCTATATACGTCTGTATGCGCGGCGTCTCGTCATTGACCGACAAATATACCTTCAATCCATTATCAAGTGTGTAGATGCGAGTATTCATCAGGTCGCCTTCTACAGCTTGATAAGTGTATTCCTTTGCCGTCATCGGCAGCCCTAAGGCAAGCAAGAATACACAAAGTGCTGATTTCAGTTTGTTCATAATTACATTTATAAAAAGAATGTTTGTTCCTTTATTTCCTTCATCCTTACCGTTCCATCCGTCCGTCTACTCCCCACATCATCTTTTCACGGAGCGTATTGAAGAACGTATGGTTGCACCGCTTAACGATGCGTACGAAATAGTCTGCACGGGTAATGCGCAGACGGGTACCTTCGCGGCAGGTTTCGCTTCGTCCGTCTACCGAGATAAGGAAATTATGGTTTCGGCTTTCGACATCAAGCATGATTTCCCATTCGTCGCGCAGTACGATGGGACGTATGTTGAGGCTATGCGGAGCCACGGCGGTAAGGCTGATAGTCCCGCTTTGAGGTACAAGGATAGGACCTCCCACGCTCAGCGAATAGCCTGTAGAACCGGTAGGGGTAGCTATAATCAGTCCGTCTGCCTGATAGGTGCAGAGCAACTCATTATTAATATAGGCATGGATGGTAATCATGGATGAGGAATCTTGTTTTAGGATGGCTATCTCGTTCAGTCCGAAGGGATATCCTCGCAACACATGACCTTCGGTGATAAGATGCAGCACTCGCCGCGGTTCGGCCAGATACTTTCCTTCGTAAATCTCGTCGAAAGCTTCTTCCATTTGGTCGGGCGACACATCGGCAAGGAAACCCAACCGCCCGGTATTGATGCCTAAGATGGGAATCTCTTTCTTCCCCACTCGGCTTGCCGCGCGCAAGAAAGTGCCGTCACCTCCGATACTGAGCACCATATCGGCATCGAAATCGTTTCCTTGAAAGATTCTCAGTCCTTTCAGATTAGCTTTGGTGTGTTGCTTCAAGAAATCATAGAAATCATTGCTGATGCATATCTCGGCTTTCTTGCGGCGCAAGATGTCGAGCAGATGCGTGACGTGCGCCGATTTATGTTCTTGGTATGTATTCCCGAAAAGGGCAAATCTGAGGATTTGTTGCATATCTTGTAGCTTTTTATCAATCTTTATTCGGCAAAGATGGCAGGTTGTCCATAAATTCTGCTAACTTTGCATTTTGTTGAACGCAAAGATAATAAAATTAAATACAACCAAGAAAAAACAAACTGGAAAGAGTATGATGAGTATGGCATTGCTGGCGGCGGCACAGACCGTTGCCGATACATTGGCGGGAGTCAATCCGGTATTGACCCCCGTAGCTTCGGGAGAACCGGAAATGAATTTATGGGACATGGCATGCAAGGGCGGTTGGATTATGATTGTACTGGCTATTATGTCGGTCATCGCTTTCTATGTGTTCTTCGAACGTGCTTTCGCTATCCGCAAGGCTGGAAAAGAAGACCCTTTGTTCATGGACCGTATCCGTGACTATATCAAGACGGGCGAAATCAAGTCGGCTATCAACTATTGCCGGATGGTGAATACCCCTTCGGCACGGATGATAGAAAAGGGCATTACCCGTATGGGACGTCCGGTATCGGATGTGCAGGCGGCTATCGAAAATACGGGAAATATTGAGGTCGCTAAATTGGAAAACGGCTTGGCGATTATTGCTACCGTGTCGAGTGGTGCGCCGATGCTGGGGTTCTTAGGTACGGTGACCGGCATGGTGCGTGCCTTTTGGAACATGGCGAATGCGGGAAACAACATCGACATCACTTTGCTTTCAAGTGGTATTTACGAAGCAATGATTACTACGGTAGGTGGTTTGGTGGTCGGCATTGCGGCGATGTTTGCCTATAACCACTTGGTCTATCGGGTAGATAAGGTGGTGAACCAGATGGAAGCCCGCACGATGGCATTTATGGACTTGATAAACGAACCCAACGAAAAACAATGAGCTTATGGCATTGAAAAGAAGACAGAAAATATCGCCAGTATTCAGTATGTCGTCGATGACCGACCTCATCTTCCTGTTGCTGATATTTTTCATGATTACTTCTACGATGGTTTCGCCCAATGCCATCAAGGTGTTGTTGCCCCAAGGCTCGGAACAGACTTCGGCAAAGCCGATGGTACGGGTAATTATCGATAAGGACTTGAATTATTACGGTGCTTTCGGCAATGATGACGAGATGCCTTTATCCCTGGATGAGGTGCCTTCGTTCTTGCAGGAATGTGCCGCAAGGGAACCGGAAATGTATGTGGCGCTGTATGCCGATGAGTCCATTCCTTACCGGGAAATCGTGCGGGTATTGAACATTGCGAACGAAAACCATTACAAGATGGTGCTTGCCACCCGCCGTCCGGATAAAGACTGACCTGCTTAATATAGGTTGGTCAGGTATAATGTATTCAGAATCTGGTCAATTACTAAGGTAATATATTAAAGGAAATAATCGTGAAACGAAGCAAGATAATCGGATTTATAGGAACCGTGGTGCTGCACGTGGCAGTGCTCGTGTTTTTGTTCCTGTATGTGCTTGTTCTTCCGGCCAAACAAGAAGAAGGCGGTGTGCCTGTGATGTTGGGAGACAACAATATGGGACAAGGCGATGCCGATCCTTATACCTTGACTGAAGTGGACTTACTGCCTCAACCTGAGGCTTCGGAGCCGGAAGCGTCTTTGCCTGACGGTGGAGAGGAACAGCCGTTGATAACCCAAACCGATGAACCTTCTTTGCAGGTGAAGAAAGAAGAACCCCGGCAAGAGCAGAAGCAGAAAGAAACGGTTGCGGTGAAAGAAGAGAAACCGGCAGAACATCCGAAGCCCAAGGAAAAGACCGAAGCCGAGAAACGTGCCGAAGCGGAACGGGCTGCGGCACAAGCGGCATCGAGCAAGATAGCCGGAGCTTTCGGCAAAGGGGCTAAAATGGGTAGCACCGGCAAGAGTGAAGGTGAAGGAAATCAAGGCAGCCCCACTGGAAACGGAAGTGAAGGGAAGGCATCGGGCGTGGGAGCATCGGGCGTATTCGACCTGAACGGACGTTCGCTGGGTCCCGGAGGTTTGCCTTTGCCGGTATATAATGTGCAAGACGAAGGACGTGTGGTAGTTACGATTGTGGTAGACCCTTCGGGCAGGGTAATCAGTACCCAGATAAACAAGCGCACCAATACGGTGAATCCGGCCTTGCGGCGGGCAGCGGAAGAAGCGGCACGCCGGGCACGGTTCAATCAAGTGGACGGTGTGAACAACCAGTCAGGGACAATAACTTATTACTTTAAACTGAAATAAGCGTATGAAATCGATTTGTATCTTTTTAGCTACGGGCTTTGAAGAAGTGGAAGCCCTTTTCCCGCTCGACATCCTGCGTCGGGGCGGTTTGAGTGTAAAGTCTGTGTCTGTAACGGGAGAACCGACCGTAACCGGCGCACATGGTGTACCTGTAACGGCTGATTGCCTGATTGAAGACTTGAAGGAAGAAGATATTGAAATGATTGTATTGCCGGGCGGACTTCCCGGTGCGACCAATCTGGATGCACATGCCGGACTGGATGTATTGGTACGTAACTTTGCCGCTGCACAAAAGCCACTTGCCGCTATCTGTGCGGCTCCCATGGTATACGGGAAGCGTGGTTTGCTGAAAGGCAAGAAAGCTACCTGCTATCCGGGATTCGATAAATACCTGGAAGGTGCGGAATATACCGGCAATATGGTGGAAGTTGCCGATAACTTTATCTTAGGTAAAGGACCGGCTGCCGCTTCTGCATTTGGTTTTGCTATCCTTGAAAAGTTTGCCGGAGCCGGTAAGGTAGCTGAAGTGAAGAACGGAATGCTTTTCGCCGAGTGAAAAAATATGTAGTGATAGTCGCCGGAGGCAAAGGCTTGCGTATGGGAGGCGATATCCCCAAGCAGTTCCTTCCGGTTAAAGGGAAACCCGTATTGATGCGTACACTGGAAGCTTTCCATGCATACGATGCGGCTATCCGCTTGATTGTCGTGTTGCCGGCAGACCAGCAAGCGTATTGGAAGCAGTTATGCCAGAAGTATGGCTTTACGCTTCCGCATCAGGTAGCCGATGGGGGAGAAACCCGTTTCCATTCGGTTAAGAATGGGTTGGCATTGGTGGAAGAAGATGCATTGGTCGGGGTACACGATGGAGTGCGCCCTTTTGTCTCGCCTGATGTGATTGCGGAATGCTACCGGAGTGCGGAAGAGAAAGGGGCGGCAATTCCGGTCGTGGATATCGTGGAAACCGTTCGCCGGATATCGGAAGACGGAGGGAGCGAAACGGTTCCGCGCGACCGGTATAAGTTGGTGCAAACTCCACAGGTATTCCGTGCTTCGCTATTGAAACAAGCGTACGCCCAGCCTTATGTACCTGCCTTCACCGATGACGCTTCGGTGGTAGAGGCACTTGGTCATCGGGTGGAATTAGTGAGAGGCAACCGCGAGAATATCAAGTTGACCACCCCGTTTGATTTGAAGTTGGCGGAAATGTTGTGTTGAATTAAATTGGAACACAGAGTCACAAAGACACAGAGATTTTAATTACAGAGAAGGAGATAAATTGTAATCTTCACGAATGAAGATAAATAAAAACTCTGTGTCTCTGTGTTCAATTAATAAAACTATGTCCGATTTATCATTACGTGATATAAAGTATTTGCAAGGAGTAGGTCCCCAGCGGGCGAGTATCTTGGAGAAGGAGCTGAATATCCGTTCCTTTAAGGACTTATTGTACTATTTCCCTTATAAATACGTAGACCGCAGCCGGCTTTATTATATCCACGAGATAGACGGAAATATGCCTTACATCCAGTTGCGCGGACAAATATTGAGCTTCGAAACCTTCGGCGAAGGAAGACAACGCCGCTTGGTGGGACATTTTTCGGATGGTACAGGTGTAGTCGATTTAGTCTGGTTTCAAGGCTTGAAATTTATTGAAGGCAAATATAAGGCACGCGAACCCTACATTGTTTTCGGTAAACCGACCGTATTCAACGGGCGCATCAATATCGCTCATCCCGACATCGACCCGGCCGATGAACTGGTTCTCTCGAACATGGGGCTTCAGCCTTATTACAATACCACCGAGAAAATGAAGCGGAGCAATCTCAACTCGCACGCCATCGAAAAGCTGATGAAAAACCTGTTTACCGCATTGGAACGGGAAATAATCGATGAGACACTGAGTCCGCAACTGATTGAACAACAGCGTTTGATGTCGCTTGACGATGCTTTACATAACATCCATTTTCCTCAGAACCCCGATTTGCTTCGGCGGGCGCAATACCGTTTGAAATTCGAAGAACTTTTTTATGTACAGCTGAATATTTTGCGCTATACGTTGGAACGCCGCAACAAGTTCCGTGGATTGATATTCGGCAAGGTAGGAGAAATCTTCAATACTTTTTATGCACAAAACCTCCCTTTCCAACTGACCGGAGCACAGAAACGGGTGATTAAGGAAATGCGCCGCGATATGAAGAGCGGCAGGCAGATGAACCGCCTGCTTCAGGGAGATGTGGGAAGCGGAAAGACACTCGTGGCACTGATGACGATGCTGATAGCACTCGACAACGGTTACCAGGCGTGCATGATGGCACCTACGGAAATCCTTGCCAACCAGCATTATGAAACCATAACCCGTTTTCTTGCGGGAATGTCTGTCCGTGTAGAACTGCTGACGGGAAACGTGAAGGGAAAACGGCGTGAAGCTATCTTGCGCGATTTGGCGACCGGCGAGGTGCAGATACTTATCGGCACACATGCGGTAATAGAAGATACGGTGAATTTTGCTTCGCTCGGGTTGGTCGTGATTGATGAACAGCATCGGTTCGGTGTCGCCCAGCGTGCCAAGCTTTGGAAAAAAAACACATGCCCGCCTCATGTGCTGGTCATGACTGCCACACCTATTCCCCGCACGCTTGCCATGACATTGTATGGGGACTTGGACGTTTCGGTTATCGATGAACTTCCTCCGGGCCGTAAACCGATACAGACTATCCACCAGTTTGATAACCGGCGGGCTTTGTTATACACTTTTATCCGCAAGCAGCTTCAGGAGGGCAGGCAGGCATACATTGTCTATCCTTTGATTCAGGAAAGCGAGAAGATGGACATCAAGAACCTGGAAGATGGTTACTTGCACGTATGTGAAGCTTTTCCTGAATACAAGGTGAGCAAAGTGCATGGCAAGATGAAGGCTGCGGAGAAAGATGCGGAAATGCAACGTTTTGTCGATAAGGAAACACAGATACTTGTAGCGACTACGGTTATCGAAGTGGGAGTGAATGTACCCAATGCTTCGGTGATGGTCATCGAGAATGCCGAACGTTTCGGCTTGTCTCAGCTTCATCAGTTAAGAGGGAGGGTAGGGCGTGGAGCCGACCAGTCGTATTGCATTCTGGTAACAGGCTATAAGTTGACGGAAGACACCCGCAAGCGTATTCAGATTATGGTAGATACAAACGACGGGTTCGAGATAGCCGAAGCCGACTTGAAGCTCCGCGGACCTGGAGACCTGGAAGGTACGCAACAAAGTGGTGTGGCATTCGATTTGAAGATAGCCGACATTGCCCGGGACGGGCAACTCCTTCAATACGTCCGTGAAGTGGCGGAACAGCTGCTCGAAACAGACCCGCAAGGCATTCTTCCTGAAAATGCCGTCGTCTGGCAACAACTGAAGGAATTGAGGAAAAGAAATGTCAACTGGTCTGTGATTTCGTGAATGGCAATCCGCCTGCTCATCCCTGTCTGCCCAAACAGTTTGCCAAGTGCTCATGACAAAACGGAAGTATTTAGTTTAAAAATAGTGAAATAAATCCGTAATTAAACTGAAAAGATACGGTTTCCGCATACTTTTCTTTGCCTAAAGATACGCATAACCGAAAGAACTTTTTATCTTTGCATCGAAAGAAAAAAAGAATACTTTATCACTTAACTTAAATAATAAAATTATGGAATTTGTAACAAACGAAAAGCTTACCATTGTTGGTGCTGCCGGTATGATCGGTTCTAACATGGCTCAGACTGCCATTATGATGGGTTTGACTCCTAACA
>ERZ779874.3464-NODE-3464-length-11692-cov-2.716937_pt1 | contig 11692 bp, 7 predicted proteins | sample MGYA00511031_ERZ779874 | MGnify/ENA primary metagenome ERZ779874 (study PRJEB29588, sample SAMEA2156850) | human gut metagenome | biome: human gut; feature: human-associated habitat; material: faeces | place: Denmark | collected 2008/2010 ...
TGCAAGCAGGTATGTTCCGGCCATATTGAGCCCCTATCTCGGAATAAATTTAAAACAGCTTCTAAAAAAAAGAGTCCCATTCTCTAAACGGGACTCTTTCCATACATTACATTTATTTTACCAAAGAGACATTTGAGAGGAATCAACTTGCTGCGCTTTCTTTTGCTCCACAGCAGCCTGTTCTTCGGCTTCACGCTTCTTTTTCTCCTCTTCTTTCCGTTTTGCAATCATCTCGGGTGTATCGGGTCTGGTAGGAATTAACCAGTTATCATCGAATGAATCGAGACCCGGAAAATCGTCTTCCCCTGTGTTTGTATCAACACTCTTAGGGGGATTCTCCGTAACTTCCTTCGATTCCTCTACCGAAGTTTTTACATTGCTTTTTGTTTCACTTTCGTCCTGACGAACTTCAAAACTAATTACGGACGATGTGTCTTGTTTCTCTTCGACTGGCGTAACGGTTTCCGGCTCTTGTTTTTCATTCGTGTTTTTCACAAATTTCAAATTCTCTATCTGTGCTAATAGTTCTTGTCGTTGATTTCGCAATGCGGCTACCATTGCATTGGCATTTTCTAAATCGCTTTTCAGCGACTCAATTTCGTTTTTATTACCGACATTTCCCTGTGTCACAGCCTGTTCTAATTTTTCTTTTTGTTCTATCAGATCATTCAGTCGAGCTTGGAGTTGTTTGTTTTCTTCCTCCACGGATTGCAAGTTGTCTAAGAGTTGTGCTATTTTTTCATCTTTCGATGCTTTTATCTGCTCAAACTGTTGCAATTTAATTTCGACTTCATCTACTACCTTCAACCCATTCTGTGCTTCGGATAGCTGAATTTCAAGCTCTTTTATCTGCTTTAAGAGTTGTGAATTTTTATCTTCTCGTTGCATTAAGTCTTGTCGAGCTGCTTCCAACTGACTTGCAATCTCGGTCTCTTTATCTTTTGCCTGTGATAGTTCTTTGCGAGCCTGCTGTAAATCCATGCGAAGTTGCTCTACATCGGATATATTTTCTTTCTGTGTTTTAAGTTCGGCTCTTAACCTCTCAATTTCGGCAGAAGCTGCCTCCAATTCTTCTTGATGAACATTAGAGACTTTCAATTTATTCACCAAACTTTTATTTTCCAGTTCAAACTGCTCTTTTTCGGCTTCTAACGCAGCGATACGAGCTTCCAGCTCATGCACTTTTTCCGCCACCGCCCGTTTCTGTCGTTCGGCGCTTAATTGAGCACTTTGCATAGTATTACGCTGCTCTTCCAATTCTTTCATTTTTACCCGTGCCTCTTCCATTTCTTTCGTTAAATTGAGGTGTTCTGTTTTCCATTTCCGTGAAACGGATTCACGGGCACGCTCATTTACCGCACAGATAAATTCTTTAAACGGTTTATCTAATCGATCGAAGAGATATTTTTTCTCCGCTTCCTTATCCAGTGCGGCCAATATATAATCGGGAAGCGATTTGTTCAATAATTCTAACAATGTATCGAGCAGCGTATCGGGGAGTTGCAGTTCCTCCTCTTTGTCTTCTCCAACTCTCGAAGCAGACGGAGTAACGTCACTCTCATTATCCTGTCGCTCTTTTTCCCGAATACATGCATTCGTAATATTTTCAGCAGTATAAGGTTGAGCCTCGAATTCATCATCTTCGCCAGAAAACCCCAACGCTTTCATCGTTTTTCTAAATATAGACATAATTTTCTACCTTATTTATTTTCAATTTGTTCCACTCCGGGCTTTGTCACCAGACCTTTCCCTTTGCGTCCGTTTATCTCTATCAATACAGGAGCATCAAATTTAACAATTCTCAAAGATTCCGATTCGTACACAGCAGGGAGCTCATTCAGATAACTTTCATCGTAATAGCCATCGCCTGCAAATGTATTTACCGTAAAATAGCCAACACCAAACGAAGTCAAATTCTGAAAGAAATGCGTTCCCTGACTTGGTTCTATCCTATAATTATCAAGTGCGGACTCTACAATGAGACGGGCTGATGATATATGCGGCCATTTAACCGGAATTCCCAGTGAAGAGTCACTCGACCCCCATCGCCCGGGCCCTACCAAAATATAGTTTTCTTCCCGCTCGGTAAAGGTACGATTTATTTTCTCTATTTCACGTGCTATATTTACATTATTTGAGGACTTAAAACTCGATGATTTTACATAGACAATATGAGATACATTATCCATCACGCCGTGTCCCAACGCCGTATTGCTTTTAAGAATGGTTCTTTCGTCGGGTAAATCCATTACTTCGTCGCTAAGCATTTCCTTCATATCGACAATAGGCCTTATCTGCAACCAATAGACCGTACCGGGAGTATTACCCGGCCCTACAAGATTTCCCGCAAACTCTATTTCTACCGGCCGTCCCATTTCACGACTGCCAATGGTAAGCATAGAATCGAGAATAGAGGCTAACGGAAAGGCTTCATGTTGCAAGATATTGGCAAACGTAACGACTTTGCGCCCCCCATCATAATAACCGTCCCGGATCATCTGATCGACAGGATCGTAAGTAGAAACCATCAAACGAAGGGAATTGTCTTTCTCGGCATCACGAACGGAGAGTTTCAACAAATTGAAGCCATCGTCAATAGAGAAAGGTTTTTCACCTCTATTCATATCCAACGCATAGAATCGTGTTTGTGTATCTCTCAACGCCAAATCGAGTGTACTGGTTTGCAATACTTTATTGGGATGCCGTGGAGAGAATCGTAAACTGCGTCCTCCATCGACAATATATTTTCCTAACCCAATGGCCAAATCGACAACTCCATCTTCGGCCTTTTCGTCATTAATAGGATAATAGTTTATCGAACGCCCTACTCCTGCAAACGACGGATAATAACGATCGTTGTATTGCGTACCTACCACTTCCTGCAATATAATCGCCATCTTTTCTTGATCGATAACATTTGACGTAGCTGTCATATAGGCTTTACTATCGGCGTAAAAAACCGAGGCATAAACAGCTTTTATAGCATCTAACAGTAAGCGGAGCATCTCGTTCTTATCGTCCAACGAGGGTATCATATAGGTAGAATAGATACCGGCGAAAGGTTGATAGTGGGAATCTTCCAACAGACTCGACGAACGAACGGCAATGGGCTTACCCACCACATCGAAAAATGCCAGGAAATACTGCACTTCCGGCAGCTGGTCGGCTAAAAGTCCGATCCGGTTGTTCTGGGTTTCTCCGTAAACGATGGCCTTCACATGGGCTTTTTTCAAAAAGCCCACAATTTCTTCATCGGAAATATCGGAAAGAGCTATTTGATAGAGATTATTACTCTCCATAAAGGTATCGAATATATCGGTACACAAAACTACCGTTTTGGGAACGGTCACATTCACGCCTTCGATATTATCGAAAGTCGGATTTCTTTTTATCATGGCGTCGATAAACGCCAAGCCTCGTCCTTTCCCCCCCAAAGAACCATTACCGATACGAGCAAAATTGGAGTATTTGTCAAAACGGTCACGCTTGAAAATGGCAACTACTCCCCTATTCTTCATTTTTCTATACTGTACAATAGCGTCGAAAATGAGTTTACGAATCTCAGATATCTCGCTCAAATCGGTAATTTGTCGAGGCTGCAAGGCTTCGGCCATAGGAAAAATGGCCCGCGAATAGAGCCATCGGGATATGTGATTACGAGAGGCATGATAATAAAGAGAGTCGTCGGGAATAATATCTATATTGTCTTGTAAATCTTTTAGATTTTTTATTGTCACGATAGGCTCTCCCGTATTAGGATTGATGAATGTAAAATCACCGAAGCCGAAATTTTTCAATATCGTTTTTCTCAAATCGACCGGCAATTTCTTAGAATTTTTATCCAAGAACGAAGCGTTGAGCTTAATGGCTTCTTTTTGATTTTCGCGTTCGGAAGACTCGATAATAAGAGGCAAGTAAGGATCGCAAGAGCGCACATAGGTGCAAAATTTTATTCCTGCTTTTTTATCTTTTTCGCCTGCCCTAACGAACGAAACATCGGATACGATACCCAGCATGTTTCCCGAATATTTTTCATATATCTGCATAGCTTCCTCATAAGTTCGTGCCAACATTACTTTGGGGCGTCCCCGCATGCGCAGCATTCGCTCGTGATCGTTCAAGGCTTCGGTCGAAAATATTTGGGATTGCTTCAACACAAAATTATACAAATTAGGCAAAATGGAAGAATAGAACCGGATAGAGTCTTCTACCAATAGAATGAGCTGCACACCTACCGAAGTAATATCGACTTCAGCATTCATTTTATCTTCGATCAGCTTAATAATAGCCACTAACAAATCGACATTACCCAACCAACTGAACACGTAGTCCACCCCACTCAAATCTTCCTTTGCTATACGCCTTGAAACTTCGTGAGAAAAAGGAGTCAAGACGACAATAGGAATATAAGGGTAGAGACGTTTCATCGCCTTTGCCTGCGTAAAGGTCTCGGAACAATCGACTCCGGGCATAGTTATAATCAGGTCATAACGTTTCAAAGCCAATTCCTCGAAGGCTTCCTCATTGGTCGTTACCTGTTTCACCCGAGGAGGCGAACTCAGATTCAGAGAAACATATTCGAAGTAAATTTGTTCCTCCACCCGCCCGTCTTCTTCCATGATAAAAGCATCATATCGGCTCGCAACAAGTAAGACATTGAACACTCTTTTTTGCATTAAGTTAGCAAAAGAGGTATCTTTCAGATATAATTGGTTAATATTCGGTCGATTCATTATTTTTGTGTCGATTCTGGCTTTCAAATTGCCATTTTATTTTTTTGCGATTTTATTGTTCAAAAGTAGTAAAAAAAATTTTTTTATCCATATAAATATGTACATTTGCGATAAGAGAAACGAGCATCTTCCAAAGAGATGCCCAACCAAGAATTTAACTTAATAATATCGCGACTATGAACATCGAGCACATCATGACATCATTGGCGGCAAAGCACCCCGGTGAGTCGGAGTATTTACAAGCGGTACACGAGGTGTTACTTTCCATAGAGGAAGTTTATAACCAACACCCCGAATTCGAAAAAGCCAAATTGATAGAAAGGCTTGTCGAACCCGACAGAATCATCACCTTCAAAGTGCCCTGGGTAGATGATAACGGCGAAATACAAGTAAACTTAGGATACCGGGTACAATTCAACAATGCCATAGGCCCGTACAAAGGAGGAATAAGATTCCATGCATCGGTAAATCTTTCCATATTGAAATTCCTCGGATTCGAACAAACATTCAAAAATGCACTGACCACTCTACCTATGGGTGGTGGAAAAGGTGGTTCGGATTTCAGCCCTCGTGGTAAATCAGATGCCGAAATCATGAGATTCTGCCAAGCATTCATGTTGGAATTGTGGCGACATTTAGGCCCCGATACCGACGTGCCTGCGGGTGATATAGGCGTAGGAGGCCGTGAGGTCGGCTACATGTTCGGTATGTATAAAAAACTGACGCATGAGCACACCGGAACGTTTACCGGAAAAGGTCTAGAATTCGGAGGTTCCCTTGTTCGTCCCGAAGCAACCGGCTACGGTGGACTTTACTTCGTAAAACAAATGCTGGCAACCAAAGGAATAGACATCGCCGGAAAGAGAATCGCCATCAGCGGATTCGGCAACGTAGCATGGGGTGCGGCATCAAAAGCTACACAATTAGGAGCGAAAGTAGTCACCATTTCGGGACCTGACGGTTATGTATATGATCCAGACGGTATTTCAGGCGAAAAGATAGACTATATGCTCGAACTACGCGCATCGGGCGAAGATATAGTCGCACCTTATGCCGAAAAATACGGTGTACAATTCTTCCCCGGAAAACGCCCCTGGGAACAAAAAGTCGACATCGCTCTTCCTTGTGCCACACAAAACGAACTCGACGAAGAGGATGCCAAAAGGCTTATTGAAAACGGCGTTATCTGTGTGGGTGAAATCTCCAATATGGGTTGCCGCCCCGAAGCTATCGATTTATTTATCAAACATCGTATCATGTACGGACCAGGCAAGGCTGTCAATGCGGGCGGCGTAGCCACTTCGGGATTGGAAATGACACAGAACGCCATGCACATTTCATGGAGCGCCGAAGAAGTTGACCAACGTCTGCACCAAATCATGAGCGACATTCACACTCAATGTGTAAAATACGGAACCGAAGCGGACGGATACATCAACTATATGAAAGGAGCCAACATCGCAGGTTTCATGAAAGTAGCCAAAGCCATGATGGCACAAGGAGTCATTTAAGATTTCGAATAATGCGAACATAATAGAGAAAGGGAGGAGATAAAGATTATCTCCTCCCTTTCTCTATTATAATGAAGTTGCCTACGAACCAAGTCTTGCATATAATTGTTTCTCCAACAGAAAAACCCATAAATGCCATACGTATGAAAAAGATATTCCTATCATTCCTGCTATTCTGCACCCTAAGCACAAGTTATGCAAAGATAGATATAGAACGAATCGACCCTCCATTCTGGTGGACCGGAATGCAAGACCGAGAGCTACAAATCATGTTATACGGGAAAAATATCGCCGACTGTAAAATTAAGATAGATTACCCGGGCGTAACCTTAACAAAAGCTGTCAGTCTGGACAGTAAAAATTATTTATTCCTTTATCTGAGTATCGCCCCTGAGACCCAACCCGGCAATTTCGATATTCAACTGAGCCGAAAACGAGAGAAACAAAATATCCCATACGCACTCAATGCAAGAACCATACAGGGAAAAAACCGGAAAGGATTCGACGCAACGGACGTACTTTATCTGATTATGCCAGACCGTTTCGCCGATGGCGACCCGTCTACAAACGTCATTCCGTCCATGCGATTTCCTTCACCCGTAAATCGGAACAATCCCGATGCCCGGCATGGAGGGGACTTAAAAGGTATCGCCGAGCACTTGGACTATATCGAAGACTTGGGTGTAACGGCCATTTGGCTGAATCCGGTTCTCGAAAACGATATGCCCGGAGGGTCGTATCATGGATATGCAACAACCGATTATTATCGGGTCGATCCTCGGTTCGGGACAAACATGTATTACCGGGATTTGATAACCGAATGCCATAACCGGGGTATGAAAGTCGTCATGGATATGATATTCAACCATTGCGGAGACCAACATATCTGGTTCTTGGACCGACCATCGCACGATTGGTTCAACTTCCCCGACGGTTATCGACAAACGTCCTACCGTCTTACTCCCCACTTCGATCCTTACGTATCGGAATATGACAAAAGCATGACCGTAGAAGGTTGGTTCGTAGAGAGCATGCCAGACTTGAACCAGCACAATCCGCATTTAATGAAATATCTGACTCAGAATAGTATCTGGTGGATAGAATTTTCGGGAATCGACGGCATACGTATGGATACTCACCCGTATGTGTTTTTCGATTCCATGTCCGAATGGTGTGCCGCCATCAACCGGGAATACCCTAATTTCAACATCGTGGGAGAATGCTGGTACGGAACCGAAGCCGGTTCGGCCTATTGGCAACGGAACAGCATTTTGGATACGTCACGTAACTCCCACTTGAAAAGCGTTATGGATTTTCCGCTACAAGGTATAACCCGTGATGCGTTTACTTCGCAAACCGACAGTTGGGGCGGGCTGAATCTGATCTACGACCACCTTGCACTCGACTTCATGTTTGCCGACCCAATGAATGTACTTAACTTCCTCGACAACCACGACACCGATCGTTTTCTGTTGTCCGAACCCTCCCACTTGGGCTTTTACAAACAAGCCATCGCATTCCTATTGACAACCCGTGGAATTCCCCAAATCTATTACGGGACAGAAATTCTAATGCACGGGAGCAAGCAAAAGACCGACGGATTGGTCCGCCTCGATTTTCCGGGAGGATTTCCGGGCGATACGATTAACGATTTCTTATCCCAAGACCGCACTCCCCTGCAAAACGAAGCCTTCGACTTTTGCAGGACTCTCTTGAAATGGAGACAAAACAATCCCTGTCTGTCACACGGGGAGATGATGCACTTCATGCCGAACAACGGATTGTATGTATATCGCCGCAGCTACGAAGGGAAAAATGTGTTGGTTATCATGAACGGGAACGACTCTCCACTGACGGTCGACATGAGCCGTTATAACGAGATTTTATCGGAAGTACAATCCGCCCATGATATTATTACACACCGACAGATCGAGTTCTCCCCCATTATGGAGTTTCCCCCAAGAGCTTTATATATCTTAGAGTATTAACCGGGCGAAACCGAGAACGACATCAAGCGATATTTTCCCTATCTTCGATAATCATTGGAATCGGGAAAAGGTTGAATACTTTTTCTCACCAGCTAAAACATAATCATGCTGATAAAACAAGAGTCTGTTCAGAGTACTTTCACCAACGTGAGTTCGTCGTCTCTTAACCGAGCTGTCGCCCAATTTATCGATGTGACAGTATACAGACTGCAAGGGGCGATGTCGTCGGCCATATTACGAAGATAGATGGGATTATGAATAATAGCCTCTCCTACCGTGAGCAAAGGATTGCCGGAGAGCTGTTCCCGCAATATGCGACAGAACTCCTCTTTTTCCTGTTCGAAACCGGGCGACACGACAAACAACACACCTTCACAAAAGGTAGTCAAGGATACTTCTCGCTGAAACGGCAATATATTATCAACTTTATTGTCGAAAGTGAGATAGAGAATGTGTTTATTGAGCAACGACCGCCTATAACACAACTGATGCGAAAAGAATCCTTTCTTCATAATCCAATGATCTTCTCTTATGAACCTAACTTTTTTAATTTGGTAACCCGTTTTGCAACGGCTTTCTTAGATTCGCCACTTACGACCGACTGCTCTGGCATATACACCTGATTATTCACATCGAGAATACGATCGTTATAGTGCTTACGAATCAACATCAAACTATCGATATATACCTTCTCCCGAACCGATTGCTCCGGAAGAACGATATATCCGTAAAGACGGGACAACGCCGTAGCAGAATCGGATTGTAACGGCAAAGAGAACCACCCTCCCTTATCTATATCGATTCTGTTGTATGCCACCCCATTATCGGTATGACGTACGGCCATATATACTTGCGGGTTCACGCTTAATTTAGGAAGCATGACGACTTTAAATTTCAACTCGAAATAATCGCGAGTACGGAAGTTTTCATCGGGAGCGATATCGAACGCTAACAAATTGGTAGATAACCGGGAGTCGAAGATATGGCTCCGCCTTTGTTTCCATACATCTACACTATCGCCCGGCTGCGACATCGTTTGGGAATTTTCTTCCGCTAACAGTTTTTTGGCCTCCTCATTTTCGGCTTTCAATCGTTCCACCACACGATCGTATATTTTCATATAGGTTTCAATATGATGCCCATACCATACAAGAGTCGTGTCGAACTGTTCCCGAGTGACTCCATGACGCAAAAATACGGCTTTTTTTATTTTTTTCTTATCGGAATTGTTGTTATAGATATTATAGTTCGATTCTATGACAGCTTCGGATTTGTGTATATCGACTAACAAATCCTCCATATCTTTCTCATTAATGACATAATCCGGAGTACGGCTGCCACATGCCGACAAACATAAAATCAACCATATGATCCATATCGGATTTTTCATAAAGCTATTCGGATTTCTCAACTTGTTTATTTTCGGAAGAGAGATAACGATGATAAAACAGAATCATACAAACCACTCCGACCGAAATCGACGAATCGGCGATATTGAATACCGGACGGAAAAACTCGAACCGCTCACCTCCTATCCATGGTATCCAATCGGGCCAATAAAAACTGAACAGAGGGAAATAGAGCATATCCACAACTCGCCCATAGAATAGCCCGGCATACCCGTCTCCCAGCACAAAAGAAGCGACCAAAGGGGGGACAGGATCGTTAAACATCAATCCATAGAACAGGCAGTCTACAATATTTCCCGCAGCTCCCGCTATAATCAAAGCCAGGCAAACGATGAATCCCGTAGCGACTTGGGGACGATTCTTAATTTTCAGCATCCACCACGACAGAAAAACAACGGCAACAATACGGAACAGAGACAAGAACAACTTGCTCCCCACTTCCATGCCGAAGGCCATACCGTTATTTTCGATAAACGCTATATAAAACCAATCGGTCACTCGTATAGATTCACCGATATACATGTGAGTTTTCACCCATATCTTCACGGCTTGGTCGACAATGAGTACAAGAACAATCGTAATAAGAGCAACCTGCCCTTTGGTCAATTTCTTCATATCCAAAATAAAAAGATTCTCACTTTTATCCTATCTCAAAAAGATTCGACCTTCGTGCTTTCTATCCAAAGAACAGCCCCCGAAGGTCGAATTTTAATATCACTTTTCAGTAAATTTCATAAAAACTGCCAATCCTCTTTACCTGTTTCCACAAAGAACAGATTGATATGGATGCTGTTAAGGCATTCCGCGAACGCGGTCTGAACCCAGAACATCCAGCTACCAAGGGTACCAACCAGAACCCTGATATCTTCTTCCAGCAAAGAGAAGGTGCTAACCAGTTCTACGAAGATGTAGTTGGTATCACCGAACATTACATGGAAGAAGTTTCCAAGCAGACTGGCCGTGACTACAAGCTCTTCAACTACTATGGTGCTGAAGATGCCGAAAACATCGTCATCGCTATGGGCTCTGTTTGTGAAGCTCTTGAAGAAGTCGTTGACTACCTCAACGCTAAGGGCGAAAAAGTTGGTCTTTTGAAGATCCGTCTCTACAGACCATTCTCCACCAAGCATTTCCTCGCAGCTGTTCCTAAAACTGTTAAGAGAATCGCTGTTCTTGACCGTTCCAAAGAACCAGGTGCTATCGGCGAACCAGTTTATGAAGATGTCATGACTGCTTTCTATGATTCCGATATGCATCCAGCAATCTATGGCGGCCGTTATGGTTTAGGTTCTAAGGATGTTACCCCAGCTCAGCTGATCGCCGTTTATGAAAACCTCAAAGCTGACGCTCCTAAGAACCACTTCACCGTTGGTATCGTTGATGATGTTACCAATACTTCTCTCGAAGTTGGCGCTCCTGTTGTCACCGCTCCAGATGACTGCATCGCTTGCAAGTTCTGGGGTTACGGCTCCGATGGTGCTAACAAAGACGCTATCAAGATCATCGGTGATAACACCGACATGTATGCTCAGGGCTACTTCTCTTACGACTCCAAGAAGAGCGGCGGTGTAACCGTTTCTTCCCTGCGTTTCGGTAAGAGCAAGATCCGTTCCACCTATGAAGTTGACCAGGCTGACTACATCGCTTGCCATAAGTCCAGCTATGTAAAACTTTATGATGTACTTGAAGGCTTGAAGCCAAATGGTACCTTCCTGCTCAACTGCACCTGGACCCCTGAAGAACTCGAAACCCATCTGCCAAGCATGAAGCGTTACATCGCTCAGAACAACATCAAGTTCTACACCATCGATGCTTCCAAGGTTGCTGAAGAAGTTGGTCTTGGCAACCGTACCAACATGGTTACCCAGACTGCATTCTTCAAACTGACTGGCGTACTTCCTTTCGAAGAAGCTGTTAAGCTCTTGAAAGATGCCATCAAGAAGACCTATGGCCGCAAGGGCGATGCTGTCGTTAACATGAACTGGGCTGCTGTTGATAAAGCCATCGAAGTTCTGCATGAAGTACAAGTTCCAGCTGAATGGGCAAATGCT
>ERZ779874.3477-NODE-3477-length-11674-cov-4.158706_pt1 | contig 11674 bp, 14 predicted proteins | sample MGYA00511031_ERZ779874 | MGnify/ENA primary metagenome ERZ779874 (study PRJEB29588, sample SAMEA2156850) | human gut metagenome | biome: human gut; feature: human-associated habitat; material: faeces | place: Denmark | collected 2008/2010 ...
CGACGAGCCAGACGACGTTGTTATCGCTGGTGCGCGGAGAGCGCAGCCACCAAATGGCAGCGCTGCTGCCGTTGTAGGCGACACGCTTGCTGTTTCCGCCAGAGCTGTTTCCAAAGTACGCCAGCCGAACACCATCCTTGGGGAAATAGCCGTTGTCGCTGGTCGTCCAGCCAACCTCATAACCAGACAGCAGGAATACTTTCGTGCTCAGGCCATTGGAGCCGGTGGCAAGACTGCCGCCGGAACCAGTGCCGTTCTGGTACGGGATTTTCACCTGCTTAATAGCCGCCCGGATGTTGCTGTCGATGAGGTTGTAGAACGTTCCGTTCAGGTATGTGTGGATGCTGGAATCCTTGTAGGAGTTATTGTTGCCGAACGTGGATGTGGTGTAGATGTCCTTCATCAGCAGCCACGTTCCATTGCAACTCGAATCATAGGTGCTGGTGTTCGGGTTGCCCTGCTGCACGACAATAAAATCTTTGGGCGCGCCGTTGACCTTGATTTTGACAATGCTGCCAACGGCTTTTGCGCCCAGTTTTACGTTTGCCATTGTTACCTCCTTGTTTTCGTTCAGGCCCACGGCATGATCTCCGCAGGCCGCGTGTTCTGCGATACAGAGAGGGACAGGGCTTTGTGCTGCTTCTTGTAGATGCAGCGGCATTGCCTCGCCCGCCGTCTGTCACGCGCGAGTTTGTTCGAGTTGATTTTTCGATGGATAGGGATTTTACAGTCAAGCAATTTTTCGAGCCGGTCAGCGTACTTGCGGCGTAAAGAGTAAGTATCACCATGGGCGGCATGGGCATCCCACGCATCAAAGCTCCGCAGGATTTCCTGCTTGGTCACTTCGCCTTCGGGGTATGCCGTCTCCCAATATCTGATCTTGTTCTTCATCCGCTTGGAGCTATCCCGGCGCAGCTTTTGGATGACCGCGCCGGTGTCGGTCAGGTAGCTATGGAATCCCAGAAAATCTATACCGTTCCGCAGCGGGAAGATGGCGGTTTTCTGGTTCAGCTCAAGGCCGTAACTGTCCATAAGCGCCCGCACATCCCGGAGAATGCACTGCAATTTACGCTTGTCCGAACAGATGATATAGAAATCGTCCATGTATCGGCCATAGTATTTGATGCGGTACTTCTCTTTGATGATGTGGTCGAACTCATCCAAAAACATCAGCGCAAAGAGCTGGCTCGTCTGGTAGCCCAGCGGCAAGCCGTCCTCCATCACGTCGATGTAGATGCAAAGCAGCTCATAGACACGCAGGTCAACGCCGCGCTTGTCCAGCACGGCCTTGAGCTTGCGTTTTAACTTCCGGTGGTCGATGCTGGCAAAGAAATGCCGCACATCGCCTTTCAGCACCCAGCCGTCCGCGCCGTGGCCCTCACGGCGGTAATAGTCCACCATGTGGGTTTTCAGGCGCATCAGGCCGTCGTCTGTGCCTTTGCCGGTCTGGCTTGCGTGGCTGTCCCGGATAAAGCTCTTTGTCAGAGCATCATACAGGATGTTATCGACCAGCGCGTGCAGCACCACCTTGTCCACAAATGCGGGGGCGTGTACCATGCGGCGCTTCGGCTCGTAGACGGCAAAGACCTCAAACTTACTTGGCACATAGCGTATCTGCTGCCGAATGCTCCCGTCTGGCTGCCGCACATTGCAGACAGCCAGCTTACGGGAGAGCTTTTCCGTGCAGGCCAGCGCCTGCGCCTCGTACTCGATTGTTTTGCTTTTACTGCGCTTTCCCTTCCGGGCTTCAAGGTAGGCTTTGTAAAGTACCTCAAAGCTGCACAGTTCTTCGTATGTCAAAATGACCCTCCGCTGGTTCGCGTTACGGTAGTGGGCTGCATCCGGCAGGGATGGCCCACCTCAGCGGGATGTATTTATCACTTGCCTGCATCGGCAAGCGACAGGATGCGGTTTCCTTTGATGGGCGCACTGCTTTCAGCTTATGCCTACTCGTCACACGGTTCCATCAGAGCGGGGCGAACACCATAGGAGTTGTTGTACCAGTTGTTGTTGTTGGAGCCATCGGTGTTGACGTTCCAGACGTTGTTGTTATTGTTGGTGTTCGGAGAGCGCAGCCACCAAATGGCAGCGTCAGACAAACAAACCGCACCCTTTATGCAAAGCGGTTGCCCGCTGTGCGTTTACGGTTCCGGGTAAAGGACAGCTTTCAGGGCGGCAGCCTGTTCGGTCAGCCGTTTCCGTTCCGCTTCTGCCCGGAGTTTTTCGGCACGTCCGCGTTCCGACGTGAGCCACTTCATCGCCGGGTATTTTACGTCCGTGACCTTCTTTGTCCAGATACCGGCTTTCTTCGCACTGATGATACCTTCCTCCGTGCAGATGGTCAGGTATTCCAGTAGCAGAGAGCAGCCGTCCACAACTGCGCCGATCTTCTCAACGCGCCTGTCGTAGTCGGTCTGGAAATTGACGTTGTTCGCCGCGTGTGCATCCAGCAGGATTTGCCGGGCGGTCAGCCGGATGCCCTCGCCGTACAGCCGGAAAGTGCTTTTGGAAAAGCCCTCCCTGTCCCGCGTGTCGAGTGCATGGACGGCAGTGCCACACACCTTCTGGATGTCGCGCACATCTTCGAGCGCTGCGACTTTCTGGATGATCTTCCGGGCATCACTCCGGCTGATGTCATCGGTGACGATGCGGGTTGCCCTCTGAGTGTAGCGCAACAGCTCCCGCGCATTCGCGCCGACCTTGAACATTTCAGCCATCGTCAGAACTCCACCCTTGCCTGCTCGGCGTTCCACACGCCGGTCACGGTCAGGCCGTCCAGACTGCCGAACGTGGCAGAAAACGGGTTTTTCGTGACGTTCGTGCCGAGCTTCAGCTCAATGGCCTTGATGCTGGCGTTCATAGCTGCCACACTGGCACGGATGTCGCCGTGGGCGTTGGCCGCTTCGTTGTGGGCATCTACCGCCGCGCTGATGCGCTGGTCGGTCTCGGCCTTTTTGTAGCCGTCCACTTCCCACCGCTGGCTCTCGGTCAGGTGGCCGTCTGCATCCAGCGTAGCAATGCCGCCCGGCACGCCGATCTGGTCAGTGCGGACAACATCTTCGTCCGGCGCCTTGCCGGGGCCTGCGTTAAAAGAACCGTATGCCATTTAGGTTCCCCCTTCCTGTGCATCCGTGTATTTCACGGTGCTTGTAATGTGATACTGTGCAGAAATTTTCTCGGTCGGAGCTTTGGCGGCCCTCAGCCGCAGCTTTCCTTCGAGGCTTTCGGTCGCAATAAAGCCCACCGCACCCGCCACATCGTAAAATTCCGGCAGTACCGTAACATCCACAATGTCGGTAGCCAACAGGCCCGCAATGGGGATGTCACAATAAAAATAGCCGGGGGAGGAATCATCCTCGCCCCAGCCATCGACCGGAATCGTAAAAGACACCGCAGCCGTGACATCCTGCTTTTCGTGCAGGATGTCATCGGTTTCCTCGAATCCGTTTGCCGTTGCTTCGGAAAGGTCTCCGAGTGCGGTGTTGCACTGCTTGATGTGGCTGCAAAGCGCGGCAAGCCCTGTGCCCAAAAGCGTTTTGATCTTCGCTTTTGCCATAGAGCTTACCTCCTCATGTCTTAGTCAGCCAGCAGAGCGGCGATCTCCTCTGCGGAGAAGTCCTCCACATCCTCGTCGTGCAGAACATTCTCCGGCTCGGTGTACACGACGACTTCCTTGCCGTCAATGTTCACATTGCCGTTTGTGGAGCTGGCTGCGGTCTTGGTGGCACCCTCAGAGACACCGGCCAGCTTTTCGCCCTCGGCATCGGTCATCAGGCGCTTGCCGGTCTCAGCAGCCACGAAGTCGGCAGGCTTCTTACCGCTGTCGGTCAGATTGCCCTCGCCATCCAGTGCAGCAAAGTTGCCGGCGGTGGCACCGGTGGCCTTATCGGCCTTGCCGGAGATGTCCACTTCCTTAGGGGTGGGAACATACAGACCATCATCCTTCAGAATCAGGGCGTTGCCGACAGCAGCGGAAACATTGACCTTGACATCCACCTCATAACCAGCGATGGTAACGGTGGTGGATGCATCCTTGCCGGTGGTCTTTGCGGCGTAGGTATCGACCAGAGCAGCCATGTTCAGGAAAGAGTAGGTGCAGCTGTCGGGGTTCTCGCCCTTGACGGCCAGAACCATGACCGGCTTGCCGTCCAGCTTGGGGTCGGTGGCGCCGGGATAGGTGGTGTCGGAGAACTTGAACTTGCCGACGAACGCGGTCTTGGTCTGGTCGAGGAACATCTCGGTCGGGAAGTCCATGGAGAAAGCAGCTGCGCCGGTCATGCCGGTGTTGGTGTAGAAGTTGACGGTGTTACCGGTCACCTTCACGGCCTTAATGGCGGCGTTGGCAGCGGTCTCGACCGGGGTGAAAGCGTCCTTCTTGACGAAGGTCTTCTTGATCTCGGCGGTCAGGTTGCGGATGGTGGTCTTGGTAGAAATCTGCTTAGACATAGTAGTGTCCTCCTAAAATTATTTCAGCATATCAACGATTTCCTGCTGCGTTTCTTCCTCGTTCAGCAGGTCTTCACTCGTCATAACGGTTTCTTTGCGGACAGTCAGCGCGTTTGCGCTGTCGAAGTCAAGGCCTTCGCCGATGCGGACGGCAATAGCGCCGCTCGCGTCACGCTTCAAGCCCTGACCGATGCTTACGCTACCGGTTTCACCCGAACCACCTCCTTTCCCGAACAGGGTTACGGTCGCCTGAATATCTGCTTCCGGGATGCGCTGAGCGAAAAATCTGATGAAACCATCATGCGTTTCGCACCCGTTCAGGACGCCCGCTTTGGTCGTAGTATAGAAGCTGCCGGGAGATACAACGCCAACGGGTACAAGCTCGCTGGTGCTGTCCGACAGTTCTGCATCATAAATGCACTGGTAGTAATCCATACCGCCAGCGTTTTCGTAATCATCCTCGCTGCGAGCGGGCTTCCACCCGTCAGCCGCAAGGGTGAGTTCGTAGGAGCCATAGTAGCCGCCGCCTGTGCCGCCGTCCACCTGCTCCTTGATAAGAGCCTTTACCTGTTCTTCGTTCAGGATTTCCCCGGATTCAGACAGGTTCTTCACGGCTGCGCTGACCGCTGCCGTGATTGTCGCCGCATGGGCGTCGGCATTGGCATTGTGCTTCTCGATCTCGGCTTTGACCAGCTTCATCAACGCCTGCACCTGAGGGTCAACGGCGATGGACATGTTGGCTTCTGCCGAAACAGCCAGCAGGACGGCGATTTCAAACGAAAACTCGGAGTTCGTGCTTGCGGCAGGGACTTCAATGCCGCGTTCATCCTGCATGATAAACAGGAGCGTTTCTGCGCCATCGTTCAAGACACCGAAAACGCCGATCTGGTGCATAACGTAGGTATCTGCTGCACCGGTGGCCTGAATGCTGACCTTGCGGGCGGTTTTGCCGTCGTCCGTGACGGTTTCAATGCCCAGCAAGGACAGTTCGTGTGTGTCTCCGCTGACTGCGGTTTCTGCCTAGTTTTGCTTCTTTGACTGGTCGGTGTCAACAGAGCCGGTGCCGCTCGCGGCGCGGGTAATGGTCAGTGCGCCGCCGGAGAGAGATTCCGACAGCAGGGCGGCACCGGCTTTCGTGTAACTGGATTTTTCCCAACTCACGTTGTCTGTCCTCCAATCGTAATGGTTACGGTTTCATGTGTGTGTGCAAGCCTGCCTGCGGCATAGGCTTGCGCGGAAACGGATTTCGGGGCAATGATTCCGGGGAGCTTAACTTCCGCCATCATCCTTGCCGATGCAGCAGCTCCGGCGGTGTATGCCGTAGCACCAACAGCTCGCGGCTGAATCACACCCGGCAGCCGGATGGTGCAGGATGCATTAACATTGTATAATTTCCCGGAAATATACGCGAGCTTCGTTTTCGGCTGATACAGCAGAGATAGGCGATATGTCAAATGCGACGGTTTAATTTTCTTTATCTGCTTTACAATGCGAAGAACATTTACTTCCTCCGCATCATCTGCTTTCAGATAAACGCCAAAAGTATACGGTGCGATATACTCTCTAATTTCCACGTCACATTGCGTTGTTGCTTCAAGAATCCTTTTGAAACGTTCCGGGTTCATCGGAGCACGGGCGCCGCGGCGGGCGATTATGTCCGCCCGGCGGGCTGCCAGGCTCCGGCTCTCGTCCACCTCGATGCCGTAACGCTGCTCCCAGTAGCGCAGGGCCCAAGTTGCCGTTTCTGGGTTTGCCTGCTCCCGCAGTTCCGAGAAGCGGATCTCCGCGTCGTCCACCTCCTGGCCCATGACCTCATAAAGCCACTTCGCCACATAGGACCGCTCATAGATAGGCGAAACGCGGGAGATCATGCGCTGGGAAACGCGGTTTTCGGGGAATTTTTCAAGGTCGAAGTTCTTCCGGGTGCTCATTCGCTGGTCGCCTCCGTGTCCTTGATGCCGTAGATTTCACCGGTGCAGGGGTAGTCTGCCGGGTCCAGCGGAATGTCTTTCACGTCGCCGTTTACAAGGACCTTGGAGAAGTTCTTCACGCCCTCGGTGCGGGTCAGTGCCGCGTGGATCTCGTTATACTTCACCAGGCTGTCAGCCTTGGCGGTGATGTAATACTCAATCAGCGCAGAACGGAAGGTTTCTTCCACCTCCGTTGCGGTCTTGGCGCCGTCCAGCTGCAAACCCTCGACGGAAATGTTCACCACTTCGCCCTCGGGGGCCTGCACCAGAAGGATTGCGCCCACAGGTGCCTTGCGTTCAATCCGGTTGTCATCCCTCATAATGTGGTCATACACGTTTTGGATAATAGAGCCGTTGGCGGGCTCGCCGGAAGAATCCAGAATAATAAGGCGCACCCAGTTGGGATGCGTCTTTTCATACTGGGCATCAACCAGTACCGTGCCCACGCCGGAAACCTCTTTGGCCCAGCGGATATAGTCCGCGTCGCAGCCCACAAAGGATTCGCCCGAAGTTTCGTCATACTCCGCAATGCGCAGGCGGAGGGATTCGTCGTCTTCCTCCTCTGCGCCGCCGGTGATCTTGTCGGCGTTGTTCACAAGGGTAACGCCTGCAATCGGGTCCATCATAATTGTAATGACTCCCGCGCCCACGTTGCCGGTGGGGCCGGGCTCTACGGCCGTTACAGCAACGTCAACGGTGCCGTCCTCCCCGTCGGTCGCCTCGCCAATGTAGGCCGCGGAATCCGTGGCGTATTCAATGGCGGGCACTCCGCCGCAAGAAGGCACACAGACCACAGTCCCCTCCGGGATCTGTGTGCCAGGCGTACCGGTGAAGGTAACGATACCGGCCGCAGCGTTCGCCGGGCGTCTGGAAAGGCCGTCAGCCCTGGCGTGGCCGTCAAGGTATGCACCATAGGACCACGCCGGAAACATCAGCTTCAAGGTTTCCACAAGGTGGAAATTCAGAAGTTCGTCCTTTTCAAGCGCTGTCGGATAGGTAAAGTCCCAAGGGAAACCGCCTTCGGTGTCGTCAATGTCGGGCGGGAGGCTTTCCATCATGCGTGCCTGGATCTGCTCTGCCGTTTCGGTTTTCAGCCAGTCAGGCGGAGAAAATGCCGGAATTGTGGCCATGCTCTCACCTCCTTACTTTGAAAAGTTCAGGTTGACGGTCTGGATCTCGTCATAGCCGCGGCCCTTTATGTTAAATGCACAATCGCAGCTGTCCGGCCCGTTCCATGTAAACGTGAAGTCGCGGCAATACTCTGTTTTGGGGTTTGCCATGATGGCCTCAATAATAGTCCGTTCCAGACTAGCTTCCACGCTGGCGTGGTCGCTCTGTGCAAGCGAGATTTCAAGCTCTGCGCCGTACTTGGTCGAATACGCCAGAAAGGCGTCCCGCTCCGTCATAACGGTTTTCATGCACCACTGCATATAGGCTTCGCGGCCGCTGGCTCCTGCCATGCGTCCGGCGCCGTCAAGGCGAAAATCGCCGGTCGCGTAGTCAAAATAAACAGAGGGTTTATATTGCTGCTTCCGGCTCTCCTCGTTCTTCTTTGTGACGAAGTCGGGGACTTCAAAAACGGGGTAAAGCTGCTTTTCAGCCATGGGAAAGTCCTTCCTTTCGTCTGGTTATTTTTTCAGGTCCTCCGCCGGGCAGATAATATCCACCACAACGGCCTCCGACTGCACCCAGGCCACCAGAACACGGTCCCCGGGTTTCAGGCGGCGCATTTTCTCGGGAATCAAAACGTGGTGCTGGTGGGCGCCCTCCGGTCCTCCGCTTCCCGCGTTGCTCTGCGGCGGGTCTGGCGGGTCTGGTTGAGCACTGGCTGCCACGCCAATCGATCCGGTGCAAGGCTTTCCGAGAGAATCCTTTAACTTTGAAACAACATTGTGTTCATGCTCTCCGCTACCCGGAGAGCCAACGGCCTGGGTCTTCGCCAGAATGTCCCCGGTTTTGCCAAGGGTCAGCTGACGGCAGACGTGGTAATCTTCTACCGGAATCGGAATGGAAAAGGTGTTCGTTTGGAGGCTGTAATCATCCATGATCTCGCCAAAATCAAGGACAAGAGCGGAATTTCGGTCATGGTCCTTTTTGCTCTGACCGGCCAAAACCTGGGCCAGGTGGTTCACACCCTTGTTGCCAGAACTCGGGTTCACTGTTTCCTCCTTCCGTTATTTTGAAAAGGTACCTTCATCCACCCAGCCGTAAACGTGCGTTTCGGCCCAGTTCTGATAGATCAGATGGTACGGGTGTTTTGCACCTTTCTTTATGATGGTTATTTTAGCCTTGCCGGGCGAAAGGTTAGTGCTTGCGGCCTTTGTATCGGTGGAAGCCTTGTAATGGCTTCCACCGGCAAAGTTCACAATATCGCCCACCTTGTACTCGTCAGAGTCCTTCTTGTTCCCGGCCGGGTCTTCGTCCAAAACCTTAACGGTCATGGTCATTGTGCGGTTTGCGGCATCGTGCTGCACTCCCAGCACAGTGCAAAAGCCGTTCACGGTCCTGGCCGCAGCCCGGATTTTGTCGCCCTTGCGGATGAACGGAAGATCTGCGCCTTTCAGGGTGGTTTTCCGTGTAGGTTCTCCCTTTTCGTCAAGGGTCTTCTGTGCGGCGGACTTGGCCTGCGCGGCCGTATCGTCCGAACTGCGGGTATAGATCCGCTGCCGGATGCCGTACTCCGTTTTCCCGTCCAGGGTGGCTTCCACAGACCGCTTCTGGGTCTTCTTTTCAAGGCCTATCACCTTAACGCGGGTCACAAGGTCGGCCGTGCTGATCTTGTCTCCGCTCGTCGTCAGGTTGTCGTCCTCGTCAAAGTGGTAAACTGTTTCGTTGGCGTTGATGGGCAGAACGTTCACCTTGCCACCGCTCATTCTTATAACGTAGTTGTCCGCGCCGTGCTTTTCGGCATCGTCCAGAAGCTCCGTTATAATGTCCCCCAGATATTCCGCTTTGAAAAGCGTTTTTGCGTGGGGCTTGTCCGGGCCCTTGTATTCTCCGGCCGGGATTCCCCAATCGGAAAAGATGGCGTTCAGGGCGGATTTCGTGCCGGTTCCAGCCTTGATATAGCGGTCGTCCTGGCTCTTTTGGAGGTTGTAAAGGTCGTCGTAGCACACCACGGAAAAGTCCTTCATGGCGGCCCCGTCCTGCGGGGTCCACTCGATCACTTTCCCGCTGGCAACTTCCTGTTCATCGCCTCCGGCCGATGCCGTTACCACAATGGCGGTGTTCGGCTTTATGGCCGAAGAAAGCGGGCTCCCGTTATAGTCCACGTTTGCAACAGTGAACGAAAAACGGGAACTCAACTCGCTCTCTCCTTCCTCCCAGCCCAGATCCATGACTGCTGGGGTCACGTTCAGCCGGGTGCCGTCTTGCAGGACCGCATAAACATTGTATGCTACCTTGGAAACGTCGATCATGCGGTCCTCCTCACCCCGGAATGGTCAAAACCTGGCCCGGCTTAATCAAATTCGGGTTGCTCCCGATTACGGCCTTGTTGGAGTTGTAGATCTCCGAATACCGCGAACCGTTGCCAAGGTACTTCTTGGAAATGGACCACAGCGTGTCCCCAGGCTTCACAGTGTAGGTTTTGCCGGTCGCCTGGGTGATTTCTATCCACGCCCTCCGCGAGGAGGGCGACTGATTGCAATGCGTTGTCCAGGCTTCCGCCATCCGTTTTCCCGTCTGCCTCGTCCGTGGTTTTAATCAGAATGTCCTTTGCTTGCACAAAGGAAATGCTGTATTCTGCCCGGTCGAAGTATTCATGGGTAACGGTGAAGTTCTGGATATAAACGTCGTGGTTTATGGCCGTGCCGGTCACAAGAAGCCGAAGTTTCTTCCGGTTCTTCTTCCAGCCGTCAAGAATGCCGATCATCACGCGGGGCGGCTTCCAGTCGAAAAGCGAAACGATACCCATGCCCAGCATGGAAACGCCGGGGAGAATACCGTTCCAGGAAAATTGCGCCAGCTTCTCGCCGTTCGGGATCTTCACCTCGCCAACATTCAGGATGTTGTAGGAAATGAAATTCCCCTCCCGTTTGTCGGAAACCTTCTCGGGTGTAAGGGGGAGCGCAATTCTGGTTCCCGTGTCGAGCTGGGTAAGGTACACAATCTCGGGTAACATTTTGCCCTCCTTTCCTTATGCGGGCATATTCGCAAGGACACGGGCCAGGCGTTCGGCCAGCTCGTCGCTTATGTCGTCCACCATTTCGCGGATGCGGGATTTCACGGTTGCGATAATCTCGTCCGGGCTCATGCCTGCGGTGCCCTGGATGATAAACTGCGGGTTCAGCCCAATTTCTACCGGAATAGAAATGGGCTGCGCTACGGCTCCTGCGGGCGCCTGCGGCGCCGGTGCCGGGTACACGACGGGGGAGAACGTGGGCACGTTTTCGGGCGTGTCGTCGTCCGAATCGCCCGAATAGTCGGCGCCAAGAATCGATCCCGTTTGATTCCAAAGATCAAGCGCTCTAGTTCGGCGGCTGCCGCCAAGCGGAATAATCGCTTCCGGGCCGTCTTCTGCCACAAGGCCAACGTGCGGGCTCGTCATAATGCCGCCCATAGCGTGCGGAGTAACACGGCCGCCTCCTCCGCCGCTGCTCGTGCCTCCGCCGGTCGTAAACGATCCGGCAGAGAGGCCAGAACTAAAGGCGTTTTTGGCGTTGGTGAAAAATCCGCTGATCTTGTCGCCCACGCCAGACCAGAAGCCGGTCCACTTCGCCGGAAGCGTCACGGTGAAGAAGTTTGCCGCGCTCGTCACGCTGCTTTCAGCCCATGCCGGGACTTCCTTTGTCCAGAAGTCGCCAACGCCGGTCCAGAAGTCCGTCCACTTGGTCGGAAGCGTTTCGGTGAAGAACGTGACGGCCTTTTCGCCGGTGCTCTCCACCCATGCAGGGACGTCCTCGGTCCAGAACTCCCCTACACCATCCCAGAAGGCGGTCCAGTGTTCCGGCAGCGTGTTGGTAAAGAAAACCTTCGTTTTGCCCAGGGCGTAGCCGATTGCATAGGGGATTGTTTCGGAAAACGTGGTGCCCACGCCATCCCAGAAACTCGTCCAGTGCTCCGGCAGCGTCGAAGTGAAGAAGGTTCCAACCGTCTGTTTCAGGTTGTCCAGCGCTCCGCCTTCGTCCAGTGCATCGGAAAGCGCCTGGCCGATTTTGTCGCCAAAGCCCAGGGCGCCAAGACCACCGATACCGGCACCCACAAGAGCGCCGACGCCGGTTCCAACAACAGGCACCACAGTGCCCACGGCTGCGCCT
>ERZ779874.3486-NODE-3486-length-11647-cov-4.277519_pt1 | contig 11647 bp, 17 predicted proteins | sample MGYA00511031_ERZ779874 | MGnify/ENA primary metagenome ERZ779874 (study PRJEB29588, sample SAMEA2156850) | human gut metagenome | biome: human gut; feature: human-associated habitat; material: faeces | place: Denmark | collected 2008/2010 ...
ATACCCGCCACTTTGCCCTTGCCGGTCAGGCCGTTGATGAAGCTTTGGATCAGATTCTTGCCCCACTGCACCGCCTGCGAGGGCAGGCTCTTGATCCATGCCAGGGCGCTGGAAAAACCGCCCTTGAATGCAGCCAGCATGGAAGAGCCCATGCTCTTGACGCCGTTTGCCACGCCGGTGAGGATGTTCTTGCCGATGTTCAGCCAATTCACTGCAGAAATGACCGAAAGCACCGCCTGCAGGATCTTCTTCCAGTTGGCCAGCAGGTCGGGCACAGCCTTTACGATACCCACGCCCAGCTGCACCACCAGTGAGACGCCCTCTGCAAGGAGCTTCGGCATATTGTCGTTGATGATGCCGCAGATATTGATGATGATATCCGGCACATAGGCGATGAGCTCCGGCAGGCCCGCGATCAGGCCGTTGGCCAGCTGGGTGATCATGTCCAGACCGGCGTTCACGAACTCCCCGGCATTTTCCCGCAGGTTTTCCGTAAAGGAAAGCAGCTGCGGCAGAGCATTCGCCAGAAAATCCGGGATGCCTTGCGTGAAGCCCTGCGCCAGAGAGCCGAGAAGCTCGGTGCCGGTCTGCACCACTTCGGGCACAAGGCCGTAAATGACCTGCGGGATGCCCTGCAGCACGTTGCCGATCATGGGCAGCAGGTTGTCTACAAGGTAGGTCCGGGCCGTGTCCGTCAGTGCCTGCAGGGGTGCCGTTAGGTCTGCGCCGGTGCTCCAATTGCCCAACACGTTCTGCGCCGCTGCCTTCATGGCCGCAAAGCTGCCGGTCAGGGTCGTTGCAGCTTCTCTCGCCGTTGTGCCGGTAATGTCCATCTCCTGCTGAATCACATGGATGGCGCTGTACATGTCGGCCAGATTGCCCAGATCGTAGTGCACACCGGAAAATTTTTCGGCATCATTCAGCAGACGCTGCATTTCAGCCTGCGTACCACCATAGCCCAGCTTGAGGTTGTCCAGCATGGTATAGTTCTGCTTGGCAAAGCCCTGATAGGCGTTCTGGATATCCTGCATATCCGTACCCATCTTGTTGGCGTTGTCGGCCATGTCCACCATGGCCATGTTGGCAAGCTGGGCGGCGGCATTGGTATCCTCGCTCACGCTGGAAAGCAGGCTGGCCGCAAAGCTGGTGGTCTGCTCCATGTAGTCATTGGCAGAGAGGCCCACAGTCTGGTACGCCTGTGCGGCATACTGCTTGACGGTATCGGCACTGTCCTTGAACAGCGTCTCGATGCCGCCGATGCTCTGCTGCAGGGCACCGCCCATGTCGATGGAATCCTTGATGATTTTGCCGATGCCAGCGGCGGCAAGCACCTTTTTGATAGTGCCGACCAGCTGGGCACCAATGCTCTGGCCGACCTTTGCACCTAAGCCGTCCGTTTCTTCGTCAAAAACGTCAGTCAGCGCGGCCCGGATGCCATCTGCCGACGGCACGATCTGCACATAGGCTTTTGCCATCTCGATTTTGTCCGGCATCTCCATCAACCTCCTTTCAGCGCAGCAATGGCCGCTTCAAATTCTTCCGGGCTGGCAAAGCTCTGCACATCCTCCGTGTCGCTGCCGGAGCCTGTGCCGGTCAGAGCTTCCAGAATAGACTTGGGCGGCCTGCCGGGCTTGCCCAGCAGCCACCACTCGATGCGGTTCAGCGTGTCTGCAGCAGATGCCTGCAGCTGATCTTCTATAGGCACCCGCTGCCCGGCCAGCCGCAGCATACTGCGGCTGCTCTCCGGCAGACCTGCAGCAAGGGTGGCCGCCAGACGCGGCGGCAGGCTGCGCCAGTCCAGAACGTGGTAATACTGCGCAAAATCGCAGATCAGCGCGTCCTCGTCCGATGCGATCAGTTCGGAGAGGATGCAGAGTTTTTTCCTGCGGAAAAGCTGCGGATCAGTTCACCGATCGCTGCACCAAAGGCAGCCACCGGCACGCGGCCCTTGGCGTCACGCAGGTGGTCGTAGAGCTTCTTCTTGCCTTCCTTGCCAAGCAGGCGGTCCGCCACATAGAACAGCTTGGTACCGTCCGTGTCCATTTCCACAATGGCCTCCACCAGCTCCACGTCGTTCATGGCTTCATCGTCCAGCTCGATCTCAAAACCGGATTCCGTTTTTGCAATCATGCCTTTACCTCCTTATTGTCTGCGGTGCTCTCGGCGGCAGACTGGGTGGCGGCAGTGCCGCCCAGAATGTACTCGTAGTGGGTGTTGCCCTTGGTGTCCGGCACCGCGGTGATGGTGGTGTTGTAGCCCACCGCACCGTTGGAATAGACGATATCGCCCACGGCAGACACTGCCGCATCCGGGATCACGATGCGCTTGAGCACGTTGTTCTTCATCACCATGTCCACGACCCAGCTGCAGTCCTGCTGTTCGTCGCTGTTGGCCTTGACCGTGATGCCGGTCTCCAGCGTGCCGGCAACGTTCTTATCGCCGTAGACAGACTTGAGCACCGCCGGGTTCAGGGCTTCCAGCAGGGTGTAGGCGAAGGTGTCCGGCTTTTCGGTCTGCTGGGTCAGCACGGTATCACCGCCCCATGCCGTGGTGTTCTCGCTGCTGGGAGAGTTCGAGTTGGTCAGGCCGTCACTGGAAATGTAGCCCAGCGATTCAAAGGCTTCGTTCAGTGTGGACTTTGCATCCGTGGGCAGCGGGGTGCCCAGAGGTGCGCGCCAGACGGCACCGCCCACCTTGGGCTTTGCGGCGCTTACATTTTTTGCATCCATAGAGATACTTCCTTTCGTCAGTAATGTGTAATAGAAAAGACGGCCTGATATCTTGGCCGTTTGCGGGTGGTATCCGGGAAATTGTACTCAGTGGCAAGGTCGCAGGAGACGATTTCAGGCAGAGTGTCGGCGTCCAGCATGGCCTGCACCACAGAATGGCTCAGCTGGGCGGCAGAAAAATCGCTGCTGCCGTAGGACTGCACCGCCAGCGTGGCCGTGTAAATGCCTTCGTCCGGGCTGTCACCGGTCTTTTCGAGGATACAAAAATTGCCGGAGGGCTTCTCCGGCATGGACATGTAGCAGGAAAAGGCATTTTCCCGCAGGTAGTTCAAGATGACTTCTTCGATCATTTCTTTCTCTGGTAGCTCCTCACTGTGATGATGCGCCCATCTTTCAGGCGGCGCTTGTGCTCGTGCACGGTTGCGCCGCTGCGGCTGCCGGAGACGGCTTTCAACAGGGTGTTGTTGGCCGAGTTGTCGTCATAGGCCTTGCGGGAAGCGGTCTCCACCACAGCCACCGCGCGGGTGGGGGCCACATAGGATTCGTAGCCATCGCCGCAGCGGTCCTTCACGGTGTCGGCGCGGTCCTTGAGCACAGCCTGCATCTCCGGGGAGCGCAGCAGCGCCCGGATGCCGGAGCTGTTCAGCTCGATGCGGACCTTACCCATAGCGCTCCACCTTCACCTTTTTGTTCCAGCGCAGCGGCACAAGCTCTTCGATGTACTGCTGCACACCGCCATAGGTGTGCCATTTCTGGCCGAAGAACTCCACCGTAACGTCGTCCCAGCTGTGCGCGTCCCCCTTCGGGATGCACAACTCGTAGGCCAGATGGTGACCGTTCAGCTGCACTTCGTCCGCTATGGCAGCAGCATCTGCCGGTGTTACCAGCACATTTTCCACCGTGACCGGCATTTCGGTGTAAACCGGATCGTGAAAAGCGTCTTCATCGGTCTGGGTCTTTTCGTAAAGCGTAACGGGGATGCCCTTAATCCACGGCATAAGGCTCGATCACTCCCATCTGCTGGCGGCGCAGGCCCAGCCGGGCCAGTTCCGATTTTTTGATGAACAGACCGCCGCCGGGCACCAGAAAGGAACCTGAAGCGGAGTAGCCGCCTGCAGCTTGGGTGAACTGGGTCAGGGGCTCCTGGTTCGTGCTGGTCATAAGGGTGCGGGCCACCACATCCACTGTGACGCTCTTGGCCACCATGGCAAGATCCGGGTCAGCCGCCACCAGCGCGGGCAGGTCTTTGCCCACCTTTTGGGCTTCCATGTTCAGGCTGGCCGAGACCACCTCCAACAAGGAGGAAGCCCTGACCTGCTCGGCAGAGGTCATGGGCCGCCACAGCGTGGTCATATCCTCAAGTGCTGCGTAGGTCATTTTCCGGCCACCGTTTTCTTTTTGGGCACGGCAGCGGGCTTTTCGGTTTTAACGGGTTCGGGCCTCTTGGCCGGTTCCCAGTCCCCGCCGGAAACGGCGCATTCCGTCTCGATCACTGCGCCGGTGCGTTTGTTGCGGTACAACATGGAAATGCCCTCCTTACTCTGCGGCCTTGATGTGGGCAAAGGCGGTGGGGTCCAGGATGCCCCAGCCGATGTATGCTTCGCCGCGCAGGTACACCTGATTGTGGCCCTTCAGATCGCCCAGCTCGGTGTCGTTGTCCGGGTTGCCGTACTGGATCACTTCAATGGGGATCTCCTTTGCATAGCCCCACTTGAAGCAGTTCTCAAAGTCACCCACCAGAGCGCGGTCCAGACTGGAACCAGCGGACAGGTTGGAAGTGGATTCGACATGCAGGCCGTTCACCTCGCCGGGCTTTGCACCCCACGCCAGCTGCGGATACAGCTTTGCGCCATCGGTGGTAGTCTGTGCAGCCAGTGCGCTCTTGAAACTGGGAGACAGCACCATGCCGGTCACGTCGCGCTCTGCGCCCTGCACCAGAGCAATGGCGGCTTCCACGTTGGTGTCGGGCTTATCGCCGGTGGTAATGGTCACAGCCTGCGTGACCTTGCTGTCAAAGTGGTTGGTGCCGATCACGCCGGACGCCGTGCCGGTGCGCGGGTTGATGCCGTGGAAGGCCATCAGATCCAGACCCTTGGCCACCTTCTTTGCAAAGCCGTCCGCAAAGGCACTGAGCACGTCCATCTGGGCATCCTCGGATGCATACAGGAACTCGTCGGACACGCGGGCGCCGTATTCGATCTTCAGAGGCACGATGGTGATCGGCTCCACGGTCAGGCCGCCCGTGCCCTTGGCACCGTTTTCGGCCACGATGTCCACCTCTTTGTCCAGAGTGAAGGTAAACTCTTTCTGGCCGTTGAAAGGAATAGGCGTTGCGCCGCACAGCTTTGCCAGTGCGGATGCGCCAGTGGTTTTCTGGATGAAGCCGGGGATCAGCTCTTCCGGGAACAGGGATCCTTTGCTCAAAATATTTGCCATGATGTTTTCTCCTTTAGTCGTTGTTCATCAGCTGGTTGGTAAAGGTGCGCAGGGCGTCGCGCCTGCTGCCGCCGCTGGGGTCAGGGTCGCCGCGCAGAGGTGCGGGCGGGTTCTTGGGCTGGATCAGTTTCAGCAGGGCCTGCGCGTCCTTGCGGATGTCGGCCTCGTTGGAGCCGGTCAGGCGCTGGGCCAGATCAAACGGGATGCCCACTTCATGGGCGATGCGGGTCTTGAGGGCCTCCGTCTCGTAAGTCTGGATGCGGCTGTTCAGTTCCACGATCTGCCCGGCATAGGTCTCGTTCTGGGCCTTGATCTCGTTGTAGTCGGCATAAGGTGCAAGCCGCTGTTCAACGGCTGCGTCAAATGCTTCCTGCGTGGTAATAGGTTCAAATGCTTCTGCCATAGAAAAACTCCTTTCGTTCTGGCAAACAAAAAACAGGCCCGTGTGACCTGTTAATAGCTGGTGCGCTGGCGACGCTTTGCCTTGCCCTCGGCGCATTGCCAGTGGGCCAGGATCACGCTGTCCAGCAGTTCAATATGTCCGCCCTCGGTCAGTGAGCGGTAGCCAAAGCCGCCGTTGGAGCCGATGGCCCTCTTTTCACAGTTGGATGCTGCCTGCGTAAGGCCGGGCTGCCCGGCATGGCACAGGGATCTTGCAAACACTGCCTGCTCAAAAGCGGCATTGGCGGTGATGATCTGCTTGACCGTGGGCAGCACCGGTGCTTTGATACGGGCAGCCTTCATGGCGTCGGCCAGCAGCTGCTGCCCGCTGGCACCGTCCACCGCCACAGCGGCAAGATCGGCTTTGGACAGAAAATCAAGGAGCCATCCGCTGCCTGTCCGGGTAGGGCGGCAGTCGATGGCTTCCACGAATATCTTGTTTTCTTTGGTCCGGCAGGCAACGGCCAGCGCACAGCTGGTGCCGTCGGTGCTGAACTTGATGCCGGCATAAAGCCTGCCGGTGAGCTTTGGCAGAGCGTCCACCTTCAGCTCGTCCCATTCGGTGCGGCTGATGGCGGATTTGAGGTTGTAGCGCAACCACAGGCCCAGACGCTGGATGTTGAAGTCAATGGGATCGTCGCCGATCTCATCCGCAACGCTGCGCTCGGTAAAAATGGTGCCGAGACTTGGGTTCGTGCGGTACCATGCTTCCACGTCATGCGGGTCGGTCTGCTGTTCCACACTCCACTCAGCCCAGCCGGTGTTCTGGGTATCACCCCGCAGCGCAGCGTTGCGCATTTTGAGGAATACCGTGCCGGAAGAGACCGGCGTAGGCGGCGTGCCGCAAAACAATGTCTGCGGGTTCTCGCTGTCTGTGACCACGTATTTCAGGGCACTGGCCTGATCGTCAGTGTATTCCTGCGCTTCGTCGATCACCAGCAGATCGAAACCCTCACCCAAACCGCCCTTGGAAGAGCGGGTGCGGAACTCGATGCGGCCCGTGCTATCTTCCAGCTGGATGTGCTCACGGCCCACCGCTTGAATGGATTTGTACGGGATCTTTGCTTTGTCCAGCAGATGGCACAGGCGCTCCCATGCTGCGCGCGAGGTGGTGGTGCGGTGCGCGGTGTGCAGGATGCTTTCGCCCTGCTTCAGGCCGTACAGCTCTCGGATGGCGGCGATTTCGTTCTTGCCGTTGCGGCGGGGCACTGCGTAGCCGAATTTGGTGTGCACCCAAAGATCATTCTCGTTGCGGGCAAGGATATCGTAGAGCAAAAGCTCCTGCCACTGCTGGGCCGTGCGCCCGGTGGTGTTGTACAGGTCAATTGCTTCTTGTCCGCACGTTTCGGTGTAGGGCAGCACGACAGCGGCGGTAGGCGTCTGGCGGCCCAGCCTGACATCAGCTGCCTGTTTTCGCGTCCGCGGCATGGTGGGCTGGGTTCCTCCTTCTAAGATGTTGACGACAAATCGAAAATATGATATAAAATAAATAGAGGTGCGCCTCCGCTATATGGTGGGGGCTCGACACCTCTATTTTTTTGCAATAAAACGCTGGACCATGAGCAATTCATCTTTGCAGATAACAAGAATATCTACGTCTTGAGTTGCACTGGCGGTCAGCCTTTTTCGGAGAACATCTTTCAGCAAATCAGCAGAAATTATATTTTGCCCATAGTTCAAAATAATGCCGCCGGGATTTTCTTGAATCTGCTTCAGACCATGCCGAACAGCGCTGTTCGCAGATTTTTCCGTGGAAGCTGTTTTTAAGTCCCACATCTTCCCTTTCCAAATATAGTCCGGTGTCATGGCCTTATAGTTGTTTACTTCGTTCAACAGTACAATGTTGCCGCCCAGATGGTCGTGCAGCCATTGTGCTGTTTTCACTTCATCTGCATGGCGCACCATGTCATAGCCTGTATCATATGTGATAGAACCAACACCCGGTGAAGCCGTCCGCAAATATTCCGGGAGAACGCTCTGCATAGGAATATCGCCGGGAATATGGACTTTGTTAGGGAGTGGTGTTTCTGCAAGCTCCTTACGGGACTGAAGGACTTCCGGCTCCTCTGTCCACGTTTTATTCCACACGTTCTGCCGTCGGCCCTCGCCGGGGTCATATTCCACCCGGCAGCGGCAGCGCTCGTGGCGGCGGTAAACATCTTTCGGAACATGGGGGTAGTCGTATGTCCCGGCCAGAGCGCTACACCACTTACAGCAGCCGCTTTCGGCAATGCGGACGACGCGCGGCCTCAGACCGGCCCTGCCCTGAAAATCCACATTTGCCTTCAGGACATCGTCCACGGCCATGCGGGAAAAGGTGCGCACCGGCTCATCCAGTGCCCATGCCGCATCCTCAAACCGTTCCGCTTCTGCCAGCTTGTTGAGCAGGCCGTTCACGCGGTCGGCATCCAGCACGGCACGCTGCGGCGCAATGCCGATCCGGGCCTGCCGGTTCAAAGCCTGCTGCGCAGCCGCAGCAGCGTCTGCGATCCTGGCATAGTCCTCCTCCAGCAGCGGGCGCACCACCCGATCGGCAATGTTCCAGTACAGCCTTCCGTCCGGCAGAATGTCAGCAGTCAGGTTGCGGCGGAAAGCGTCAGCCAGTGCGGAACCTACCAGCTCGGCATAGGCTGCAGCGGCAGTGTAGGTGTCAGCTTCCTGCTGCGCGTCGCCCAGCAAGGCCAGAAAGTCAGCTCGGATGCGTTCCAGCAGTTCCGGGGCAATGTCTTTTTCGTCCATGGGCACCTCAGTTCTCGGTGCGGATGCCGGTCAGATCCCGCAGATTTTCTTTGCCGAAGTAGCCGGGGATCACGGCGTTTATCTTGCCCACGGCATCACCGATGCCGGACAGCGTGGCGGCGTCCGGTTCAAACACCGGCTCCCACACAGGGCGGGTCAGGTAAAGCTGCTGGCGCTGGTAGGCAAAATCGTCCCGCACGCAGGCCGCAAGATACCCGACATTCAGGAAGCCGCTGCCGAAGGTGCGCTGCGCCTTGCGGGCTGCCAGACGCAGGGCCTCGTGGCTGGACTTGATGGCCTCGGCGCTGCTGGGATTGTCGGTAACAAAACCCAGATCATCCAGCGTCAGGCCGGTCTCGCCTGCAAACAGCGCTGCAAAGGTGCGCAGCTGTTCGGTATACGGGCTCATGCTCTGCTGGGTGAACTGGCCCACAACGGGCTTGTCGCCATCCTCGTCTTTGGTGATCTCCAAAAGGCTGGAAATGGTAGCCTTCCATTTGTCCAGCTGTTCGGCTTCATTGGATGTGCCCAGCACATACTTTTGCGGGAAGGAGTAGAACTCGGCGCTGATCTCGCTGCGCTTGAGGGTGCGCAGCGCGCCCTGCTGCAGGCCCATACAGGCGCGGGAAATACGACTGTGCCCAAACGGACGCTTTGCATCCGGGCGGTATACGATGGGCACCAGCAGCGGGGCAGGTGCGGAGTTCGTCACCCGATACGGTTTCTGGCCCTTGGGGTAGTACCATGTACTGCCCGCAGTGAAGTAGGCCTCCAGCGTGGGCCGATCGCTGTCGGGGTCGCGCGCCAGAACTGCATAGCCCTCCCTCAGCAGGCCTGTCACTTCATCCATCACGCCGGTGGCGTTGCCGCCGTCAATGACCTGCAGGCGCGGAAAACCATTTTCGGCCTGACTGATATACACAAAGCAGCAGCTGGAAATGAGGGCCGACAGCACTGCGCTGTCAAACAGCACATCCGCATTGTTCATGCAATAAATGGTGTTCAGGTCAAAATTATCGTCCCGGAACTCCCGCCAGAGCAAGCGGTCCGCCAGCGAATCCACGGCCTTGCCGCACCAGCCCAGCACCTCTGTGAAGGTGCGGAACTCTGGCGGTGTCACCATGCCGAAGTCCTTCACGGCGTTCTTCATTTCATAATATTTGTAGCGGGTCTGCACCCGCGCCCGCTTTTGCAGCAGGCGGCGGCGCAGGTATGCCATGCCTTTCAGGTCGCTCATAGGGCGGTGCTTTCTCCTTTCGCGAGAAAATATTCACAGTACGGTACGGGAAGGTCAGAGACCCCCCTGGGAGGGGGATATCCCCCCTGTTGTGGTGAGGAAGGTTTGATATCTGCTGCCTTGCTCAATGGCCGCGGTAGGCTGTCCAGTCGGTGCTCAGCGGCAGAGCCAGCGGCGCGTCTGCATCCGCTTCGGCCTGCTTTTCTACCGGCGAAAACAACTTGTCGCTCTTCTGCCGGTTGCACCAGAAATGCGCCAGCTGAAGGTTGGCAAGGTCGCTGGGATGCCCGCCCTTGGCCACGGGAATGATGTGGTCGATGCACGGCGAAAGCGGATGCGGAAACTTGCAGCTGAAATCCACAGGTTTGCCGCAGATGCCGCACACGGTTTGTGTAGCATAGATCTTCTTTTTGTTGCGCTCAAAGGCCAGACGGTGCGTGCCGTCACGGTCTGGGCGCGTAACAGTCTTTGGCATATGCGGCTCCTTGGTCACGGCCTGCTGTGCACCATCGGGAAGGAGCCTTTGCAGGCAGGGGGACTTCTTCGGGGAGGGAGTGTTTTCAAAGCCCATGGGTGCTTTGCAGGCCCGGGGTATCAAAAAAGCCGCCCGGATGATCCGAACGGCAGGAGATTCGCGGTCAGTGCGCAGCTGCCCGCAGCGGCAGCTTGCTGGGCAGGATGGAATGGAACCCGCTTGGCTGTATGCTGCCACGCACTGAGGATGATGCTGCAATGACCTATATTTATCCAATGACCCCGCCGGGGTGCAGACCCTGACAGTGCCGCGGATAACAAAATAAAATTGCCCGGCTGGTACATTCAGGCTGTTGGTCGGTAAGGTGTTCCCCTGTCGCAGCCGGGCAATACAAAAGCCGCAGGGTGTTGGATGTTGTCCAACTCCTTGCGGCTTTCGCAGTCTAATAATATCACAGGTCAAACAGTGCAAAACAGTGCGTCTTTCATCAAAAACAGTGCAAAACAGTGCGCTTTGCTTCAAAAACAGTGCGTTTACTGACACTCCGGGATGTCGAGAGCCTTCACAGCACGCTTGTGCCGCCGGTATATGCGGCTTACATCCATGCCCATCTTGACGGCGATCTGCTCCCACTTCTTGCCGCCGATGTATCGCAGGTACAGGATCTCGTAATCCTGTATGTCCGCGGTCTGGTTCATGACGCTCAGGATCTCCTTGCAGATCCTCTGGCACTCCATCACCTGCGCGTTGGCTGCCTGCATTGCATCCGCGATGCGCTCCACAGATCTAGGTAGTGCCTGACCGTCACCAGCGCCGCCGGGGACAAGGGACAGCACCTGTGTGACGTGCTCTGCGTCTGTACGGTACCGCTCTACCTCTTCCAACTTGATTCTTTCAAGCTTGGCGGCCTTGCGGTACCGCCGCAACCATTCCTTTTTTTCTTCATAGGTCATTGGACTGCATCCTCCCTTTATCAGCGGTGAAAATGTTCCTCGTAGATTTTCAGTGCCACATCTACGGGGAAAAGCGCAACGCCCCCAGCCAGAGCAATGGCAAGCGCCCACGCCATCACAACAAGGGCCATGTATGCTGCATTCATCATTGTTTATCTTCCCTTTCCCAGATACGGCTTTTTAGGCAACGGCATCCAGACCGGAAGGTTATCCGGGAAAGCTGCCACCATATTCCACGGCCAATTTGTTGTGTTCATGTCGCCGGGGTTAACATTGATGCTCAGGACGCAGCCGTCCTCGTTTGCGTCCTCTGCGGTGGGCTTTCTCTCTGCCGTTCTGATCCACTCCGGCCACACGATTGGCTCCAGATCTGGGATGAAATAGCCGAGTGGAACGCCACAGGCATTTGCAATTTTGCGGAGCACTCCAATTTTGGGGTTTCGCAGGCCGTTCTCCCACTGTGCCACATTCTGAAACGTTGTCCCTATCTTTTGGGACAGCTCTTTTTGTGTCAGCCCAGCACTTTTACGGGCATAACGGATCAATTTGCCCATCTCCATTTTCGTTTATCTCCTGTTTACCACCCTGCCGGGCCATCCTCATGGTCTGCGGGTATAAAATCATCCTCGTTGTAATT
>ERZ779874.3487-NODE-3487-length-11645-cov-3.788525_pt1 | contig 11645 bp, 10 predicted proteins | sample MGYA00511031_ERZ779874 | MGnify/ENA primary metagenome ERZ779874 (study PRJEB29588, sample SAMEA2156850) | human gut metagenome | biome: human gut; feature: human-associated habitat; material: faeces | place: Denmark | collected 2008/2010 ...
TCCGCCGGGGTTTCGGCTCCAGTCGGCTGGTATTTTCCGGCTTTTTTGATCGTTTTTTTATACTGCCGGCGGATACGCATATTCGGGGAGAGATAGCCCTCTTTCTTTTCCCGCCGCCACGGCAGATTTTCCCGTTCGTCGTTTCCCTGATGCAGGAAGAGAACTTCGTCCTCCTCATCCTCTGAGAAGGCTTTTCCCGCATTTTTTACGCTCTGGTAAATCGCCCGCAGAACCGCGATTCCGACGGCAACCATCACAAGATACATGACCGTCGTAAAAAGATTCTGGATCCACTGCGGCATCGGTTTGTACTCTTTGTCCCCCAGCATATCGGACAGATCGGCCTGCTCCATGCCCTGCGGCGCCTCGGCCTCCGGTGTTTCGATCGTAAGATCGCTTTCCAGCTCTTTCGGCTCATAACCTGCGATCGCCTCCGCAATCGGATCCTTTCCGTAGAGCGCCGATGGGAGCACGAACAGTACCAGAAGGAGTACTGCAATTTTCAGGATCAGTTTTCCCGTCCGCTGCATCGTCTCCACCGGGAGATTGGCGATTTTCTGATGGTCACGGATGAACCCGTGCATGCCGTCGAGGTACTGGCAGAAGAAGCACAGGAATACATCTGCAAAGAAAAACCAGTAGATCAGATGCCAGTAGAACGGCATTTTCATCAGCACACCGATCACATACTGTATCATAAACCAGAGAAAATGAAGGGGCTTTGGCTCATCGAGGAGCGTCGGGATCTCCCACGCTTCCATATCCGCCAGCGGCATTGAGCCGGCCGGCAGTTCCTGCGCTGCTTTCTTTAACTGGCCTTTGCGGATTCTGACATAGCCGCGGATCAGGAAAATCACAGCGGCCATAAGACCTGTCATCACGCCGGAAAGGCTCTCCAGAAATGCAGGAGAAATACCGTTCTCAAACTTGTTTTTTCCATCGTTTGCCGCCGCAGCCGCTTCAATTACCGCTGCCGCCTGCACACTGAACAGGGAACAGAAAAATTTCGCTGCCAGATACGTCACCGCGCAGACCGCAATTCCGCCAAGCAGAAACTGCCAGAGTGCTTTCGTTTTCCGGATCAGAATCCAGCTTGCGGCGGCCGGAATCAGCAGCAATAAGGATATGGCGCAGAAATACAGCGCCTCCCGTCCCGTCAGCGCCAGAAAACCGGCGGCAAAGCCATAGATGCCGGCGAATAAAAGCCAGACATGAAGCCAGGTCAGCGGGATCTGTACCGGTGTCTTTTTTATTTCCATGGTTTCACCTCCCAGCCGATTGCGGTGTACGCACGGTTCTGCTCCGACGGAACTTCTTCGCCCGGCAGATACGGAATCACCCACAGCACCTGGTTCTGCGCACCGGAGAGCAGATGAAGCGCCTCACGGACCTCATCGGTTCTGTTTTTGGATACGACAACGTAGGTGTGGCCGGTGAGCTCTTTTTCCGCCTCCTTGTGCAGAAACTCCGCGCTGCCTGTGAGATTGCCCCCAAGCTGCACGCACGCCAGTTTCCGGTTCAGCTCCGCTGTTTTTCCGGCGCCCGCTGCCAGATGGACACGCAGCTCCTCGCCGGTCTCCTCATCTTTCGCATTGCTCTTCACCCACAGATTCATCTTGTTTTTCACCATCCGCGCCGCAAGCGAAGACGTGATGCGGATGCTCTCCTCGACCTGCGCTTCCTCGCGCAGAATGTTGGCGTCCTCGATATCGAGAAGCACCGTAACTTCCACGCTCGTCGTCGCGTCAAACTGATTGACCATCAGATCTCCCATCCGTGCCGACGATTTCCAGTTGATGCGGTTCATCGGGTCTTCTTTCCGGTAATCGCGGATACCGGAAAATTCAAACGGGTCCTCGTACAGGCGATTCCGTGACAGAACCATGCCCGACACGGCACGGCAGATCATCTGAATCCGTGCAGTATCGACCTGGCGCGGGTAAACGTACATCTGTGTCTGCTGCGGGTAATCGCTGTAAAGGCCCTCCCGGAAAAAGAGATCGTACGCTACGGCATGCGCACCGGTGATCTCGTAGAATCCTCGTTTTTTCGCCTGAAACGGCAGTGTTCTCGTGACCTGCTGATGAAACAGGAACGAAAAGACATCGCGTTTGTAGCTCTGGTCGGTGATGCTCGCGTTTGCTTTTGCCTCGCGGTCGAATTCCAGATTGCGGCTCATCGAAATGCCAAGCTCGAGTGCCGGAATCGGCAGCAGTTTGTCGTTTACGACGACCTCTTTTAACGTACTCTCCTCGCCCTCATAGATCGCGGAATCCTGGAAGATGACCTGGATTTTCAGATTTTTCTGCCAGTTTTTCTGGTACAGCTTTTTCTGCAGAAACCAGGCGAGCGCCATTCCAAATAGTAATAAAAGAAGCATAGTCCGTTACCTTCCTGACCAGTTTTCGGTCGGCAGATCGATGCGGTTTAAAATTTCCTCGATCACCGATTCTGCGGCTCTTCCGTCGTCTGCGCCGATCTGCATGGTGAGACGGTGTGCGAGTACCGGAACAGCCACGGTCTTGAAGTCCTCCGGCACAACGTAGTTTCGTCCCTGCACCAGCGCGTGGCCCTGTACGGCACGTAAAAATGCGAGTGTTCCACGCGGGCTCACACCGCTTGCAATTTTGCTGTTGACTCTCGTCTCCTGTACGATGCGGACGAGATACTGTACCAGTTCCGGATGCAGGTAGACTTCTTTACACGCCTCCTGCAGGGCACGGATTTCTTCTTTTTGGCAGACGGACGACAGCTCGGCGAGCGGCTCCTCGGTCAGGAAACGGGCGATCATCTGTGTCTCTTCCGCCGGGCTTAATGCTTCCATCGAAAGTTTCATTAAAAAACGGTCCATCTGCGCCTCCGGCAGCGGGAAGGTTCCGAGTGTCTCGAGCGGGTTCTGCGTGGCGATGACGAGGAACGGCTCCTCGAGCGGCCGTGTCACACCGTCCACGGTGATCTGGCGCTCAGCCATGCACTCGAGAAGGCTGCTCTGCGTCTTCGGCGTTGCACGGTTGATCTCATCGGCAAGCAGAATGTTGCAGAAGGCAGGGCCTTTCGAGAAGACAAACTCTCCGCTTTTGGCATCAAAATAATTGAGACCGGTGACATCGGACGGCAGTAAGTCCGGTGTGAACTGGATGCGGCCGAACTCTGCCTCGACGGATTTCGCAAGGGATTTCGCCATGACCGTTTTTCCGGTTCCCGGGACATCCTCGAGCAGGATATGACCTTTGGCAACAAGGCAGGTCAGGACAAGCTCAATCGTGCGCTCGTTTCCGATCATGACCTTTGCGATATTTTCTTTTAATTGCTGCAATACATTATTTTCCATGTTTTGCTTCCTCCAATAGTAAGATTTAATAAAAAAATCCACCCCTCGCTGCTCTGTTTTGTAAGAACAGCACGATAAATTTATTTTACAGCACATATTTTCGGAAGACAAGCAGAAAAAGGACGATGCTGTACATACTTTTCACAGCATCGCCCTTTACGGTTTCTTCTATAAATTAGCTTGTCTCTTACAGTGCTTTCCGGTACAGCGCCTCGATGTCCTGCTGATGGGACGCTCTCGGGTTGACGGCGATGTTTCCGCTCTTCATCGCATCTACCGCCATCGGCACGATTTTGCTCTCGATCTCCTCTGCCGTCACTTCTTTTCCCTTTGCTGCCTGGCGGATCGCATCGGTCAGGCTGGCCGGGATTCCGATGGCTGCGGTCAGCTCGCGGATCGCGCCGACCAGCATCATCGGCTCAAATTCATCGGCGTATGCCGGGATTTCGCTGATGTAGTTGTAGATCTTCAAATATCTTCCATGGTCTGCCAGTGCATTGTACTCTGCGATGACCGGAAGCAGAACGGCATTTGCCACGCCGTGCGGCACATCGAAGAAGGCGCTCACAGGATGACTCATTGCATGGACATTTCCAAGTCTTGCGCAGGAAAATGCAATACCCGCGAACAGCGAACCGGTCAGCATCGCCTCTGCGGCTTCGAGATCGGTTCTGCGCGCCACGAAACGGCGGATATTTTTACCGATCAATTCCATCGCTTTTTCTGCCATGGCATCGGAGAACGGAGATGCGGCTGTGGAAATATAAGCCTCCTCCGCATGGATAAAGGCATCGATACCGCAGGCTGCTGCAACGAATGCCGGAGCGGAAGTTAAAAGTTCCGGATCAAGAATGGCATACTCCGGCAGAAGTTCATAGCTGAATACGGTCAGCTTGTAATTTCTGCTGTGGTCGGTGATCACGGAAAATGCGGTCACCTCGGAGCCGGTTCCCGCAGTCGTCGGAATGGCAATCAGCGGGACAATTTTTCCCGGCACTTTGTGTGCGCCTTCGTATTCTGTGATGCTTCCGCCGTATTTTGCCGTCACACCGACGGCCTTTGCAACGTCCATCGGAGAACCGCCGCCGAGTGCTACGAGAAAGTCTGCGCCGGAAGCAAGATAGCTCTCGGTTGCTTTTTCTACTGTCGTCACAGACGGATTCGCCTCAATATCTGTGAAAATATCGGCTGCGATGCCGGCTGCTTTCAGACTTTCCGCTGCTTTGTCCACAACGCCCATTTTTTTCAGGGTAGGACCGGAAAGAATCATCGCATGGGTTCCGCCCATCTTCTTGGCACACTCCGGCAGTTTGGCAAGCGTTCCTGCTCCGACAATAATATTCTGTGGAATCGAAAATTCGAATGGATTCATCTTATTTTTCCCCTTTCTTTCAGAAAGCGTGCCGAAAATTTTTCTTTCCGACACGCTTTGTTTTATCCTATCTCAGCTTCAGCCAGCCATTTTGGCAAGAACACGGTCGATCGCTGCATCGATAACAACGTCGAGTTCCGCATCGTCTGCCTCCGGCATCAGGGACGCTGCGTCCTCGTCGGAGATCAGCTCAATCAGACTGCCGAATTTCTCTTTATATTTGAACTTGCAGACTGCAAAGAATACAACACCGAGGAGGCTCCAGCCGCCTACCATCAGCCACTCCTGCCATACCAGTGTTCCGCCGGAACCAGGAATGCAGTAAACAAGCACCATGCATCCGGACATCAGAACCGCCATGGTTCCAACAAATTTGTATGCCGGAACACAGTACGGACGCGGCATATCCGGCTCTTTCTTCCGCAGGATCAGGAAGGAAAGAGATACCATACAGTAGGCAAGACAGCATCCAAAGTTACCTGCATCACAGATCCACACCATCATGCCTCGTCCTGCAAACGGAGCCAGCATAGTCAGCGCGCCGATCAGGAACAGGGCGTTGATCGGAGTTTTGTGCTGCGGATGAAGCTTTGCGAACATCGGCGGAATCATGTAGGATTCAGCCATAGAGTACAGGGCACGGGAACCGCCGATCATAAAGGAGTTCCAGGATGTGATGATACCGCACATACCGCCGACGATGATGACTTTTGCCATAACCGCTGTACCGAACGCTTTCGCCATCGCATCTGCTGTGACAAGTCCGGTTCCTGCTTCCGAGCTCAGGATTTCGGACGGGTTCAGCACATAGCCGACAGCCAGGATAACACAGGAATAGAAAACAACAGCGAGTACAACGGAGAGAATCATCATTTTACCGATTTTCTTTAACGGAACGTTGATTTCCTCTGCTGCCTGCGGGATAACGTCAAAGCCGATGAAGAAGAACGGGGTAACAACAGCAACTTTGATGATGTTCTGGAACATCGTTCCGGTGCTCTCGCCGACGAACATCTGTCCCTGCAGATTGCTGGAATCTCCGTTGATCACGGATGCCACAATCAGAAGGATACCAGCGCCGCCGATGATACAGGTAAGGACCGTCTGCAGAACGGCTGCTGTTTTTGCGCCCAGCACATTGATCAGTGTGATGAGGAACGCTACAATAACGGCTACGGCTACCCAGGAAGCATAGATATCAAATCCTGCCACGCTGTACATATAGCCTTTCAGGAATCCCGGCCACAGATATGTGATGATGGTTGGGAAGGCGCACGCCTCGAAACACGTAACACTGACGTATCCTAAAATAATCGCCCAGGTACAGATGAACGAACCGTTCGGGCCCATCGCCTTGTAGCTGAAGACGTGCTCGCCGCCGCACTGCGGCATCGCTGCAGTCAGTTCTGCGTAAGTCAGTCCGATGAAGAAGATCATGACACCGCCGATCGCAAACGCAATTGAAGCTCCTACAACGCCGCCCTTCTGAATCCAGCTTCCTGAGGATACGACCCAGCCCCAGCCGATCATGGCTCCAAAAGCGATGACGAGAATATCCCATGCACCTAATACTTTGTCAAATTCTGATTTTTTCTGTTCCATGGCTTATTCCTCCCCGCTTCCGTATTTCTTCTGAATCAGTTCCTCGAGATACTCCGCTGTGCCCTCCACACCAAGGAATGCACTGTTGATCAGAATGTCTCGGTTGTGCCGGTCTCCGCGGTTGCTGCCGGTCAGCGCCAGATGACGCTTGTGATACCGTTTGTCCTTCTCGAGCAGCAGAATTTTTGCATCGCTCTCGGAAAGGCTGTGGCTCTTCATGATATTCTGAATGCGGATCTCATCCGGTGCATAGATAAAAGCCCGGAGGAGCTTGATATCTTTGCTGTCCTTTAAGATGTAATCCGCGGATCGTCCGATGATGACGCAGGCCTCTTTTTCTGCCAGTTTCCGGATGATCTGCTTCTGTACATGAATCGCACGCTCGGTCAGGTCCGCATATTTGGAGAAGGATCCACGGACATCGCCCTCGGCTCCTTTTCCGGCAATCGTACCGCCCTCTTCTACACGGTTCATGATGTCTTTCGGAATTCCGACTTCTTCAATAATCTGATCCACCAGCTCGCGGTCGTAGAACTTAATTCCGAGATCCTCCGCAATTTTCCTGCCGATGGCATTTCCTTTGGCTCCGTACTCGCAGCCGATTGTGATAACCAGATGTCCCATACCGTTTTCCTCTCACATTTAATTTCTCTGTTTTACCTGTTGTTTCCGATTCACAGAATGAAAAGAAAAACAGGACCGGGGCGAAGCATGGTTCTTTGCTTTTTGACGTCCTTGTCCTGTTCTTTTCACGCTATGAGATTTTCTTTGTTTCTATAAGAATTCTTTATTTTTCCAGAGCTTTTACGGTTTCTTCGATGATAGCAACTGCCTTGTCGCAGTCCTCCTCGGTTACGATAAGCGGAGGGATCAGACGAATGATGTGCGCTCCGATGGCTGTGATCAGCAGATGGCGGTCAAGGCAGCCATGTTTGACTTCTACGCCGCTGATGGTATCATCAAACTCTACGCCGACCAGCAGTCCCTGATGTCTGACTTCTTTGACATGCGGCAGTTTTGCTAATTTTTCTGCGAAGTAATCACCGACTTTCTTTGCATTTCCGGCAAGGTCGCGGTCGATCAGTTCGTTGACTTCTGCCAGTGCTGCTGCACAGCTGACTGGATGGCCGCCGAAGGTAGTTCCGTGAGATCCCGGGGTAAAGGCTTTTGCTACTTCAGCTGTTGCGCAGATTGCGCCAATCGGCATTCCGCCGCCAAGACCTTTTGCCATGGATACGATATCCGGTTTGATGCCGTAGTTCATGTAAGACATTACCGCACCGGTTCTGCACCAGCCGGTCTGTACTTCATCAATCAGAAGCAGCATGTCGTTCTCATCACAGAACTTCCGGAGTCCCTGCATGAACTCTTTCGTTGCCGGATGAACACCGCCTTCGCCCTGTACCGGCTCAACCATGATGGCGATGGTGTTTTCGGTACATGCATCTTTGAAGGCCTGCAGATCATTGTACGGTGCATAGGAGAAACCGTAGGTCATCGGTCCGAATCCAACCTGGCATCCGTTGCCCGGCTGACCGGTTGCAGACATGGCACCGAAGGTTCTTCCATGGAAGCCCATCTTTGCGGTTACGATGTGGTAACGGTTCGGGCCGTATTTCTCGATGCCGTACTTTCTTGCCATTTTGATCATGGCCTCGTTCGCCTCGGTACCGGAGTTCTGATAGAAGATCTTGTCCATGCCGATGGTCTCGCAGACTTTCTCAGCAAGCAGTGCCTGCGGGATGGTGTATGGATAGTTGAAGGTATGCATGATATCGTCGAGCTGCTCTTTTGCTGCAGCAACAACTTTCGGGTTTCTGTTTCCGGCGTTGTTTACGGCGATGCCTGCGTAAAAGTCAAGATACGGCGTTCCGTTTTCGTCGTACATGTACATCCCCTCTGCGGTTTCTGCAAGGAAATCGAAACGCTCGTAGGTCTCGATCATGTACTTGTTTACTTTGTCTTTGATGTCCTGAACCGTTAATCCTGTGTCTTTTAATCTCATAGTGTTATCCTCCCATAGCGTTGAAAAGATTTTTTAAATAAAAAACAAAAAAGCAAAGACTACTCGTTGGTAAGCGTCTTTGCTTTGTTTTTCGTTTATTATTTTGTACAACCATACAATAGCACCACTCCCTATATTTGTCAATTACTTTTTTTTAAAAAGTTTTTTATTTTTTGTTTTTTCTTTAACACCCGCTTTTTCTATTCTTTTTTGATGTTTTTTCGTCTTCCGCCGTATTTTTTTCATATCCGTTGTTTTTTATTCTGATGTTCCAGCGGATTTCTGTCCATTATATTGAACAGTTCATTCAAAAAAAGAAAGCCTGTTATTCTGCGGCTTTTAGTGATAGTCGAGAAAGAAACACATGCAGCTCGTCTTCTCCGTCCCTCTGTTGCGGTAGATGTGGGTCTGGTCTGTCTCGAAACGGAATGCCTGCTTCAGGTGGATCTCATGCTCTTTTCCATTGCACTCCACGGTCATCACGCCGTCTGTCACCACCAGGTACTCTCTTGTTTTCTCTCCGTGGCCGCCGCTCACATACGTTCCGCCCGGTTCGATGTCGATGCGGTAGATTTCCACAAGCCGCGTGTCCTCATACGGAAAGCACGTCCACACAGTGTACTGCCCCTCCACCTCTTTCGTCGGAACCAGATCCTCCGGCGTCACAAGATAACTATCCACCAGCGGCGTTGCAATCAGCTCCTGAAATTCAATCCGCAGGCCGCTCGTAATCTTCCCGAGCACGCCAAGCGACGGGTTCGCCGTTCCCTTTTCGATCTGCGAGAGCATACTCTTGCTGACCCCGGTCTGCTCTGAGGCCTGGTCGAGACTCATCCCTTTCGACTGCCGGATCCGTTTCAGATTGACCGCCACATTTTCTGTCAGATAATCCATGTTCTTCCACCTGCCTTTCTTCGTATTTCGCTCATTGTAGCACACCTTCCTCCGATATTCCAGTGAATATTTTCAAACTTTCTGCCGCCTTTCCCCGCTTCGCCTTTCTTTTCTTCCTTTATCCGCCCGGGTTTCAGGCGCTTTTCTCTGCCTTTCCCAGGAAAAGCGCCCTTCCGCCGGATTTGTATTTTTGTCAGACCTTTTCCATCCGCATCTGCCGCAGAATCTTCTTTTCCATCCGCGACACCTGCACCTGCGAAATCCCCAGTTTTCCGGCGATCTGCGCCTGCGTCATGTCCTGAAAATAGCGCATGTAGATGAGCTGCCGCTCCTTCGCGGGCAGTCGTCCCAACAGCTCTTCCAAGAAAATCCGGTTCAGCAGCTTTTCCTGCCCGTTCTCTTTTTCCGGAATGCGGTCCATCAGAGAAATATCGTGGTTTTCCCCCTGATAGATGGTCTTCTGCAGCGATTCCACCTCCGCGCCGGACTCCATCGCCTCCACGATTTCCTCCACGGTAACATCAAGCTCCCCCGCTATCTCCGCCAGCGTCGGATCGCGCCCGTTCTCCCGCTCCAGCCGCTCCCGCACCGCATACGCTTTCCACGCCAGTTCCCGGATCGGGCGGCTCACCTTCACCCTCCCCCTCCGACCGCAGAAACCGCCGGATCTCCCCCGCAATCATCGGAACCGCATACGTCGAAAAACAGACTTCAAACGAAGGATCAAATTTATCAATCGCCTTCAACAGCCCAATGCTCCCGATCTGGCACAGATCCTCCATCTCCACCCCGCGGTTTGCAAACCGCCTCACCATGCTCCAGACCAGTCCCATATTTTCCTCTGCCAGTGTATCCCTTGCCGCTTTATCCCCTTCGTGTGCCTTTTCGATCAGGGCAAGCGTATGTTCCATGCATTCTGACTCCTATGACTTCCGATCCGGCCCTTACATTTCCGGATGCACACCGATTTTCCGTTTCATCACCACTTCCGTCCCCCATCCCGGATGCGACCTTACTTCCAGCTCATCCATAAACGCCTCCATAAACGAAAACCCCATCCCCGACCGCTCCAGCTCCGGGCAGGTCGTAAACATCGGCTCCATCGCCTTCTCCACATTTTCAATCCCGACGCCGGTATCTTTTACCGTCACCTGAAACACCTTCTCCTCCAGATCCAGCACACACTTCATCTGAATTTTCCCTTTTTCCTGCCGGTATCCGTGAATCATCGCATTCGTAACCGCCTCCGAAATCGCCGTCTTGACATCCGCCACTTCCTCCACCGTCGGATTCAGCTGCGCCAGAAACGCCGCCGCAGACACCCGCGCAAAACTCTCATTGCAGGGACGGCTCTCAAATTCCAGCGTCATCGTATTCCACCGCATCTTCTCTTCTGTTTTCATCCTTTCTCGCATCATCCCATTCCCCTTTCTGCCCACTCCCCGTCCAAAACCTACTTCCACGTCTTCTCCTCTTCCACCTCAATCACCCGCGTCACCCCCGACATCACCAGAATCCTCCGCATCCGCTCTCCCACATGCACCGCTCTCACCTTCCCGCCAATCAACTCCATCTCCCGAAACCTCCCCATCACCAGTCCAATCCCCGAACTGTCCATAAACACCGTCTTCCGAAAATCAAACACCACCTCCCTCACATTCCTCTCCACCAAAATCTCCCCCGCCTCCTCCCGAAGCCGGTCAGCCACAAAATGATCCACCTCTTCCGGAAGCCGAATCGTCATCACCGCATCCTTCACCCAAACACGATTATCCATTTCCCATCCTCCCTCTTTCCTGTCATAAAATAAAAAACACAAAAGATTTTTCGCCGTAAAGCGAATTTCATCTTTTGTGTTTTATCTTCTCACTTTTATACTTTTTTGCCCTTCGTCCCACGCACCCTCCGCGTAGTCAGTGGTATCAGCCCGACGAAACAGCGCCGCATCTCCTGCGGCATTCTGCCCCGTGGGCGTCCGTCCTCACTATTCCTCCGTCTTCACAGTCCCCCCCAGCGCCTCAATCTGCTGCTCGGCCTTAGTAGCCTTCTGGGTTCCCGGGAACTTATCGATGATCTCCTGGAACACCAAAATCGCATTATCGGTATCCCCACTCAGCCGATACGCATGCGCCAGATAGTTAAGCACCGTATAGTCACTGTCGTTGATATTCTTAGCCTTCGAAAGCTTATCAATCGCCTCAGTGTAATTCGCATCGTCAAATGCATTCACACCCGACTGCGAAAGCTCCTGGAACATAGACGACTGCATGCTCTTGTAAATAGTGTCATACACAGCCTTTGCGTCCACAGAAAGCACCTCCGGGTTGACCTCGGTCAGTGCGTTTGTTGCGTTGCTCGTGTTGCCCTGCTGCTGCGCTTCCACAGCCTTTAGAATGTTCTCGTAGGAAGCCGCCGTATCCTGTGCCGTCTGGATCTGCTGC
>ERZ779874.3488-NODE-3488-length-11643-cov-7.224802_pt1 | contig 11643 bp, 9 predicted proteins | sample MGYA00511031_ERZ779874 | MGnify/ENA primary metagenome ERZ779874 (study PRJEB29588, sample SAMEA2156850) | human gut metagenome | biome: human gut; feature: human-associated habitat; material: faeces | place: Denmark | collected 2008/2010 ...
CTACGGCAGCGGGGAAGAGCTGGAACCCTTCCATCCGGTGCTGCTGGCCGAAAGCTGCGCCGACCTTACCGACCGGCTGCTGGCAGCCCGGGTATGACAGGAAGTTTCATTCCTTCGGAAGGAGAATGGATAGAATATGAGAAGCAATAATCAACAGGAGAACAAGGCGCTGACCCCGATGCAGAAGCAGGCGGTGCTGGTGTGCATCGTGTGCGCACTGGCGGCGCTGCTGACCATCGGTATCACTCTTACCATGCTCAAGCGGGGCAAGAACCCGACGGAGCAGCCGGGGGATTCTTCCATTATTACCCCTGCGCCCGCTCCGGAAGGGGAGGAGGATATCTCCGACCACTACCAGATCAACGAGACTTCCAGCGCACTGCTCACCGGGACTGCTGATGCTGGTGACGCCTATCAGGAGCAGACCCTTTTTATCGGCGATTCCAACACGGTGCGTTTGTACGCCAACGGTCTGATCTCGTTGCAGCAGTTCTGCGCCAAGGAAGGCATTGGCACCAGTGCCGCCCTGAACGAGGGCATCGTTACCTTTAAGCGGGACGATAACCGCTACACCATCGCGCAGGCGGTGGCCAAAATGAAGCCCCGCCGGGTGGTCATTATGCTGGGCACCAACGACAACGGCATGAATACCGAGGACTTTATCAGCAACTACACCGCGCTGGTACAGGCCATTCAGGCCAGCTATCCCTATACCGATATCATCGTCAACACGGTGCCGCCGGTCCCGTCCAACCACTCCAACTACCCCAATATGGATCAGACCCGCATTGATGATTTCAACATGGCGCTGCTGACCATGTGCGAGCAGCTGGACGTCAAGTTCCTCAACTCTGCCGAGGCACTGAAGGACGCCAACGGCTACGGCAATGTCGATTACTACCAGAGCGGGGATATCCACCTCAAGCCCGCAGGCCTGAAGGTGCTGCTGAAGTATCTGCGCACCCACGCTTACGAGACCGAGGATCGCCGCCCGGATACCAATAATATCCCCACCCGTGCCGAGTATACCGCCAACCCCAGCTCTGCGGTGGAGGCACCCAGCAGCTCGGAGACGGTCTCCTCCTCTGTTGTTGAGGAAAAAACGGAGTATCAGGCGGACTATCGCGTGGACAAAACCGGCGGCGGCTCCCTGACCTGCGGCGACGAGAGCGGCAAGTCTCTTACCGTCAAGGTGACCAGCGCCGCCCAGAGCGTTAAGGTGACCGCTGTGCCGGAGGACGGCTATGTGTTCGTCAAGTGGAGCGATGGCGTGACCAAGCGCACCCGCACTGATACCAATTTTGACCAGAACGTGGATGTGACCGCTGTGTTTGCAGCAGCCTCTATCCAGGTCAGCAGCAGCGGTAAGGCTGGGCTGGGGGATTCCTATACTTTTAAGGCAACCCTCAAGGGCAAGTATCTGGATGCTTCCAGCATCCGCTGGTATGTCAACGGCAGCGAGGTAACACAGGCTGCCGGTAAGACCACCGTAAAGGGCGAGGTAGACCCCTCCATGGTGGGCGGCACCTTCCGGGTGTATGCCACCGCCAGCTATAATGACTGCACCGTCACCAGCAACAAGCTGGAACTTACGGTCAGCGGTGGAACGTCCGGCAGCACCAGCAGTTCCAGCAGCTCCAGCGCTTCCTCTAAGGAGGATAAGCCTGCATCCTCCAAGGAAGAAACGTCCTCCTCTAAGGAAGAAAAACCGGCCTCTTCCAAGGAAGAGAAACCCGCTTCCTCCAAGGAGGAGAAGCCCGCTTCTTCCTCCTCGAACGGTACTTCTGAAAGCGCTGGCAGCTCCTCCAAGGTGGAGAAGCCTGCCTCTTCTGCGGCATCTTCTAAGGAAGAAAAGCCCGTCTCTTCTTCGCAGAGCAGTTCCTCTTCCAAGGAGGAAAAACCAGCCTCTTCTAAAGAGGAAAAGCCCGCGTCCTCCAAGACCGAAGCTAGCGCCAGCAAGGAAGCTGCCAACTAAGGGCACATTTCCTCCTTGCGCCGCATAGGCTGGCGAGAGAGGAAGGTGGAGCCCTTATGTACTGGGAAGCGATGCGCACACCCTCCCTGCCCGGGGAGAATGACGTGACCAACGGCAGCGTGGATTACTATGATACCGACTGGGAAAACGTGGATAACAGCGCACTGGAGGAAGAAATGCAGAAATGTGGTCTGACGCCCTGCGAGGGTAAAACAATGTGCCCGGACAACGCCCCGGCACAAACAGACCTGTCTGCGTATGAAATCGTTTCTGAATAATGGGAAGCCAGCTCTGCCGGGGGTGGGGCTGGCTTCTCCCTGTTGATACACCAAAGTGGGAAATGCTGAAAAGAAAGTGAGATACTATGGCAAAATATTATTGCATCCTGTTCGATGCAGACAATACGCTGCTCAACTTTGACGCAGCCGAAAACAAGGCGCTGGCCGAAACGCTGGTGAACTACGGCATCGAGCCGGACGCCGAGACCGTGCAGACCTACCGCACCATCAACGAGGAACTGTGGCGGCAGCTGGAAAAAGGCCAGATCCGCCGCGAGAAGCTGTTCAGCGAGCGGTTCAGCCGCTTTTTAAAGGCCATCGATGCCGCCGGTGACGGCGTGGAGATGAACCGCTTCTATCTGGAGCAGCTCTCCACCCACCCGGACTTGATGAGCGCCGAGGTTTTGGACGTGCTGCGGGAGCTTTCCGAGGTGGCAACGCTGGCTATCGTCAGTAACGGTGCCCAGATGGTGCAGACCCGCCGTCTGGCAGAAAGCGGCGTGATGAACTTTATGGAGGATGTGTTCATCTCTGAGAAAATGGGCTGCGAAAAGCCCAATGCCCGCATCTTTGATGCCGCCTTGCGCGCACTGGGCGTGGAGAACCGGGAGCACGTTCTGATGGTGGGCGACAGCTTGGCCAGCGATGTTCAGGGCGGCAGCAACGCCGGGCTGGATACCTGTTGGTATAACCCCAACCACGCTGAGAACCCCGGTAAGGTGATCCCCACCTACGAGATCGCCAGTCTGGAGGAACTGTATCCGCTGGTGATGGAGCAGGAGGAACTGGCCAACGTTGGCCTGAAGAACCGCCGCCACCAGTGCTGAAACTAAAAAAACGGATAACGGAACAAAACTATGCTGATACATTTGGAAAAACTGGGTAAGACCTTTGGCGAAAAGGTGGTGTTGCACGATGTGACCGCCAGTGTCGAGCGGGAAGATCGCATCGGCATTGTGGGACAGAACGGTGCAGGCAAGACCACTCTGCTCAAGATTCTTACCGGCGAATATCAGGACTACGAGGGCGAGTTCAGCGTGACCCACGGGGTAACACTGGGCTATCTGGAGCAGAACGCAAAGCTGGACGCCACGCTGGATATCTACGGCGAGATGCGCGCCACTTTTGCCCCGGTGCTGGATGCCATGGCGCAGATGCAGATCTTGGAACGCCGCATGGCTGCCCAGCCCGATAACGCCGACCTGCTGGCACAGCACGATGCCCTGCAAAATATCGTGGACGCCGCCGATGGCTACAACATGGACGTGAATATCAAAAAGGTGCTGTCCGGCATGGGTTTTGCACAGGATACATGGCAAAAGAACATTGCAGTGCTCTCCGGCGGCGAGCTGACGCGGCTGCGCTTGGCAAAGCTGCTGCTGGAAAAGCCCGATGTCCTCATTCTGGACGAGCCCACCAACCACTTGGACTTTGCCACCATGGAATGGCTGGAAAACTATCTCAAGGGCTACTCCGGTGCGGTGCTGGTGGTCAGCCACGACCGCTATTTCCTCGATAATGTCTGTACAAAGATCTGGGAGGTGTCCTTCCAGACCATGACCACCTACAAGGGCAACTTCTCGGCCTATCTGCCCCAGAAGGAAGCCGCCGATGCCCTGCGCCAGAAGCAGCACGATGCCGACGTGGCACTGGCTGAAAAGCTGCAGGACTATGTGGACCGCAACCTTGTGCGCGCCTCCACCACCAAAATGGCACAGAGCCGCCGCAAGCAGCTGGAAAAGCTGGAGATCACCGAGGCGCCCAAGGACGAGACCAACCAGCTGAAGTTCCGCTTTGAATATGACGTAGAACCGTGGAATGAGCTGGTGATGCTGAAAAATCTCAGCATCAAGATCGGGGAGCGTACCCTGCTGGAACCCTTTACCTATACGGTCTGCCGCGGGCAGCGGCTTATCATTGCCGGCCCCAACGGTGCGGGCAAATCCACCCTGATGCAGGTGCTGGATGGCAAGCGCCGCCCCTCCGGCGGCATGGTGCGGCTGGGCACCGGAGCACGTCCTAGCATCTTTGCCCAGCAGCAGAACCGTCTGGGGCAGGGCAGGGTCATTGACGTCATCTGGAACAAGTACCCTCGCATGACCGAGCTGGAAGTGCGCAGCCACCTTGCAAAGCTGGGCTTCCGGGGCGATACGGTGTTCAAACCCTGCGAAGCATTGTCCGGCGGCGAGCTGGCGCGTCTGCGCTTTGCGGAGATCGTGCTGGAGCGCCCGAATCTACTGTTTTTGGACGAGCCTACCAACCACTTGGACATCTATACCCGCGAGAACCTGACTGAAGCACTGATGGCCTATACCGGCACCCTGCTGCTGGTCACCCACGACCGTCACCTGATGAACAGTCTGGCCTGTCCCATCCTCTACCTTGAGGACGGCAAGGCGGTGCTTTACCCCAGCTACGATGCCCTGATGGGTCGTGCCGCCCCGGCGCAGGCCGCCCAGAAAGCTGCCGAGCCTGCCAAGACCGGCTACGGCAAGGAACAGCGCCGCCGCCGCGCCGAGCTGCGCGCCAAGATCAAGGCCTGTGAGGACGAGATGGAGGCCTGCGGTGCACGCGAGGTGGAGCTGGACAACGAGATCAACTCCCCGGAGGTTTACAACGACCCCGACCTGCTGCGCCAGAAAAGCGATGAGCTGAGCGACCTGCGCTTCCATCAGGAAGAGCTTTTTGCCGCATGGGAAGCCGCTATGGAAGAGCAGGAAGCCTACGAGCAGACGCAGCAGCCCGAAGAATAAAGGAGCGTATCCTCTATGCCTAAAAATCACCGCAACTATCAAAAAACACGGCACATCGCCCTGTCCGGTCTGCTGTTTGCGCTGGCCATGGCGCTTTCCTTCATCGAGGGAACGCTGGTCATCCCGGGGCTTTTGCCGGGCATGAAGCTGGGGTTTGCCAACATCGTGGTCATGTACGCTTTGTTCTTCATGGGTCCCCGACAGGCACTGGTGCTGGATGTGCTCAAGGCGCTGTTCGTCTTTCTGGTGTCCGGCTTCACGGCGGGCTTTCTCTCGCTGTGCGGCGGGCTTTTGTCCCTTGCGGTGATGTGGGTGCTGTACTATCTTCTGCCGGTGCGGCCCACATGGTTCATTCTGTCGGTCTGCGGCGCACTGGCGCATAACGTGGGGCAGCTGCTGGGCGCGGGGGTCATCATCTCCTCGTCCTTGTCGCTGTACTACGCGCCGGTCATGCTGGTGCTGGGGCTTGTCATGGGCGCGCTCACCTCGGTCACCCTGCGGGCGCTGCTGCCCGCGCTGGGCAAAATGGGCTTCAATACCCACGAAAACCGCCCCGATTGACCGACCACTCCGGCAGGGCAGTTGCATTTTGGCCGGAAATCTGTATAATAAGGAAACAACTGTATTTTTATCAAAAAGACCCCAAAGGATAGCGCTGCCGCAGCACAGGGATTCGAGCGGCAGTCGGGAGGTGTTTGTATATGTCTGAAAAAGTTACCATCAAGGTCGAGCGGAAGGAGCTCCATCTGCCCACCATCGCACTGCGCGGGCTGGTGGTGTTCCCCAACAACCTTGTTCATTTTGAAGTCGGGCGGGAAAAGAGCATTGCCGCTGTGGAGTGGGCTATGGCCAACAACTCTAACGTATTTCTGGTAGCCCAGAAGGAGATGGAGACCAGCGAGCCCACCCAGCAGGATCTGTATACCTACGGCGTAGTAGCTGAGGTCAAGCAGGTGCTGCGCGTGTCGGACGAGCTGGTCAAGGTGCTGGTAGAGGGCAAGTACCGCGCCAAGCTGACCGAGCTGGATACCACCGGCGATTTTCTGCTGTCTGCCGTGCGCTCCGCTCCGGTGCGCGCTGCAAAGCCCGAAGAGGCTGTGGAGACCGAGGCGCTGCTCCGCGCCCTCAAGACCGGCTTTGACGAATATCTGGGCATGAACCCGCGCCTTGCCAAGGACGTGGTGTTCACCATCGTTTCCAGCGATGACCCCATGTTCCTCACCGAGTATATGCCGGCAAACCTCTTGTTCCGCTACGAGGACAAGCAGGCCGTGATGAACGAGAACACCCTCAACGGCCGTCTGCAGCGCCTTGTGGAGATGCTGCGCCGCGAATGCCAGGTGATGAAGATCGAAAAGGAGATCGCGGAAAAGGTCAACGAGTCCATGGACAAGAACCAGCGCGATTACTACCTGCACGAGCAGCTGCACATCATCAACGACGAACTGGGCGAAGGGGACGATACCCACGCCGAAGCTGATGATTACCGCCGCAAGATCCGGGAGCTGCACCTTGCCGAGGACAGCGAGAAAAAACTGCTCAAGGAGGTAGACCGCCTGTCCCGGATGCAGAGCAGCAATCAGGAAGCCACGGTCATCCGTACCTATCTGGATACCTGTCTGGATCTGCCGTGGAACACCATGACCGTGGATGATCTGGATATCCACCGCGCCCAGCAGATTTTGGATCGGGACCACTACGGCCTGAAAAAGGTCAAGGACCGCATTCTGGAAACGCTGGCCGTGCGCAAGCTGGCACCGGACGTGAAGGCACAGATCATCTGTCTGGTAGGCCCTCCGGGCGTTGGCAAGACCAGTATTGCGCGCTCCATCGCCGAAAGTCTTGGCCGCAAATATGTGCGCATCAGTCTGGGCGGCGTGCGCGACGAAGCCGAGATCCGCGGCCACCGCCGCACCTACATCGGTGCTATGCCCGGCAAGATCATCAGCGCCATGATCACCGCCAAGTCCTCCAACCCCCTGATGCTGCTGGACGAGATCGACAAGCTGGCAGGGGACTTCCGGGGCGACCCGGCGGCAGCTCTGCTGGAGGCGCTGGACCCGGAGCAGAACAGCACCTTCAACGATCATTTCATTGATATCCCGTTTGATCTGAGCCATGTGCTCTTTATTACCACCGCCAATGATCTGGGCAGCATCCCCGGCCCGCTGCGGGACCGCATGGACGTCATCGAGCTGCCCAGCTACACCCGCGTGGAAAAGTATAACATTGCCCGCAAGCACTTGCTGCCCAAGCAGCTTAAGGCCTGCGGCCTGACCGGCAAGGTCACCATGAACCAGAGCGCACTCTACGGCATCATCGACGGCTACACCCGCGAGGCCGGTGTGCGTAATCTGGAGCGTACCATCACCAGCGTGCTGCGCAAGTGCGCCCGCAAGATCGCTTCCGGTGAGGTGGAGAGCGTGGCGGTGACTGCCACCATGCTGGAGGAACTGCTGGGCCCCCGCATCGTCAAGCCGGACTTCCTCAACCGCACTAACGCCGTTGGCATCGCCAACGGTCTGGCATGGACCAGCGTAGGCGGCGAGACCCTGCCCATTGAGGTGCAGGTTATGGACAACGGTACCGGCAAGATCACCGTTACCGGCTCTCTGGGCGATGTGATGAAGGAGAGCGCACAGCTGGCGGTCACTTGGGTGCGCGTCCACGCCGAGGAATACGGCATCGACCCCGAGCGGCTGAAAAAGTGCGATCTGCACATCCACGCCCCGGAGGGCGCTGTGCCAAAGGACGGCCCTTCTGCGGGTGTCACCCTGACCACGGCATTGGTGTCCTGCCTGTCCGGCGTACCGGTGCGCGGCGATGTGGCCATGACCGGCGAGATCACCCTGCACGGCAATGTGCTGCCTATTGGCGGTCTGCGGGAAAAGAGCATGGCTGCCTACCGTGAGGGCATGAAGACCGTGCTCATCCCCAAGGACAACGAGCCTGATCTGTATGACGTGGATGAGGAGGTCAAGAAGAATCTGACCTTCCTGCCCATGCAGAACCTTTCGCAGGTGCTGGCTGCCGCCCTGCTCAAGCCGAAGGCGGCAAAGAGCACCGCAGGCCGCCCCCGCACCAAAAAGTCCAAAGCAGGGGAAAGCCGCATCCCCGCCGCGCCTGAGAAGAACCAGCCGGGCGCTGTCTGCTGAAAAACAGAAAGGAACACGCCATGATCTTCAATAAAGCTGATTTTATTGCCAGCTATGGCATTTCCAGCCAGCTGCCCGAAAGCGACCGCCCGGAGCTGAGCTTTTCGGGGCGCTCCAACGTGGGCAAATCCAGCCTGATCAACAAGTTGTGCAGCCGCAAAAATCTGGCGCGCGTGTCCAGTACGCCGGGCAAAACGGCTACCATCAACTTCTATTCGGTGGATGACTGCTATTTTGTGGATCTGCCGGGCTACGGCTACGCCAAGGTGAGCAACGCCGACCGCGAGCGCTGGGATGACCTCATCAACAGCTACTTCGAGGCGCCCCGCCACCACACCCTGCTGGTGCAGCTGCTGGACTGCCGCCACGCACCCAGCGCAGACGATCTGCAGATGCTGCGCTACCTGCACTACCACCGCATCCCCTATGTGGTGGCGCTGACCAAGGCGGACAAGCTGAAAAAGAGCCAGCTTGCCAAAACGCAGGAGGACTTTGAAAACATCTGCCGCCCCTACGGCTGCCAGAAAGTAGTGCTGACCAGCGGCGAAAACGGCTACGGCATCCCGGAGCTGCAAGCAGTACTCAACGCCGCAGTGGCTGCGGAAAACGAGGAAGCGGAGTAACGCCATGGCTTACAACGAATTTGCCTATTTTTACGATGAATTCAACGGCGAGGCGGACTACGACGCCCTGTACAGCCAGATCCATGCAAAGCTGGAAGCTCACGGCATCCACGACGGCATTGTGGCCGACCTTGGCTGCGGCACCGGGGAGCTGACCCTGATGCTGACGCAGGCGGGCTACGATATGATCGGCATCGACCAGTCGGAGGAGATGCTCTGCGTGGTGCGGGATAAGGCCGAGCAGCTGGGGCTTTCCGGTCGTTTGCTGCTGCTCCGGCAGGACCTGCTCAAGCTGGATCTTTACGGCACCATCCGGGCGGCGGTATCTACCTTTGATACCTTCAACCACATCCCGGATCTGGATACCGCCATTGCCAACGCGGGCTTTTTCATGGAAAAGGGCGGGGTGTTCCTGTTTGATATGAACACCCCCTATAAGCACCAGAAGGTTCTGGGCGATAACGAATTCACCTTTGAGGAAGAGGATGCTGCCTGCGTGTGGCGCAACCACTATAACGCCGCCGACCGCAAGGTGGAGATCACGGTGGACATTGATTATCACGAGACCGGCGAGCATTTCCACGAGGAATTCTGCGAGTATACCTATGATCTGGCTACCATCCGTGCATCGCTGGAAAAGCACGGCTTTGCGCTGGAAAGCGTCTGCGATGGCGAGACTTTCGGCCCGCTGACCGAGGAAAGCCAGCGCTACTTCTTCTGCGCAACAAAACAGTATACACAACTGGAGGAATAACCTATGGCAAACCTGATCCGCGGCCTGTCCGAGAACGGCGGTGTCGTGTTCTGCGGTGTGGATTCCACCGATATTGTCCGTAAAGCGGAAAAGCTTCACACCACAAGCGCCACCTGCAGCGCGGCACTGGGCCGTCTGCTCACGGGTGCTACCCTGATGGGCTCCATGCTCAAGGATGACCGCGACCGCATCACCCTGCGTGTGGCGGGCGGCGGCCCTGCGGGCGTGCTCATTGCCTGCACCGACGGCACCGGCAACGTGAAGGGCTGCATTGACAATCCGCTGGTGGAGCTGCCCGCCAAAGCCAACGGCCACTTGGATGTGGGCACTGCCGTGGGCAAGGACGGCGTGCTGACCGTCATCCGGGACAACCGCCTGCAAAAGGAGCCTACGGTCGGGCAGGTGCCGCTGGTATCCGGCGAGATCGCTGAGGACTTGACCAGTTACTACGCTTACAGCGAGCAGGTGCCCACCGTGATGGCACTGGGCGTGTTGGTGGACAAAGACTTGTCCATCCTCTGCGCCGGTGGTTTTATGGTACAGCTGCTGCCCGGCGCTACCGATGCTGAAATCGACCAGCTGGAAAAGAACATCAGCGCCATGCCCTCTGTCACCGAGCTGCTCCATGCGGGCAAGACCCCCGAGGACATGATGCAGATGGCACTGGCCGGCTTTACCCCCAACGTGCTGGAGGAGCGCACGGTGCAGTACCAGTGCGATTGCAGCGCCGAGCGCACCAAGGAGATGCTGCTCAGCCTTGGCCGTGCAGAGCTTGTGCGTATGCGGGACGAGGACCCCAACTGTGAGGTGGTGTGCCACTTCTGCCACAGCAAGTACCAGTACGACCTGAACGCTCTGCTTGCCGAGTACGATGCACAGGCTGCACAGGCTGCACAGGCCGCTGAAGCCGAACATACCGTACAATAAAAAAATCCGCTTTTCAAAAGGCGGCTGCGCAGTTGTGTGCAGCCGCCTTTTTTGCTTCTGCGTTTCCGAAGCAAGTTGCTTTTATAGCTGAAGTTTTCCCTCTCGACCCCTCCTGTAAATAAACAATAATCTTTTCACTGAACATGGTCAGAGCAAAGCGGAGACCATTCCAAATCGTCCGCCTTTTGTTATGTGCAGATATCTGCCACCACAGTATACACGGCATTGTAATGCAGTGTATCCTCCTGCACGGTACATTCCTCCCGGCGGGCGAGGATCTCGGCATCCGGGAAAGCATCGTGCAGTGCCCGCAGCCCTTGCAGCCGCGCCAGCGTAAGCGCCTGCGCCTCGGTGCGGTACAGCGTTTCCTGCTGCTGTCCGTAATAGGTGGTCTCCTCCACCGCGCAGGGCAGGGGCAGACCAAAAACCTCTAATTGCAGATGCCGGGTGCGGCACAGCCCATCCCCATCGGGTGCGGAGGGCGAAAGCGCGGAAGAATGTCCTGCAAAAAACAGCCGGTAATTTGTTTTGTTTTCGCCGGTCAGCTGCGACAAGGTCTCTGTCAGCGGAATGCTCTGGTCTGTCTGCCACTCCAGCTGCGCCACCACTGTGCCTGCCGCCGGGGCAAAGATCAAGGTGCCGTCCCGCTCGCTGCGTGCCGTGCCGATCAACCCCTGTCCGGCTTCCACAGTCTGCCCGGGCACTACCAGCATGGTTCCGCTGGCAAGATTTGTACGCAGCACCGTTCCATTGCACTTTGCCCGCAGCCCGTGCAGGGTGCCTGCGGCGATCTCAGGCCGTGCACGGGCAGGGGTGGCCTCCACCACAAGCCGTCCTTTTTCAAAATTCAGGCTTGCCCACGAGAACTCGCCGCTTTCCAGCAGGGAGTACTCTCCGGTGCGCAGCAGCTCCTCGGTTACGGCAGTGCCGGGCTGCAAGCCGCAGCTGCGCAGCACTGCACCCGCCCGCGCCCGCTGTCCGGTAGTCAGGCTGCCGTAGTCCACCGCCCATATAAGCCCTTGCAGCCAGAGCAGTACCAGCCCCCAAGCGACAAGCCCGGTCCATAGCCCCTTGCGCCGCAGTAGCGGACGCAGCAAAAAATAAAGCCCTATTGATAAAACGATAGCAAGAATAACGGAAAATATTATCCAGTTTCTTATAAGACGCTTGGTACGGCG
>ERZ779874.3489-NODE-3489-length-11637-cov-2.476343_pt1 | contig 11637 bp, 10 predicted proteins | sample MGYA00511031_ERZ779874 | MGnify/ENA primary metagenome ERZ779874 (study PRJEB29588, sample SAMEA2156850) | human gut metagenome | biome: human gut; feature: human-associated habitat; material: faeces | place: Denmark | collected 2008/2010 ...
TACTTGAAAAATACGAGGATGATGAAACTCAAAAGATTTATGCCGAGGAATTTAACTTTGATGGAAAGGTTTATATTTTCGGAGGGGGTCATCTTGCACAGGAGCTTGTTCCAGTACTCAGTCATTTGGGCTTTTGGTGCATGGTAATGGATGACAGAGAGGAGTACACAGCCCCTAATTTATTCCCAGGTGTACAGGAAACAAAAACTGTTGATTTTAATTTACTTTCTGATATTTTGGAAGTAAAAAAGGAAGATTATCTTGTAGTTGTTACAAGAGGACATAGCTGTGATGCAGATGTTGAGCGGTTTGCGCTGCGCACACCTGCTTCTTATATAGGCGTAGTGGGAAGCAAACGAAAGACTCAGTACGTCAGAGAAAAACTACTGGCGGAGGGCTTCACAAATGAAGAACTTGACCGTGTACATGCACCAATCGGAATAGACATTGCAAGTGAGACACCGGCAGAGATAGCTATCAGTATTGCGGCACAGCTTATACAAATTAGAGCAGAAAAAGCAGGAGTAAGGAGAAAAAACAAATGAGAAAAGCAGGTATGTTAATGGTAACGGCTTTGGCAGCATCACTGCTTGCAGGATGTGGTTCTAAGGCAGCAGCTAAGACCGAAGCAGTTACAATTACTGTATTTGCAGCAAAGAGTCTGAATCAGGTAATGGAGGAACTGATCGCAGAGTTTCAGAAAACACACGAAAATGTAAGTGTACAGGGAAGCTATGACAGCTCAGGAACTTTGATGGTTCAGATTGAAGAAGGTGCAGCCTGTGACGTATTTTTCTCAGCAGCAGTTAAGCAGATGAATCAGCTTGATGATACAGATGGTCTTGTTGTAGAGGGAACACGTCACAATGTTGTAAACAATCAGGTTTGTGTAGTAACTTACAAGGAAAGCAACACCAAGGTAACAGGTCTTAAGGATATTAAAAAGGCTGGCAGCATTGCGCTTGCAGATGGCTCAGTGCCTGTTGGAAAATATACACGTCAGGCAATGGTAAATTCAGGAATGTTAGAAAAGGCAGATGACGTATCAAAGATTTCAACAACAGACATTTCAGAAGCACTTGGCGGTGTGGAAATCAATGAATGTGCAAATGTAGGTGCTGTTACGTCAGCAGTGGCAGAGGGATCAAATGAGGTAGGAACAGTATATTATTCCGATACATATGGATTAGAGGATCGTCTTGAGATTTTAGAGAAGATTCCTTATGATCTGACAGGAGATGTTATTTATCCGGTAGCACAAATTCAAAATTCAGAGGCAGACGAGGCAGAAGTAGCGATGGCAAAGGAATTTGTCGATTTCTTAATTACCGATGATGCAAAAGAAATTTTTCAGAAGTATTACTTTGATACTGATGTGGAGGATTAAAAGTAAGTTTCCTTGTCCATTTGGTGCATTGCTTCTGTGGACGTGATACTCTTACTAAATTGATGGAAATAATGGTGGCACAATGGAAGAATTGATGGAATTTATGAGAGGGCTTGATTGGAGTCCTTTGCTGATCTCATTAAAGACTGGAGTGGTGGCAACCATTCTTTCTTTTTTTGGCGGGATCTTTGCAGCAAGACAGGTAATAAAAGCAGGACCTAAAACAAAAGCAGTATTGGATGGTATTCTTACACTGCCAATGGTACTGCCGCCAACGGTAGCCGGTTTTTTTCTTTTACTGATTTTTAGTCTGCGCCGTCCATTTGGCGCTGCGCTTTATGAAGGCTGTGGAATTAAGGTCGTACAGACTTGGCTTGGCTGCGTGCTTGCAGCAACTGTGATTGCTTTTCCTCTTATGTATAGAAATGCCAGAGCAGCATTTGAGCAGGTAGATGCAAATTTAATCTATGCAGCCAGAACACTTGGTATGTCGGAAATGAAAATTTTCTGGAAGGTCGTGATTCCATCGGCGCGTCCAGGAATACTTTCTGGAACGGTTTTGACATTTGCAAGAGCCATGGGAGAGTATGGAGCTACATCTATGCTTGCAGGAAATATTCCTAAAAAGACAGGAACGATTTCCCAGAAAATTGCGATGGTAATTCAAAATGGAGATTACAAGACAGCCGGCTTCTGGGTAATGGTGATCGTGGTGATTGCATTTGTCGTTGTGCTGTTAATTAATCTTTTGGGATCAGGAAAAAACAAACAGAAAAAACAATGGTAATGATAGGGGCAAAAGATAGATATGTTGCAGGTAACGATAAAAAAGAAGCTAAGAAATTTTTTGCTAGATGTGGATTTTTGCATGGATGGCGGAGTATTTGCAATTCTGGGTGCATCTGGATGCGGAAAAAGTATGACATTAAAATGCATTGCAGGTATTGAGCGTCCTGACGAAGGACGAATTGTTTTAAATGACAGAGTTCTGTTTGATTCGAAAAAAAAGATAAATTTGCCGCCACAAAAAAGAAAAGTCGGATATATGTTTCAGGACTATGCATTATTTCCTAACATGAATGTGGTACAGAATATACAGGCAGGAATGGGAAGAAAACCAGATAAAAAAAAGGTACAGGAGTATATAACAGGTTTTCAGCTGACAGGTCTTGAAACACACATGCCGGATCAGCTTTCAGGAGGTCAAAAGCAGCGCGTCGCGATGGCGCGTATGTTAGCGGCAGAACCAGAGCTTCTTCTTTTAGATGAACCATTTGCCGCATTAGACAGCTATCTTAAGTGGAAGATGGAGCAGCAGATGATGGATTTGTTAAAAGATATTCAAAAGCCAGCCTTGTTTGTATCGCACAGCAGAGATGAAGTGTATCGCCTTTGTGATACTGTAAGCTGTATCAATCAGGGAAAGATGGAAGTGATTGAACCGGTAAAGGAATTTTTTAAGAATCCAAAGACAAAAACAGCAGCTCTCTTGTCAGGCTGTAAAAATATTTGCAGTGTGGAACTGTTAAAGGATTTAGAGCCGACAGAAACACCGATGAAAGATAAATCCTTCGGTAAACTTTGGGCAGCAGAATGGGGTGTGGCGTTTGATGTATCAAAGGAAGCACTTACGGCGCATACTGTTGGAATCAGGGCTCATTATCTGATGCAAAAAAAGCCAAAAGAAGGTCGTATAACTGAATTGACAGTTGGCGAATACAGGATATTAGAGGATCCATTTGAGTGGAATATTTCATTTCGAAAAGATGAGAACTGTGAGTGGCTGCAGTGGAAAATCAGTAAAAGTGATTGGAATCCTTCTGTGGGAGTGCCAAAAGTGCTTTACGTAAGAGAGGAAGATCTGCTATTATTAGATAGAGAATAAATAGCAGTAAGCAGAGGTATGTATATGAGAAATAAGAAAAATATAATCAAGGCTTCATCAGCACAGCTTCAAGAATTAGAATGGTATGTTGGAAATAAAGAAGTGCATCTTCTTCGTTATTATGAGCCAGAGCCAGGCATTTTTATTGCAGAAAGCAAAAATGTTATTGATATTGCTCTTCGCAAAGGCTACGAGCCGCTAAGTGTTGTCTGTACTGAAAAAATGGAAAACGATGAGATTTTAGATCGTGTGGGAGAGGCACCTATTTACATAGTAGATCCAGAGGATGCCAAAAGAGAGTTTGGCTATGTATTGACAGGTGGAATTTCATGCGCGATGCGAAGAAAAGAAAATTTTGATTATAAAAAAGTGCTTGAAAATGCAAAGCGTATTGTTGTGCTTGAGGATGTAGAAAATCCAACAAACATCGGTGCAATCTTTAGAAGTGCCGCAGCATTTGGCATAGACGCTGTATTATTGTCACCAGCCTGTGTAGATCCGTTTTATCGCCGTGCAATGCGTGTAAGTGTAGGAAATGCACTTCTTGTTCCATGGGCTTATATTGGAAGCAGTGAGACAAAATGGAAGGAAGAGGGCATTGGATGGCTGAAGGAGGAAGGCTTTCAGACAGTTGCAATGGCACTTCGTTCAGATAATATTCGAATTGATGATCCAGTTTTAAAACAAAAAGATCGACTCGCAATCATCATGGGAAACGAAGGACAGGGACTTGCAGAGTCCACAATCAATGCAGCTGATTATGTAGCTAAAATTCCAATGATGAACGGAGTCGATTCTCTTAATGTAGCAGTCGCAGCCGGACTAGCAATGTGGGAAATCACCCAACACCGAAATCAGTGATATCGTATAATACTTCAACAGAAGGATCGTCAAGCAGCCAGTTATATTCCTTCATAAACCAGCGAACAAGCTCTTCATCACGTTTGATTGGTGTAGTATTATTGTTGTATACATTTACTGTTCCAAGCTTAAAATAGCGCTTTAGGCAGTCAATGTCGTGCGCAATCATTTCTTTTGTTTGCCCTTTTATGCCGACCATAAGACATGGAGAGTCAAAATATTCTGCAACCTCTTCAGGTGACTGAAAGTCGGCATGCTTATTAAGAACATGCTCACGAAAATCGCGGTCAAATGTCTCTACGCCAATCTTAAAAATGATTGGCACTGGCATGCGGCTTCGCATTGCAGCGAGGTGCTTTCTATACATCCAATGCGATTCAAAAAAGAGCTTATGGATGTTTTTTGTTTTTATTACATTTTCAATATCATCAAGTGTCTGCTTTGGAAGTTCAAAGCAGCTTCCTGAATTGATGACCTCTAAAACACCAAATTCGCCGGTGACTTGATCTAAAATGCTTTTATTTAATGAAATCATCGCTGCTTCATCATGTCCATTGTCTTCGATGTAATCACAAAATGTGCATTTTCCCCAAGCGCATGGAAAAGCACGCAGCAGACAAATTTCACGGTTATTTTTATCAGTAATTTTACTGTAGCGTTCAACAGGGATTCCCATAAATTTCTCCTTATGTTATATTATGTTGGGGTCAAAAGGTATTTTGCCCCCAACTGATACCCACGAATTGCTCCGTTGCGATGCAACTTTCGCAATTCTAAAAACATTCGGATTCGCTGATTTTCTTTGAAAATCGCTGCATCCTCATGTTTTTGCGGGTCCCAAGCTCAAAATCCTCATCGTGCAAGCACGATCGGCTTTTGGAGCTTTTGACCCTGGTATCATTTCACAAAAACTGTTTTGCCTTCCTTTACAAACAATGGAACGCGGTTAAGCGGAGCATCCACAGTAATTGTGCAGCCGCCATCATAAACCTTACCTGTCTCATATTCACACCAGCGTCCCTCTGGAAGATACAAAGTACGTGTGCGCTCACCAGCATAAAGAACTGGAGCAACAAGAAGATCATGACCAAAGAGAAATTCGTCTGCAATCTCCCAGCAGGTTTTGTCTGCCGGATAATCGTAGAACAGCGGCTTCATAACAGGTGTTCCCTTTTCATGAGCTTCTTCCATAACAGTTGTCATATAACCCTTCATGGATTCACGAAGCAGGATATAGTAACTCATCATATCCTGAATCTCAGGTGTGTAGCTCCAGATTTCATTGTCGGCACCAGAAGCAACCTTACCGCCACCTGTTGTGCCAAGTGGCTTGTAGTGAGGATCACGGTCGCCGTGTAGACGCATAACAGGGCAGAATGCACCAAACTGGAACCAGCGCATCAAAAGCTCATGGAAGGCTGGATCGTGTACATTTCCGCCATGGAAGCCGCCGATATCTGCTGTCCACCATGCAATTCCGGCAAGACCCATGTTTAGGCCAGCTGTCAGCTGATAGCGAAGATAAGTAAATGTAGAAGGAACGTCACCGGACCAGACAAGTGCACCATAGCGCTGGGAACCAGCCCATGCACAGCGAACAAGATTCAGAGGGTTTTCAATTCCTTCCTTCTTCATACCGTCAAAGAAGGTCTGAGAATAGCGAGCTGGATACTCATTTGCACACTCTAATGCCGGACCATCATAGTAGCGGTAAAGATCAAAGTCTTGAACAGTGTACTCTGGCTCTGCTTCATCTAACCAGAACAGATCAACACCGTGTGAGCGGTAATTTTCCATTGCCTTTTGCCATACAAATTCACGTGTTTCAGGATTTGTAGGGTCAATGAAGCACTGCATTCCCCAGCATTCCATTGTAACATTTAAGCCGCGGTCTGTACGGATTAAAAGATCACGCTCACTCATTTCCTCATAGTTAACGCTTGTACGGTCAACAGTCGGCCAGATGGAAATCATTACGCGAACACCCATCTCATGAAGTTCATCGATCATTGCCTTTGGATCTGGGAAATATTCCGGGTCAAAGCGCCAGTCGCCCTGCTGTGTCCAGTGGAAGAAGTCGATAACAATAACAGACAGCGGAATATTTAATTCCTTATATCTGCGCGCAATAGTTAATACTTCATCTTGTGTCTGATAGCGAAGCTTACACTGCCAAAAGCCCATAGCCCATTTTGGCATCATCGGGACACGTCCGGTAAGCTCTGTGTATTGCTCTACAAGTGCTGCAGGTGTATCGGCTGCATTAATCCAGTAATCAATCTGGCGTGTAGATTCAGCAGTAAACTCTGTTACGTTAGCACCAAGCGTTGCGCGTCCAATTGCAGGATTATTCCACAAAAGACCATAGCCCTTGCTAGATACAAGATAAGGAACACTTGCCTGAGTATTTTTCTGAGCAAGCTCAAGTGTACAGCCCTTTAAATCAAACTGTGGCTGCTGATATTGGCCCATGCCAAAGAGTTTTTCGTTATCATCTGCCTCAAAACGTACACTTAATGCATAGTTGTCGCCTCCAACAGCATGGTAGGTTCTTGCAGCAGCACGCTGCATAATGATTGTATCAAGATCCTTCCAATCCTTTGTTCCATAATCCCAGCTGCGATAATATTCCTTTAGTAAAAGTTCATCCTTTTCATTATAGAAACTGATACGTCCAAAGTCTGTAACAACAGCGTAGATACTGCCATTTCTCACGATTGCATGATCGTCAAAAAGCTCAATTTTTCCGTCTGCCTTTGCAGGAACATCGAGTGCCCAATCCTTATCAGAAAAGCTTCGATTTTGTGTAGCGCGAACACGAAGTCCGGCACCCCATGGACAAATTTCCATAATTTCCTGGCGGCGCTTAAAGAAAAGCGCACCATCTTTTACTTCAAAAAATTTCATATGTAATACCAACCTTCCTTTTTATTCTCGTCAAGTTTTTGAGATAGTTATATTCTACTATATTATGTAAAAAAAGCAATGGACAAAACTAAAATGATGCTTGCTTTTTGTGGAATGTTTTGTACAATAAAGGGTAGGAGTCACCGGCAGGTGCCGGTGGCTCCAAGATTGTAATATACTGGGGGACAAACCATGGGAATTGTAGTAATCGGCGCCGTATTTGTGGATATCAAAGGCTTTCCTGAGGATATATATGTGCCGGAGGGCCGCAATGCGGGACGGATTGAATACATACACGGAGGCGTAACGCGAAATGTCGTGGAGGACATTGCAAATATTGAGCTTAGGCCTACATATGTAAGCATCGTAGATACATCTGCGCTTGGCGAAGATGTTGTACGCAAATTAAAAAGACATAAGGTAGATACAAGCTATGTGAAGAGTGTTCCGGGTGGAATGGGAACATGGCTGGCTGTATTTGACAACAATGGTGATTTGGCAGGGTCTATCTCACAAAGACCAAACTTGTATCCGATTTTGTATACTCTTGAGGAAAAGGGAGATGAGATCATCTCTAAGGCAGATTCCATCGTACTGGAAATGGACATTGATAAGGAAATCATAAAAAAGACATTTCAGCTTGCACAAAAGTATAATAAGAGGGTGTATGGTGTTGTCACAAATATGAGCATTGCCGTGGAACGACGTGATTACTTAAAGCATTTTGACTGTTTTGTATGCAATCAGATTGAGGCAGGCATTTTCTTTGCAGAGGACTATGAGGGAAAGACACCGCAGGAACTTTGCGAGATTATTTCAGCAAATGTTGTGAGCGCTCAGATTCCATCAATTGTTGTTACGATGGGCGGTGAAGGCGCCGTGTATGCAGACTGTAAGGGAAATAAAGGTATTTATCCGGCGCGCAAGGTAGTAGTGCGCGATACAACAGGAGCAGGAGATGCCTTCTTTGCAGGTGTTGCCATTGGCATGACATATGGCAAAGAATTAAAGGAAGCAGTTGAAATCGGTACACGTCTTGCTGCATCTGTTATCATTACAACAGACAATGTATGTCCGCGTTTTCTGCCGAAGGAGCTTGGACTTGACATTGAGGTAGAGGAGTAGCAAATAAATAAATTGAGAAAGGCAGGAGAAAACAATGAATATTGTATGTTTGGATTTAGAAGGTGTATTGGTACCGGAGATCTGGATTGCATTTGCTAATGCAAGCAACATCCCAGAACTGAAAAGAACAACAAGGGATGAGCCGGATTATGATAAGCTGATGAAGTGTAGACTGGGCATCTTAAAGGAACACGGCCTTGGCTTAAAGGAGATTCAGCAGACTATAGCACAGATCGATCCAATGCCTGGTGCTAAGGAATTTCTTGATGAGTTAAGAAGCATGACACAGGTAATCATTATCAGTGATACATTTACACAGTTTGCAGCACCGCTTATGAAAAAGCTTGGGTGGCCAACAATCTTTTGCAACACGCTTGAGGTCGCAGAGGATGGAGAAATTACAGGTTTTAAGATGAGAATTGAGCAGTCTAAGCTGACAACAGTAAAGGCACTGCAGTCTATTGGTTTTGAGACAATCGCAAGCGGTGACAGCTATAATGATCTTGGAATGATTCGTGCGAGCAAAGCGGGATTTTTATTTCGAAGTACTGATGCAATCAAAAATGAAAATCCAGACCTTTTGGCATTTGAGACATATGACGAACTGATGGCAGCGATAAAGAAAGCACTTTAAAAATATAATCGGGGAGATTATCATGGAAAAGATTAAGTCAAGATGGGCAAAGCTCGCCGTTATTATCGCAGGTTCATTTTTATACACATTTGGTATGAACTATTTTTTGATTCCGTATGGTCTTTACAGCGGCGGAGGTGTCGGAATTGCACAGGTTCTTACATATTTGCTTGGAAAGATCATAGATTTTGGTGGCAAAAATGTGTATGGTATCGTTTACTTTTTGATTAATATTCCGCTTCTTGTTTTGGCATGGAAAGGAATTGGAAAAGGCTTTCTTGTTAAGACACTGATAGGCTCAGTAGCGATCAGTATATTTGCAAGCATCATTCCGATTCCGGCAACGCCAATCGTTGATTCTGTTGTTGCCTCAGTTTTGATTGCGGGTATTATCACTGGTTTTGGTGTCGGTCTGCTGCTTGTAGCTGGCGGCAGCGGTGGCGGTGTAGATGTCATCGGCATGTGGGCAGCTAGAAAGTTCAAGAATGCATCTGTTGGAAAGATTTCATTGTATGTTAATGTGGTAGTATATGCGAGTCTTCTTTTGATGTTTGATATTGAGATTGTTATTTATTCTCTTATTTATATGGTATTTTTTACACTTATGATGGATAGGGTCCATTATCAAAATATCACTGTTCGACTGATGATTTTTACAAAGCAGGAAGGAATTGATCAGAAGATTTTAAAGCAGACAGGACGCGGTGTGACAGAGTGGACTGGTGTAGGTGCCTACACAAAAGAAGAGACAAAAATCATGATTTGCTGTATCAATAAATTTGAGACAGCAGAGTTTGTCGAAATTATTCATAGTATTGACCCGAAAGCGTTCGTAATTGCTGACGAAGGTGTTTCTGTCATGTCAGGCAACTTTGAAAAAAGACTGTGACAAAAAATAAATCTCGACAAAAATAATGGGTGCTTACTGATGTAAATTGGTTAAAACGCAGAAATATATGTCCCCTATTGGCGAATACGCAAAAAAATGGTAGTATAAAGATATGTAACATCACGTAGAACGATGTACTGTAGACACGCCCATAGTGTGCCCTTTTTAGGGATAGGGCAAAAGGAGGAATAAAGAAATGACAATTAATGAGCAGTTTAAAGAGTATGGCGTTGTTCCAGTTGTAGTACTGAACGATGCAAAGGATGCACTGCCGTTAGCAAAGGCTTTAGTAGAGGGGGGTCTTGCTTGTGCAGAGGTTACATTCCGTACTGATGCAGCAGAGGAGTCCATTCGTCTTATGAGCGAGGCTTATCCGGAGATGTTAGTTGGTGCAGGTACCGTTCTGACAATCGATCAGGTAAACCGTGCTGTTAAGGCAGGTGCTAAGTTCATCGTTAGCCCGGGATTTGATCCAGAGATCGTTGACTATTGTTTAGAGAACAACATTCCGGTACTGCCAGGCTGCATCACTCCATCAGAGGTTGCACAGGCTGTTAAGCGTGGACTGAAGGTTGTTAAGTTCTTCCCGGCAGAGCAGGCTGGTGGAATTGCTATGATCAAGGCTATGGCAGCTCCGTACACCATGGTTAAGTTCATGCCGACTGGTGGAATCAATACAAAGAACCTGGCAGACTACTTAAGCTGTGATAAGATTCTTTGCTGTGGCGGAAGCTGGATGGTAAAGGGCGACATGATCAAGGCTGGTGAGTTCGATAAGATCACTGCTATGACCAAGGAAGCAGTTGCAAAGGTTAAGGAAATCCGCGGCTAAGTGTAATGCGAGGGTCGCAGAGCAACGGAGCAATTCGTAAGTATTAAATATACAGAATGTAGAAAAAAGAAAGGTATGGTTCACAGAAAATGAATTTAAATTTAAGACCAGCAAGTGAGTGCAAGTTTGATGCAGTATCTTTGGGCGAGGTTATGCTTCGTCTTGATCCGGGCGAGGGTAGAATCCGTACTGCAAGATCCTTCCGCGCATGGGAAGGCGGCGGAGAGTACAATGTTATCCGTGGTTTAAGAAAGTGCTTCAAGATGAATACCGCTGTTATCACTGCATTTGCTGATAACGAAGTTGGTATGCTGATGGAAGATTTCATTTGCCAGGGTGGTGTAGATACTTCCCTTATCAAGTGGATGAAGACTGACGGTATTGGTCGTATCTGCCGTAACGGTTTAAACTTCACTGAGAGAGGATTTGGAATCCGTGGTGCTGTAGGTTGCTCTGACCGTGCAAACACTGCTATTTCTAAGGCTACTCCAGATGATTTTGATTTTGAGTACATCTTCGGAACATTAGGTGTTCGTTGGCTGCATACCGGCGGTATCTACGCGGCACTGTCTGAGCAGTCTTGCGAGACTGTTTTAGCTGCAATCAAGACCGCTAAGAAGTATGGAACTATCGTATCCTACGACTTAAACTATCGTCCATCTATGTGGAGCGCTATCGGCGGACAGGCTAAGGCTCAGGAAGTAAACAAGGAGATCGCTAAGTACGTTGACGTTATGATCGGTAACGAGGAAGACTTCACCGCTTGCCTTGGCTTCGAGATCGAAGGAAACGATGCAAACTTAAAGACTCTGAATCTTGACGGATACAAGAAGATGATCAATGAGGCTGCTAAGACTTACCCGAACTTCAAGGCTGTAGCTACAACTCTTCGTCAGGTTAAGACTGCAACTGTTAACGATTGGAGCGCAATTTGCTGGGCAGATGGTGAGATCTACAAGGCTAAGGATTACAACGGCCTGGAGATCATGGACCGTGTAGGCGGCGGCGATTCCTTCGCATCTGGCCTGATCTACGGTTTAATGACTACTGAGAATGCTGAGATGGCTGTTAACTATGGTGCAGCTCACGGCGCACTTGCTATGACAACTCCTGGTGA
>ERZ779874.3509-NODE-3509-length-11592-cov-12.211927_pt1 | contig 11592 bp, 11 predicted proteins | sample MGYA00511031_ERZ779874 | MGnify/ENA primary metagenome ERZ779874 (study PRJEB29588, sample SAMEA2156850) | human gut metagenome | biome: human gut; feature: human-associated habitat; material: faeces | place: Denmark | collected 2008/2010 ...
GATACATCAAGCCAAGAAAAACTTTTTGGAGAAATTCAAAACAGCTTCTTAATCTTATTTATGGCTTGCTGCCTGTAAAGCGGGTGGCACGTCAGAATGGACGCTTACTATCCGTTGAGATATACTAAAGTTTTAATTTAATATGATTGCGAGTATTTGTAATAAATTATGGAATAACCGACGAATCCTTCGCTCCATCTTTTCCACCATTTATTTTAACTTCCATTACTTACCGTTCAGTCAAGCTATAAAGCTTCCGATACTGCTTTATAAGCCTAAATTGTTAAAAGTGAAAGGAAATGTTAAAATTGGGGAGGGTAAAATAAAGTTTGGCATGATAAGATTAGGATTCCCTACAGTTTCCTTGTATCCCAATACGGGTATTGTGTATGAGAATCATGGAGGAACTATAGTCTTTAATGGTTTGTGCTACATTGGCAATAACTCTGCAATTTCAATCGGTACTAAAGCGATAATAGAGTTTGGAGAAAATTTTAAGTCAACAACAACATTGAAATTAACCTCATACGATAAAATTATATTTGGGAACAGAGTTCGTTTAGGTTGGGACACCCTTGTAATGGATACAGATTTTCATAAATTGACTAAATTGTCTGGTGGTTATAGCCATGGTCATGCTCCAGTTATTATAGGTTCAAACAATTGGTTTGGTAATGGATGCAAAATCATGAAACGTACTTCAACACCTGATTATTTTGTGGTTCAAGGTGGCACTATACTTTCCGGTCCCGTTTCGGCTCCTTCTTATAGCGTAATTGGGAATGACAGTCATGTTGTGGTGAAAGCGACCGGAATTTGGAGAAATGTAGATGATGATGTGATTGAATATTAATAAATCTTTTATGATGGAAAAAATACTTGTTATTGCAATTATCGCATTATGTCTGAAATGGATTTTCATTATATTGTTATATCCATTAGAAGCATGTTGGGGACTATATCAAAATCATAAATCTAACAGAATATTTAAGCTGTTAGCTATACCGGCATATTGTGTTGAACGAATTTTAAGATTGGGGGGGGGGGGGGTAGATTTTTAATATTTAACATATCTGCGATTCCATCAAATCACTTACGGCGATTGCTTTACAAAGGTTTAGGCGCACATATCGCTTCGAAAGTCATATTCCATTTTCGGACAGAGATTCGTGACCCTTGGTCTTTATATATCGGTCAAGGCACAATAATCGGTGATAACGCAATATTGGATGCACGGCAAGGGCTGACTATCGGTAAAAACGTAAATCTTTCAAGCAACGTATCCATCTATACCCTGCAGCATGACCATCGCGACCCTTATTTCGGTTGTCCTAACCCTAAGGATAGAAAAATGTCGGTGGAAATAGATGACAGAGTCTGGTTGGGTTCCAATGTCATCGTTCTTCCCGGTGTTCATATCGGCGAAGGAGCCGTATGTTGTGCCGGATGTGTGGTGACAAAAAATGTGGAGCCTTATGCAGTGGTGGCTGGTATTCCGGCAAAGAAGGTCGGAGAAAGACCCAAAGTATTGAAATATGAGTTTGATGGGAAAAGTTGCAGATTGTACTAAAATGAATTTTAGAATAAATGGCACAATCCAATAAAGAAAACAGTAAACGTATTGCAAAGAACACGTTACTGCTCTACATACGTCTTATCTTCACAATGGCTGTCGGGCTTTTTACAAGCCGAGTCATATTAGCGACTTTAGGTGTAGAGGATTATGGGGTATATAATGTAGTTGCAGGATTCGTTATGATGTTTTCTTTTTTTACGAGCTCGTTAGGAGCAGCCATCAGCCGCTTTTTGACATACGAGTTAGGGAAAGGAGAGAGCGGTAAACTGCAACGCATATTTTCAACAAGCGTCAATGTGCAATTATTGCTTTCTTTGGCGATCTTGATTTTAGCGGAAGCTATTGGCGTATGGTTTGTCAACCACAAGTTGAATATCCCTGCAGATAGGCTGTATGCCGCAAACTGGGCATTCCAATGTGCTATTTTATCGTTTATCTTTAACTTAATCAGTGTACCTTATAATGCTGCTATCATAGCTCATGAAAGGATGAGTGCTTTTGCATACATCAGCATATTGGAAGTAACGTTGAAGCTTGCAATTGTTTATGTATTGTACATTTCCCCTATTGATAAGCTGATTACTTACTCCATATTGTTTGCCTTTGTCGGGTTGGTGATCCGATTAGTTTATGGAGGATATTGCAGGAAACATTTTGCCGAATGCCGTTATCAGGCAGTTATCGACAAGCCAATGTTGAAAGAAATTACGGGTTTTGCCGGTTGGAATCTGTTGGGAAGTGGCGCATACCTGTTCAATACGCAAGGTGTCAATATTGTCATGAACCTGTTTTTTGGCGTGACAGTAAATGCCGCACGTGGTATTGCAACGCAGGTAGAAGGTGTTGTGAGGCAGTTTGTCACCAATTTCACCACAGCGTTGAATCCACAGATAACAAAATCCTATGCGGCTGGAAACATGGAATATATGTACACTTTGGTTTGTCGGGGTGCGAAATATTCTTATTTCCTCATGCTTGTCTTTGCTGTCCCGTTCATGTTTGAAGCTGACATAATATTGAAATTGTGGTTGGACAACGTACCTGAATACACTTCCATTTTCCTTAGGCTGACCATGATTGGGACGCTTTGCGATGTATTGGGCAATTCTACGGCAAACGCTTGCTGGGCAACCGGAAAAGTGAAGAAGTATTACTTATGGGTCGGTTCAATAGGCTCTTTGGTGTTCTTTATATCATACGGCTTGTTCGCTATTGGTTTTCCTGCATATACTTCGTATTTGGTTTTCATTTTTATTTATATAATTCTGATTTTTGTGAAACTCTATATCATAAAAGGATTGATTGATTTCCCTGTGGCAATGTTTTATAAAGAAACATTAGTCAGGATTTTGCCTGTAACATTCATCACATTTATAATAGTTTTAATACCTTTTGAAGTAATGGATTCATCCATTACACGTCTTCTAATTACCGTAGTTTTTTCTGCCGTTACCTTGGGAGGAAGCATCTATTTAATTGGCTTGGAAAAATCGGAAAGAACTTTGGTGAACAATAAGCTATTATCTATTTGGAATAAGATTTCTAACAAATAACTTATCATTTATGTCGGTTAAAACATATTTAAAGCGTGGATTGAAATTCATTTTGAAAGGCACGCCAACAGTTCATGTTACGGCCAATGTTGTAACATTAGCAGCGAATGAACTGTTGAAAGGGCGTGTTGCTTTAATAACGGGAGGGACAAGTGGAATAGGATTTTCTATCGCTAAAGCTTTCCTGAATAGTGGGGCAACAGTAATTATCACAGGACGAAATGAAAAACGGATAGAACAGGCTTGTGACATTCTCCGCTTATCTGTAAAAGATGCGGAGAATGTGTATGGATATATGCTTGATAATACTTGCGTAAAAAGCTTTGAACCAGCTTTGCAAGAGATGTCATCGCAATGGAATGTGAAAATAGATATATTAGTCAATAATGCCGGTGTCCTAGGTGGTGATATATCAGATGTAGATGAAGAACAGTATGATGTAATCATGGACACCAATCTAAAAGGGGCATTTTTCCTTTCCCAGGCCATAGGTAGGTATATGAAACAACAACATATTTCTGGTAATATTCTGAATATTGCGTCTTCATCCTCTTTCCGTCCGGCAGCTTCTGCTTATACCATGTCAAAATGGGGATTAAGAGGATTAACTTTAGGGCTTGCCAAGTCATTTGCCCCTTATGGGATTATCGTGAATGGCGTAGCTCCAGGACCTACATCAACTCCTATGCTATTAAAAGACAAGAATGACGATTTGACTTTCGAACGTAATCCGTTAGGACGCTTTGCTCTCCCTGAAGAGATAGCTAACATGTCGGTGTTCTTGGTCAGTGATATGGGAAGAACCATCGTAGGTGATATTGTCTGTATGACAGGAGGTGCAGGTCTGATAACTTTCGATGATGTCAATTACAATTTCTAAAAATTAAGATAGGAACGAATGGAACAATATTATACCAATGAGCGCAATGTGCAAATTCTTATTGCGCTATTAAAAGAACATGGAATAAAACGGGTGATTGTGTCTCCAGGCAGTACGAATGTCACATTCGTAGGCAGCTTGCAGCAAGACCCATATTTTGAAATGTACAGTTGTGTAGACGAACGCTCGGCTGCTTACATGGCATGTGGTATAGCTGCAGAAAGTGGTGAACCTGTTGTTTTGAGCTGTACAGGTGCAACTGCTTCACGTAATTATTTTCCGGCTCTTACAGAGGCTTTTTATCGGAAACTGCCAGTGCTGGCAGTGACTTCCACGCAAGATGAAAGCAAGATAGGGCATCTCGTGACGCAGGTCATAGACAGGACATGCCAGCCTAAAGATACAGTAGTTTGCAGTGTACATTTACAGACTGTACGTGATGAAAATGATGCTTGGAACTGCAACGTGAAAGCGAATGAAGCCATACTTGCTTTGACGCATCATGGAGGAGGACCAGTACACATAAATTTGACAACCACGTATTCGAAAGACTTTTCTGTAAAGGAATTACCCAAACAAAGAGTGATACAGCGTTATTCCGTAGAAGATGAATTACCGGCTTTTCCGAGAGGCAAAATAGCGGTATTCTGTGGCTCGCATATTCGGTGGACAAAGAAAGAAACAGAAGCAATAGATAGCTTCTGCCATGCTTATAATGCTGTTGTGTTTACAGACCCATCCGCAAATTATGAGGGGAAATATAAAGTAGCCTATAATCTGGTCGCGCAACAAAGAATAGATGACGCTAACCGTCAAGTAGATCTGTTGATCCATATAGGCAACATGAGTGATTTCCCGAACATCATCAATCCAAAAGAAGTGTGGCGTGTATCTGAAGATGGAAAAGTCGTTGATCGATATAAGAAGCTTACAAATGTCTTTGAAATGCGTGAGGCAAGTTTCTTTAATCTATATGCTGGAAAAGCGGCAACAAATCATGAAAAGGACGATTCGTATTTGAATAGTTGCCTTGCAGCTCAACACAGATTAGGGACAGAAATTCCAGACTTGCCATTCTCGCATCTCTGGATTGCCAACCGACTGCATGACAAACTTCCTAAAAACAGTGTATTGCATTTGGGGATTCTCAGTCCATTGCGCTCTTGGGGATATTTTGATATAGACAAGAGCATAGATATATTCTGTAATGAAGGCGGATTCGGGATTGATGGAAATCTGTCCACCCTTATCGGTGCTTCGCTTATGAATCCGAATAAACTTTATTTTGGAGTAGTGGGTGACCTGTCTTTCTTCTATGATATGAATTCTCTTGGAAATCGGCATGTAGGAAACAATGTAAGAATATTGTTGGTGAACAATTCGTTAGGTGCTGAATTTTTGCTATTCAAACAAACCAATATTATTAATTGTGTAAATGATATAGAATCTTACATTTCTGCTAAGGATCATTTTGGTCACCAGTCTCCGGCATTAGTCCGTCACTACACTGAAGATTTGGGTTTCGAATATTTGTCAGCATCTGCTAAAGAAGAGTTCGAGCAAGTGTATTCTCGCTTTATAACGCCTGAGTTGACGGACAAACCTATGATTTTTGAAGTGTTCACTAAAGTGGAGGATGAAAATGAGGCTTTGAAACAAATGTGGAATATAGAAAAATCTGCTAAACAAAAAATAAAGCAGTCGATCAAAAGCGTATTGAGTGATGACGTAATAGATTTAGGCAAGAAATTTTTCGGTAAAAATTAGGGCTGTATGAATATATTGTTAATTGATCAGCCTTTATGGAATAGAGGGGATGAGTCCGCCCATAAAGGATTAATAAGAAGTCTTATAAAAAACGTTTCCAATGTAAAAATCAAAGTCATGGAGATAGATGTCGAACAGGCAGCTATTGATGAGTTTGATATGCAGTTGCCGCAAGTGCAATTCATAAATATTCATTCTCTAAGCAGGACATGGTTTATGCGGATATTTAATCATGCTTATGAATATTATATAGGATGGCTATTGTTGTGGATTCCAATTGGGCGAAAAATTAAAAAGATGTATGAAGAAGCAGACGTGATAATAATGGCACCAGGTGGTATAAACTTGGGTGGTTTTCAAGATTGGAAACATTTGTCTTTACTGCTCATTGCCCGTAAAATGAATAAAAAATTAGTATATTATGGAAGAAGCATCGGACCTTTCTATGACGAGAATTGGAAACAAAGACGTTTCAAAGAACTTGCATGTAAAGCTTTGAAATATTGTGAATTTGTTTCTTTAAGAGATGAGAAATCCGTTCAAGTAGCAAAAGAGTTGAATATCCTTTGTGTCCCAACTGTTGATTCGGCTTTTCTTGATTCTACGGAAGTTGAAATTCCCGTAGGAATACAGCAATTAATAGAGAATAATCCATATATAGTTTTTGTTCCTAACGAATTACGTTGGCATTATGCTTTTCAAAATATTGAAGCTTCTGATATTAATAATTTCTATGTCCGTTTGGTTGACATTATGCAAAAGTATTATCCTAAACATAAGATAGTCATGTTGCCACAAACTAATAATCAAAAGAGAAATGATTATGATTATTTCTGTGAATTGCGAGAAATTTTCCAAAATAAAGAAAATATTGTAGTTATACCAGATACGTATAGCAGTGATATACAACAAGCTGTGGTTAAACGAGCTATCTTGATGGTTGGGGCACGTTATCATTCTATTGTTTTTGCCATTAATCAAAGCATTCCATTCATCAGCCTGAGCTACGAACATAAAATGTCTGGTCTGCTTGAAAAATTAGGAGAGACTGACAGGATGATAGATATCGTTCCTATTTTTAGTAATTCTCAAACCATGGAAGTTGCTATCACACGTTTTGAGACTTTGTTAACAAACTTAGTCCGTCCTATGGTAGCGCAAGAGAAAGCTAAAATAATAGCTAAAGAATGTTTTGATAAATTCGTGAAAGTATTAGCAACAGTTGGTGAATAACATTTGAATGCCATATATGCGTTGTGGTAAATTTATTGACGTATCAAATTGCCAATTTATTTAAGAAATGGCTTGTTATAAAATGATAATAACATGATTAGTAGATTGGGTGCATCATATACAGACTGGGCAAAAAAAGAATGGTGTATCATTATTCTTTATACACTTATTTCTTTGCAATTTTATGCTTATGTAGGATTTAGCAATACAATGATAAAATTGCCATTGTTTTTGACAGTGCCATTGATGCTTGCATATTGTTGGAATACATTTATAAAGAATGTTCCTAATAGATTGTTTCTTTTAATGCGATGGCTCGTTTTGTTCAATATTATGGCCATTTTATGTGCTTTCGTATTTTGGAGACAGTCTATTGTTTTGGGATACAGGGCAATGGCTGTTGAATTTACACTCCTATTTTATTTTTATCTCATGCAACGTAAGCCGTCTATTCAATCGTTGGAAAAATATGTTTTTATATTTGGCGTGCTATATATCGTGCTTTGGATTTATGCCATGAATCAATTCCCAGTTCCTGTATTTGGATTTAATGAAGACGGTGAGGTAAAAGAAGATTTGTCCCGTGGTATCTTACGAATAAATTTTGGCAGAAAAATGTTTTTAGTTCTTGCTTATTTCATAGCTTTAAATAGGGGGTATGTTTTACGCAAAAAAATATGGTTTGCAATTGCTTCTATATTTTTTATAGTTATAGTGCTTCAGGTGACACGTCAGTTAATTTTGTGGACAGGGCTAGTCACAATCATTTATGTATTTCAAAAGAATAAGAAATTATTAGTGATAGGAGTAGTATTCTTTATGATCTTATTCGCTTTGGGAAGAACTGTTAAGTTTAGTCCTGATTCTATCGTTGGCACTATGATTAATTTAACTGAAGAACAAATAGAAAGCAATAAGGCAGACGATGAAAACATTCGCATTACGGAATACCGTTATTTTTTTACTCAGTGGTCTCGAAACATAGTGGCTGATATTATCGGCAATGGTTTTCCACATGGCGATTCATTATATGGTAGATATAATACAAACTTGGAGGAAAGGCAGGAGCTATACCTTTCGGATGTAGGCTATGGACGCATGAAAGTGGTTACTGGTATAGCAGGTATGATAGTTTACCTTGCTTTATTTGTAAGATGTTGTTTAATTCGTATGCCAAGCCATTTGGCGTGGACAAAGATGTTTATGTTGTTGTTTGCACTTCTGAATTTAGCTTCTGCACCATATTCAACAGCTGATGGTCAGATCACCATGTGCATCTGTGTTTATTTAATGACTATTTACGCATTACCAAAGATGAACAAAAAGCGATTTAATATATTAAAATCAAAATGAAATTCTCAGTTACAATTCCTGCATATAAAGCAAGGTTTCTGAAAGAGTGCATTGAAAGCATTCTCTCCCAAACGTATAAAGACTTTGAACTTATTATTGTCAATGATGCGTCGCCGGAAGATTTGACTTCTATTGTGAAATCGTTTAATGATCCACGCATTCGATATTATATAAATGAAACGAATTGTGGTGCGGTGAATGTGGTGGACAACTGGAATAAATGCCTTGAATATGCTACAGGAGAATATATTATTTGTATGGGTGATGATGATATGCTGGCTGAAAATGCTCTGCAAACTTATAATGATTTGATCTGCAAATATCCAAATGTTGACTTGTTTCACTCACGAACAATGGTCATTGATGAGAAAGGCTTCTCTGTGGCATTAATGCTCATAAGAAATGAATATGAAAGCCTTTGCAATTTTATGCTTTACCGTTTTTTCCCTCATAATGGGAATATGCAATTTATTGGCGATTTTTGCTTTCGAACCACCACTTTACGTAAAGTTGGAGGTTTTTATAAATTGCCATTAGCATGGGAAAGTGATGATATTACAGCTTTTATGGTTGCAAATCCCAATGGAGTAGTGCATACCGCACACCCTACTTTTTTCTATAGGATAAATGGACAAACAATCACTAATACAGGTAATGTTGAGATAAAATTAGAATCTACAGACAAAGCTTATTTATGGTATAAAAATTTCTTAACATCATACTCTCCTGTAAATGTATTGGAACAACAGCTTTTATTGCAGATAAAACAGAATTTGGATTCGTTTTTTACTAAAAAGAAAATACATATAATAGCCTCAGATATTGCACAAAATGTATTTCATTCATTTAAGTGGATCTTTCATAAAAACAGCTACAACTTATCTAGTGTATCAGTATTGCAAAGTATAGCTAAAGGTATAGTCGATAGTATTAAACATTAATATATTTAAACCATAACTTGTGATGCAAGAAAAAATCTTAATAATCGCCCATCTTTCATTTTCAGGTATGGGACCGTATGTTAGTGAAATAGTGAACACATTATCACCTAATGATAATATTAACTATTTCTTTTTTGATATGGAGGATAATTTCTTTGAGAAAAATGTAAAGCCTGAATTACATTCAAAAAGTATTTTCTTTAAATTTCATCATGGTATAATTTCTAAGGCTGATTTCTTGCTTGGTTACTATAGTGCTAAATACCGTAGAAAACTATTATCTTATTGCGTAAAAAATGAAATTACTATTGTTCATTTTATCAATGGTTGTACAGATACTAAAGTATTGAATAAGCTTCATAAAAAAGGAATTAAAACATTAGTGACGGTACATGATTTACATCCTCACGAGCAGAAAAAAGAATTCTATAAAATATGGAAATATAAAGTTTTGGCTAAACAAGAAATGCAAAATTTTAAAATATGCCCTAACTTACTCACCAATAGCCGTCTTCAATATGAAGAACTAAAGCGAATGTTCCCTGAAAAAAATATTTTTTTTCATGAATTCCCTTCTTTGGTTTCAAGCGAAATTAAAAATGGAAATGAAATTCCTCCAGAACTTAGAGAATTGCAAAATAAATACATTCTTTTTTTTGGTCGAATAGAAGAATATAAAGGTATAGGATTACTCTTTGATGCTTTTTGTCAATCTTCAATCCTAAATAATAAATATACATTAGTTCTTGCGGGAAAAGGGAAATTACCGACAAAAATAACTGATCAAACACATAATGTAATATTAATTAACCGTTATATTGCTGACAAAGAAATCGCTTATTTATATCGAAATGCAGCTGCTGTTGTCTATCCTTACATATCAGCGACTCAATCAGGGGTATTATCTTTAGCTTGTTTTTTTTGTACTCCAATGTTAGTCTCAGACATTCCCTATTTTACTTCAATGGTAAGGCAGTCTAAAATAGCGATGACATTTAAAAGCGGCTGTATTGAAGACCTTACAAAACAATTAAAATGTTTATTAAACAGTGATACGTTGCAAATGGAAAAAGACCAGCAAGTATTTTATAACAAATATTACTCGAATGCTTCTATCAGAAACAGCTTGTTAAATATCTATCTCAACTTGAAATAGTACAATGAAAAAAATATCTTTTATTTTACCAATTTATAATGTTGCTCCATATTTGCAAAAGTGCCTTGATTCTATCCTTCCATTTATAGAAAAAGGGCACCAAATGATATTGGTAAATGACGGATCTACCGATGAGTCTTTTCCTATTCTTAAACATTTTACCCAGATCAATGAAGGGCTGGATATTGTCTATGTAGAGCGAGAGAATGGAGGCTTAAGTGCTGCACGAAACTCGGGTTTGAGAAAGGCAAACGGTGAATATGTTTGGTTTATAGATACAGATGACAGATTAAACAATACAGCTATCCAAATATTGGAAGAAAATGTATTAGAACAGGGGACAGACTTAATCATATTAGGGCGCATAGAAGAGTTTCCTAATAAATCTGTCTGCATACCTAAACAATTATATTATAAAGAATATGATAATGGTATTTCGTATTTTAAAGATGCAATAACACGTGGTACTTACAGAACCCAAGTGTGGGATAAGCTAATCAACCGTTCATTAATAGAACATTATAGCCTACAATTTAATGAAGGATTGATTTACGAGGATATGTTTTTCATGTTGCAGGTATTGACGAACGCTAAAAAAACAATTACTTATCCATTATATCCTTATATCTATAATCAAATGAATACAACAAGCATATCTAAACAAGTAAGAAAAAAAGATTTGGATATATTAAGATTTATAGAGATAGCTGATAATTACATTGAGAAACATTCTGAAGAATTACCAAAAGAGTCTCTTCCGTATAATTTGCTTATTTTTAATTGGGTTTCAACATGCTTATTAAACAAATATGCCAAATTGAGTTATACTAATAAGGATGCGCTATATATATATGAAAAGGCAAGAATGCATCCAATCTATCAGCGTGCAGTCAATATATGTATGCACAATGCGGTAGGAATACGTCGGAAGGTTTTTGCTTGGTTAATAACTTATTTTCCTTCTTTATATAAAAGGGTTTTGATTTTTGCAATTTGGGTAAAGAAATGTTTTGGATAGAATCTAATTGAGCGAGTTTTGTTGAAATATTAATATATTATGAGTAAGCAGTCAAAAAATGGCTATTGATTGAAATGGGTACCTTCGCTGCCAACCAAATTTATAGAATTATGTA
>ERZ779874.3511-NODE-3511-length-11591-cov-8.916696_pt1 | contig 11591 bp, 10 predicted proteins | sample MGYA00511031_ERZ779874 | MGnify/ENA primary metagenome ERZ779874 (study PRJEB29588, sample SAMEA2156850) | human gut metagenome | biome: human gut; feature: human-associated habitat; material: faeces | place: Denmark | collected 2008/2010 ...
TTGATTTCTATTGTAAAATTAAATATAAATATTTTGTAATTATAATAGTTTAGAAAAGGATAAACTATTTTTTAGTATATAAATTTGATAAAAAATAAGGAGGAGATATAAAAACATGACAATTGAAACAGAACAAAAGGATAAAGAGCAAAAAAGAAAACCACAAAGAAGAAGCTATAAAAGAGGGGAGGAAAACAAAACAGAAAATAAAAAGGCAAGAAGTAATAATAAAAAAGAAAGCATAAAGTTTGAATTTAAAAAAGAAAATTTAAAAATAATTCCACTTGGTGGGTTAGAAGAAATAGGAAAAAACATTACTGTTTTTGAATATGGAAATGAGATTGTACTAGTAGACTGTGGACTAGAGTTCCCAGAAGACAATATGCTTGGCGTAGATTTAGTAATACCTGATGTAACATATTTAGAAAGAAATAAAGAAAAAATAAAAGGTTTAGTAATAACACATGGACACGAGGATCATATTGGAGCTATACCATATATATTGCAACAAATTAATATACCAATTTATGCAACAAAATTGACAATAGGCTTAATAGAAAATAAATTGGAAGAACATAAATTATTAAGAAGTACAAAGCTAACAGTTGTAAATCAAGGCGAAACAGTAGACTTTGGCAATATTAAAGTGGAATTTATAAGAAGTTCACACAGTATTCCAGATGCTGTAATGCTTGCAATTCATACACCTGTTGGAACAGTAATACACACTGGAGACTTTAAAGTAGACTATACACCGATAGATGAAAAGGTTATGGATTTTGGAAGACTCGCAGAATTAGGAAATAATGGCGTTTTGGCATTGCTTTCAGATAGCACAAACTCTGAGAGAAAAGGATATACAATGTCAGAAAGTTCAGTAGGAGAAGTATTTGATAAGCTATTCTTAAACACAAAAAAGAGAATAGTTGTAGCAACATTTGCTTCAAATGTCCACAGAGTTCAACAAATTGTTAATTCGGCTGTTAAATACAATAGAAAAGTTGCAATTTGTGGCAGAAGTATGATTAATATGATAGAAACTGCAAAAGAATTGGGATATATAAACGTACCAGAAAATACATTTATAGATATAGATATGATAAAAAATTATACAGATGAACAATTGGTAATAATTACAACGGGAAGTCAAGGCGAAACAATGTCTGCACTAACAAGAATGGCATCTGGAGAGCACAAAAAAGTCTCAATTACACCAAATGATTTAGTAATAATTTCTGCAACTCCAATACCAGGAAATGAAAAATTTGTATCAAGAGTAATAGATGACTTAATGCAAATTGGCGCAGAAGTAATTTACAGCTCATTAGAGGACATACATGTTTCAGGACATGCTTGCCAAGAAGAACAAAAATTGATAATTTCATTGGTAAGACCAAAATTCTTTTTACCAGTACACGGAGAATATAGACAATTAAGAGCACACGCGGAAACAGCAAGAAAAGTTGGAGTAGATCCTAGAAATATATTTATGCTAGAAAATGGAAAGGTTTTAGAACTTAACGAAAAAGAAGCAAAATTGACAAATTCAGTACCATCAGGAAAAATATTGGTAGATGGCTTAGGCGTTGGAGACGTTGGAAATATTGTATTAAGAGACAGACAACATTTATCACAAGACGGATTAATAGTAATAGTAATGACAATGGATTCTTCGACAGGGGAAATAGTATCTGGGCCAGATGTAGTGTCAAGGGGATTTGTTTATGTAAGAGAGTCAGAAAACTTAATGGAAGATGTAAAAAGAGTAATAAGAGAAGAAGTAAAAAAATGCGAAGAAAAACGTATTAGAGATTGGTCAACAATAAAATCAGCATTAAAGGATAACTTAAGAGATTATATTTTCCAAAAAACAAAAAGAAATCCTATGATATTGCCAGTAATTATGGAGATATAACAATATAAAATTAGAGTGTCAAGGAAGTACATAGTTACTTCCTTGCAATAAAAGGAGAGTAAAATGGATTATAAAGATTTAGCAAATTTGATTTTTCCAAATGCAAAAGATATAAAATATTATGAGGAAAAATATCCAGAAAGAAATTTACCAGAAGGAGCAATAGTTACAAGATTTGCACCAAGCCCTACGGGGTATGTACATATTGGCGGATTATATCAATCTCAAATTGCATGGAAAATGGCAGAACAAACAAAAGGAGTAGTATTTTTAAGAATTGAAGATACAGACCAAAAAAGAGAGGTTCAAGATGCGACAATAGGAATTGTAAATTCTTTAAAAGATTTTAAAATTGACTTTGATGAAGGAATGCTAAATGAACAAGAAGAAAAAGGCGCATATGGGCCATATAAACAAAGTTTAAGGAAAGAAATATATCAAGCATATGCAAAATATTTTATTGAAAATAATTTGGCATATCCTTGTTTTGCAACAGAAAAAGAATTGGAAGAGATGAGGGAAAAACAAGAAACGGCAAAAATAAGACCTGGGTATTATGGTGTATGGGCAAAGTACAGAAATTTGCCAATAGAAGAAGCAGCACAAAAAATAAAAGCTGGAGAACCATATATAATTCGTTTTAAATCAAGAGGGAATGAAGAAAAAAAGATAAGACATCAAGATTTAATAAAGGGAAAAGTTGACTTCCCAGAAAACGATCAAGACATAGTAATTATAAAAGCTGATGGATTACCAACATACCATTTTGCTCATTTAGTAGATGACCATTTAATGAGAACAACAGTAGTTATAAGAGGAGATGAATGGCTATCTTCTGTACCATTACATTTACAATTATTTCAAGCAGCGGGATTTAAAGCTCCAAGATATGCCCATATTGCACCACTTATGAAAATGGATGAGGGTGGCAAAAGGAAAATAAGTAAAAGAAAAGATCCAGAGGCGGCAGTAAGTTATTACCATGAACAAGGAATTCCACCAGAAGCAGTTTGCGAATACTTGTTAAATATAGCAAATTCAAACTTTGAAAGTTGGAGAAAAGCTAATCCTTTAGCCGATTTAAAAGAATTTGAGTTGCAATTTAACAAAATGGGTGTAAGTGGAGCACTTTTTGATATGGTTAAGTTACTGGATATATCTAAAACAATAATATCAAGATTTGATGCAGAAAAAGTATATAATGAAACATTAAGTTGGGCTACAAAATATGATAGTGAATTATTAAAACTTCTTGAAAATAAGGAATATGCATTAAAAATAATAGGAATAGAAAGAGGAAATGCAAAACCAAGAAAAGACATCTCTAAATGGTCAGATGTAAAAAATTCTATTATATATATGTATGATGAAGAATTTTTAAAGGATGAAGGAAAATATGAGTTTGCAAAAATTGACAATAAAGAAGAAATAAATAAAATCTTAAAACTGTACATAGAAAAATATTTTAACTTTAATGATGACAAACAAACGTGGTTTGATAAAATCAAGGATTTAGCAGAAGAAATGGGATATGCAAGAGAAGTTAAAGAATATAAGCAGAATCCAGAAAACTGGAAAGGTCATGTGGGAGACATAAGCACAGTATTAAGAGTTGCTTTAACTAAAAGGCAACAGACACCAGATTTGTATGAAATAATGCAAGTTCTTGGCAAATCAAGCATAGAAAAAAGAATAGCATTATTTGTAAAATAAAAAGGGATGAAATAAAATGGATTACAATATAGGCGATATAGTAAAAACAAAAAAGCAACACCCATGTGGAAGCAAAGAATGGGAAGTAACAAGAGTGGGAGTAGACTTTAAATTAAAATGCATAGGCTGTGGACATGTAGTTATGTTGCCAAGAGAAAAAGCACTAAAAGCCATAACAAAAAAGATGGAAAAAGGCTTGTAAACCTTGCAATGACTCAAATTTAATAAAATACTTGAAATATGTAAAAAAATATGTTATTATTAATAATAATAGGAAAAAAAGGAGGAAATTGGTATATGTTAAAAAAGCTATTAATAATATTTTTAATTTTAATATTAACTGTACCAACAATTTCTATAGGAGTTTCAGGAGATCTAAATGACTATGAACCTAAATTAAATGAAGAAGATGTTAGCTCATACAGTTACCATATAAAATTGGCTGGATTAATATTATATGTAATAAGAATAATAGGTATTGTAGGTGCAGTACTTGGAATTGCAATATTGGGATTGAAAACAATGGCAGGAAGTTTAGAGGAAAAAGCAGAATACAAAGAAAAAATACTACCATTTGTAATAGGATGTATTATAGTTGTAAGCTCCACAGTAATAGTAAGGTCTATATATAAAGGATTAAATGCTCGAAAAGTAACTAATCATCCACTACCACCAATAGCTTTACCAATACCAATAGAAGATTAGTAATGTATTAAAGGGAGAAGTATTATGAAAAATGTATTAGTAAAAATAGCAATATTAACATTTATAATATTAATAATTTTAACACTACATTACAAATCATATTGCATTAATGGAATATTTAAATCTGCACAAGATTTTCTAAAAAAAGGTGATGATCCAGAACAAACTATTGATACAGATGCATTAAATGCGACATCAGAAAAAGTATATAATGTTTTCCTAGTTGCAGGAACAATAATTGCAATACTTGTAGGAGCTGTATTAGGAATAAAAATAATGGTAGCAACAGTAGAAGAAAAGGCAAAAATAAAGGAATTAATGGTTCCATATATTGTAGGGTGTATTGTAATGTTTTCTGCTTTTACAATATGGAAAATAGTTGTTACAATAGGAAATAAATCGTTGGAAGAGACGGCAATTTATAATATGCAAACTGTTCAACCTATATATATGGCTAGCAAAAAATAGTATAATAGATTTAAGAAGTTTTTAATATTTCTTAACAATGTTAAGAATTTTAAATAGAAATATAAATATTAAAAAATAAAAGAGGAGGGAAAAATATGAAAAATAGTTTAAAATTAATATCAACAGTTGTAGTTATTATGATTATAGCACTTACATTTTCTTCTACAGTTTGCAAAGGATTTAATGCAGGTACTGTAATAGATGGTGTTGCACGAAATGCAGATAGTTCTGAGCAAAACATAGCAATGAGCGACTTTACCTCTAAAGCAGGAAAAATTTTAGCTTACATAAGAAATATTGCAGCAATAGCAGGTGTATTATTGGTAGCATTTTTAGGTATTAAATACATGATGGGAAGCTTAGAGGAAAAAGCAGAATACAAAAAATCTTTTGTTCCATTAATAGTGGGTGCAATAGTAGTTGTAGCTGCAACAACAATTGCAGCAACAATTTTCCAAATAGCTCAATAGTAATGATAAATAAAAAACAGTTCATTTGAAACAATGTGTATTTCAAAGGAACTGTTTTTTTCTAAAGACATGTTTTTAATAACATATTTTAATATAATTATTTACAAAATACTACTAAATTTGATATAATATAATTAAGTTAGACACGAAGGAGGAATTTAAAATATTATGTACGAAATACCAAGAAATGTAAGTGGAGAGCGGAAGAATATTATATATTTTTACAAGAAAATCTTTTGCATATACAGTAATTTTTGGAACTGTTGGTTTAGTATTCTATTATGTAATAGGAGTATTATTAAAATATAAAATGGCAGGCATAATATCTGCAATACTTATTGCTGGATTGGGATATGTAATTGCTACATTTAAAATGCCTAGCATAGCAAGATTTGAAATAACAAAAAAAACAGCAGGAGAAAAATTAGATGATATTATATTAAGATGGCTAAAATTTAAATCGAAAAATAATAGAATATATGTACTATATACAAAGGAGGAAAAAAAGAATGGAGATATATAATATATTAATAATTATTGCATTTGTTTTATTTATGATAATAATATGCTTAGCATTTGCCTACTGGTATATAACATATAAGAAGAAAAATGATATAGTAAATAATAAAAAATCAACAAAAATAAAATCAGAAGCACAACAAACAAATTCATATACTAAAGTACCCATTTTTGATTTTATGCAATTTGATAAAATACAAGATAACATGATAGTACAAGACAATGGAAGCAAATATTTAATGGTACTTGCATGTGAAGGAGTAAATTATGATTTAATGTCAGAAGTTGAAAAAACAAGTGTAGAGTCAGGCTTCCTTCAATTTTTAAATACATTAAGATATCCAATTCAATTATATGTACAAACAAGAACGATAAATATAGAAAGCAGTATTGTAGGATATAAGCAAAGACTAAATGAAACAAAAGAAAAGTTAGAAAAAAAGGGAAACGAATATAATAAAATAATTAAATCACCAGAGATGTATCCTCAGAAAAACAAAGAAGAAGTAATAAGAGAAATGGCAAGATTGCAAAACTTATATGATTATGGAGCAGATGTAATAAAAAACATAGAAAAAACAAGCCAAAATAAAAATGTCTTGAAAAAACATTATTATGTAGTAATACCTTATTATGTGGATGACATAAGCATGGAAAATTTAAATGAAGAAGAAAAACTAAATAGAGTGTTTTCTGAGTTATATATGAGAGCACAATCACTTACGAGAGCATTATTTGTGTGTAGTGTAAAGTCAAAAGTGATGACATCTACTGATTTAGCTGAATTACTATATGTTGCATATAACAGAGATGAATCAGATGTATATAAATTAGAAACAATGCTTAATACAAATTACGAAGTTTTATATACAACAGCACCAGATGTAATTGATAAAAGAATAAAAGCATTAGATGAACAATTAGAAAAAGAAGCACTAAAACTTGCAAATGAAAAAATACAAGAAGTAAAAAGTGATAAAGAAAGATTATTGGAAGAAAAGCAAAAAAAATTCGACGAAGTTTTAATTGAAATTGCAAAAGATTTATTAAAGAAAAATGAAATACGTATAGGTAAAAATACAGCTAAAAAAGCTATTGAAAAGTTAGATGAACAGAAAAAATCACAACCAAAGAAAAAGGAGGCAAAGTAGATGAAAAAGAAACAAAAAGAAGTTCAAATGCAAGAACAATTTAAAGAACAAGAGCCAGAATATCAAATTCTTAAAAAACATACTTTAAAAGAAATGATTGCACCAGCTGGAATTGATGCATCACATTTGGATTACTTAGAAATTATTTCAAATACTACAAGATATGCAAGAAGTTTTTACGTATCTAGCCTTCCACGTATGTGTACATTTCCAGAGCTTTTTAGAGATATGTATTTATTTGGAGACATTAATACTTCTATATACATAAATCCTATTCCAGAAGAAAGATCACAAAATGAATTAAACAGAGTTATAAATGAAATAGAGACAGAAAGAATAGTTGCAGAAGACAGAGGAAACATAAACAGAGAAAGTTCACTTTCTCAAAAAAGATTTGATGCAGAAGCACTAAGAGACCAAATAGCCTCTGGATTTAACAAATTGTATGAGGCATCTATTATTTCAACAATATTTGCATATAGTTTGCAATCATTAGATGCATATACACAATTGCTTTCTTCTGAAATGTCAAAAAGCCTGATTGGAATTAAATCAGCATGGGCAATGCAAGAAGAAGCATTTCAGTCAAATGTGCCATTAATGAAAAACAGTATAAATAGAACACATACATTTGATAGAAAATCTATGGCAACAGTATTTCCATTTACAACATCAGAAGTTGGGCATCTAACAGGAATACCACTAGGATTTAATAAACAAACTGGAGTACCCATATTATTTGATAATTTTAGTAGAGAATTAACAAATTATAACATGGTTATATTTGCTAAATCTGGAGCAGGAAAATCTGTTACAATGAAAACATTAATATCAAGATCATGTGTATTAATGAATGTAGAAAGTTTAGCATTAGATGCTGAAGGAGAGTATAGAGCAGTAGCAGAAGCACTTGGTGGAATAAATGTTGTAATAAGTCCAAATTCAAAAACAGTAATAAATTTATTTGATATAGAAACAGAAACAGTAAAAGACGAAATTACAGGAAAAGAAAGAACAGTATTAAATGTAGAAAACAAAATAGAAGATGTTACACAAGCACTAGTAACAATGGCAAAAGGAAGTACAAGAAGTACAGAGGTAAACGAACTTACAAAACAAATAATAGCAGAATCAGTAGCAGATGAATATACACGTTGCGGAATTACATATGATCCAAACAGTTTATATAAAGAATCAACAGGGCATTTACTGTATAAAGAAAAAAAGGAAATGCCAACAATTGGTTCTTGGTATAAAGCACTACAAAAAAAAGCAGAACAAAATGAAGACGAAAATTACAAATTTCAATATAGTTATTTGCTTAAAGTTATGAAACAATATGTAAGAGAATTAAATGGACAAATGGCATATTTTGATGGACAATCTACATTTGAATTATTAGAAAGCGTACCATTTATAAATCTAGACATATCTCAGCTAGAAGAAAGATTTGCAAGACCACTTGCCCAACAAATTTTACTATCATGGATTTGGGAAAAATTTGTAAAAAAGAATAGTGAAGATAGAAGAAAAGCTACACAAAAAAGAGTAATAGTAGATGAAGCATGGATGCTTTTACCATTTCCAGAAGCAGTAGACTTTTTAAATAAAATGGCAAGACGTGCAAGAAAAAGAAATGTATCTTTGGCAATTATATCTCAAAGATTCCAAGACTTCTACGAGAAGCCAGAAGCACAAGCAGTATTAACATCATCAGACACTAAATTATTTTTGGCACAAGATAAATCAGAAATACAATATCTAAAACAAGTATTTAAATTAAGCGAAGGAGAAGCTGACTTTTTAGTAACTTGTACAATAGGAGAAGGTCTATTTAAAGTAGGAGCAGATACTGCAATAATACAAATAACACCAACGAAAAAAGAATTTGAATTTGTAGAAACAAATTTAAATAAAATAGCAGAAAGAAATAAAATATAAAATAAAAGGGTGAAAAGATGAAAAAGTTTACTAAAAACTTATCAATAATTTTGATAATAGTTCTGTTGTTTAATTTTATAATACCAACATACTCAAATGCAGATTTTCGGAGGGGCGTTATTTAAACCAATATTTCAATTTGTCTGTGGAATAGGTGATATTGTAATAGAAATAATGCAAAAAATATTTCTTACATACAAAACTCCTATGTTTGTTATGGTTGGAAATATTAATCAGTATATTATAAGATATTCACCAGGTACTATATTTAGTGGTAAAATTCCAGTATTTGATATCAATTTTATTAACCCACAAGAAAAAAAAGAAAAGAAACGATATGGTTACAATAGCGATAATTTAATAGGTATATATAATGTTGAAATAGAAGAGAATAATGATATAATAGAAGCAATAAGTACGCAGTTTGGATGTCCAAAAAATATAATACAAGAGGCATTTGATACATTAGAAACAAAAGATGATATTTTGACAGCAGAATGGGGGGAAAAAACATTTTGTGACGCTCAAAATCTTTATAAATATTTAACTGACAGCGGGATATTAACACATTATGTTGATCCGGACAACTATATAATTAAACCCGAGTATTTAGAAAAGTATTTTGAAAAAGCAAAGGATGGTAAGGTTACAGTTATCATAAAACTCGTGGCATCAAGTGATGCTGGACTAGTTGGAAACGGTAACGCTCAATTTTGGAATGTTAATTTAGCAAATGGCGATCAAGAAAAATATTACTTTAATTTTATTATAGCGTATAATTATTTAGTAAATACGGAAAAAACAACGACATCCATAGCAGAAGAATTACAACCAACTATTGCTAAATGGTATAAAGTAACAAGACTAATTGCTATAGTAGGCTTGCTTTCTATATTAGTATATGTTGGAATAAGAATAATATTAAGTAGCACAGGACAAGATAAAGCTAAATACAAAAAAATGTTTATGGATTGGTTAACAGCTCTGTGTCTATTGTTTATTTTGCATTATATAATGGCATTTATACTAGAACTATCATCTATGCTAACGAAAATATTCGTAAATAATATATTAGGTGATCAAGATAGAGATATTTTGATGTCAAATTTGCGAACTTCTATCGATCTGGACAAAACATTCAAAAATACTGCAGCCTTAACCATAATGTATGTTGCATTGGTTATATTAACAGTGACATTTACATTACAATACCTAAAAAGGGTAATATATATGGCATTTTTAACAATGATTGCACCATTAATAGCATTAACATATCCATTAGATAAAATAAAAGATGGCGAAGCACAGGCATTTAAAATGTGGCTTAGAGAATATATATTTAATTCATTACTGCAAGTAATTCATTTATTTGTATATTGTTTATTAGTGGGGTCTTCTATGGATCTTATCCTTGTAAATCCAATATATGCAATAGTTGCGATATCATTTATAGTTCCAGCTGAAAAATTTATAAGAAAGATGTTTGGATTTGACAAAGCAGAAACAGTAGGAACATTAGGTGCAGCAGCAGGTGGAGCAGCAGTAATGAGTATGGTTAATAAAATGAAACAAGGTGGAGGAAGTAAAAATAGTGCAGGCGGAGATTCATCAGGTCAAGACGGAAGAACAAAAACAAAGAAACCAAATTGGAATACACCACCAGCGAACGCACTGGCGAACCCAACACCGCCAGCGAACGCACTGGCGAACCAAACACCACAAGCAAACACGCCAAAATCAAAATCAGGATCAAGACCAAGATCAAAATCAGGATCAAGACCAGGTTCAAAACAAAACCTAAAACGAGTTCTAAGACCAGGAGCAAAACAAAATTATAAATCAGGACCAGGCCTAGGACCAAAATCAGTATCACAACCAAAATCAGTATCACAACAAAATAAAAGGCCAGGAATTAAAGGCGCACTTAAAGCAGTAGGCAAAAGATTTTGGAATAATGGTACACCAATTAAGAACTTAGCTAAAGCGGCAACAGGTGGAGTAATCGGTGCAACTATAGGAATAGCAGCAGGTGTAGCTTCTGGTGATTTAGAAAAAGCAGTTCAATATGGTGCAGCAGGTGGAGTGGCAGGATATTCTGTAGCAGGAAATATTGGAAATACAGTTGCTGATTATGCTGGTACAGCTGCAGAAGGATACTTAGGACAGGATGAGTATAATAATAGAAAATTTGACAAGAAATTTATGAAGAGCGATGCTTGTAAGAAACTATTACAAAATTATGGTAAAGATAAAAAAGCAGATATACAGGATATGTTACAATATGGTATAACAGATCCTAATGATATGGATACAGCTTTAAAAAACAACTATACTCCTGAAGATACTGCAAAATATATGAAATTGGCAAAGAGTTGTCCAAATGAAATGGCATATGATAGAACGAAATTTGCAGATTATATACGTAATCATCCAGATAAAAAAATTCAGGCATTGGGAGTAAATCCAGCAATATTAAATGATTTATATAAAGGTATGCATGAATTCAAATAGAAAGGTGTAAAATATGCTAAATAATTTAATTAGAAAATATAATAGAAATAGAAGAGAAATATGGATAGTAGTGGTTATTATAGCATTTATAATAGGGTTCAGATATGCCTTAACATCTTATATGAAAAATGATAGAATAGGTAGTAGTAATAATGCTACTACCTATTTTCCAAATAATAACCAAAATGATTATCCAAT
>ERZ779874.3514-NODE-3514-length-11580-cov-29.183167_pt1 | contig 11580 bp, 6 predicted proteins | sample MGYA00511031_ERZ779874 | MGnify/ENA primary metagenome ERZ779874 (study PRJEB29588, sample SAMEA2156850) | human gut metagenome | biome: human gut; feature: human-associated habitat; material: faeces | place: Denmark | collected 2008/2010 ...
AACAGTCGCTATCATTATATAGATATTTAATGACTGTAGTTTATCGAATGCTTACAAATGAGAAAAGCAAAAGTAGAGATTATTACGGACATCCGCTAACACACGCCGCTAAAAAACAGGGAGCAGGTCCGAACGCCCGCTCCCCGAAAACAATGTGAACTCATCTATCTTAAAGCCACCTATTGAAAAAATCTAACACAGCTTTCTGCACTTTGGGACCGCAGTCGTGAGGCATGTCCCATATCTCCGTACGGAGTTTCTCGCCTGCCGACTGGCTCTTCCAAACCTCCTGCATTTCCCGGAACGCCTCTTCCACTCCCGGCACAGGAAACAACTTATCGTACCTGCCGTTCAAGAAGAACATCGGCTTGGGACATGCTATGGAAGCGATATGCGGATAGTCCAGATAGCGCCGGATGCCGGGCAAGGAGTTGGCAAAGCCTCCGTGTTCCTTCCCATATTCCCAAGAAAGCTGGCAATCGGTAGTCACCATCCAACAAACGGCTGTTCCCACACGCACTTTGTCAGACAATGCCGAAAGCATCCATGCACGGTAAGCCCCCATCGAGAATCCCATGCACCCGATACGCTTCGCATCGACTTCGGGCAATGTGGCGAAAAAATCCACGATGTACATATCCTCATAATTCATGAAAGCACTCAGGCTTCGCCCCAGCATGATAAAGTTTCCGGCGACATCGGCATATTTACTTCCGTCCGCACCTTCCTTCCGGCCACGGTCACCCCAAAACAAGGCATCCGTCGAAATAACCACATAGCCGTTTTTCGCCAAATAATCGCCTGCATACTGCCCGCCATAGCATTGCTTCGCCCAAGCGTCTGCATCAGCCATCACTTCATCGGATACGCCAAACGGACGGATCATCTTTTCTTTCCCGATGGTATAATGCCCTCCATGGTCATGCAAAAGCACGATTGAAGGGAAAGGCCCTTTCCCGTCCGGAACCAACATATACGCCGTCACCCGTGAATAGCCGGTCAGGTTGAACCGGATTTTCTTGGCCGTATACCCATCCCGCCGTTCTTCTCCGATTACTTCCATCTGATAGTCGGTGGTATAAGGCGGAGGAGCCAGCATGGCATCCAATACGGCATCGCGTGCGGTCTGCCTCCATTGAGCAAAATCTGTAATATCGCTATTTCCCCACGCCAGCGGATAAGTCAGTTCCTTTTTCAGCTGGTCCAAAAACACCGGCATTTCCCGTTCCAGTTCATAAGGCTTGGTCTGTGAAAGGGCGGTTGCAGATGCAACCAGCCCTAACATGCATGTGAGAAGTTGTTTCTTCATAAAATGTTATCAATTATATCCAGGATTCTGCAAGAATTCGTCCTTATTGACAATTGCATCTAGTTCATCTTGCGGAATAGGACGCAAGATATGAAAATCTTGGATATTTTCAGCTGCATTAGGATTATATTTCTTCACACGTTCTATTAATTTTCCAGTGCGTGTCAAATCAAAAAAACGTTGTTGTTCCCCTGCTAACTCTCTACCTCGTTCATCCAATATAAAATCAATATTCATATCAGAAGCTGTAATTTTCATCTCCTCTTCTTTACCGGGAAGTGCCCGCTTCATTCGGAGCGTATTCATATATTCTACTGCTTCATTAATATGATTTGTCTGTAACTCTGCTTCTGCAAGCAATAAATACATTTCACTTAAACGCAGCACAAACATATCACGTTTACTTTCGTATTCCCAACCTGTCGGTTTTGTATTATCTTGAAACTTAAAGGTTGAAATAAAATAATCACGCGTTCCAATTGTTTTTCCTTCCGCATCATAAACGTCATTTCGATCAAATATTTTATAATGTTTACTTTGCCGATAAGCATCCGTTACAGCATACTTCAAAGTGACAAAAGCTGTATCACCTAACTGAAGTCCTCCCGGTACGCCATATTCTTCTCCATATTCAACTGTATAATTATCAGTCAGACTATTTACATACCAAGCCGTACGGAATGTCCCGTCATAGCGCTGATCTATTGTCTCATCAAACATATTCAAGAAAGCAATGGTAGGCATACATTGTACCCATGGAGCAGCAGTATCCGGAGTTACCCAAACTCCACATCCACCTAACATCCAATAAGACATAGAAGAAAACAAAGGAGCCCCATTACCTCCATTATCACGCAAAGGTGGAGTTTCTCCTTCAGCAAAAGTACCATTTAATGCTAAATCTTCACTGTAATCCACCCACCAAATTGCTTCTTTATTTGTTTGCCCCTCACTATTCTCCATAGAAAAAGTTTCTTGAAACGTATCATAAAATCCCAAATCCGGAGTTGCAATTACTTCTTTCGCCAAAGTTATGGCTTCATCATATTTTTCACGATACAGACACATTCTTGCTTTAAATGCTTTTGCCGCCAATTGTGTAACACGCCCATTGTCTTTTACAGGAGCAGATGGCAATAAAGCTATCGCATCATCCAAATCAGAGAATATTTGGGTATAGAAGTCTTCAACAGAAGAGCGTTGAGCGGTATTAACAGGAGCAGTCATTTCATCTGTATATAAAACCACACCGCCCCAAGTTTCCACAATCAAATGCAAATACAATGCCCGTAAAAAATGCACTTCACCTAAACGCTTATTTCTAACGTCTTCACTTAACCCATTAATACTATGACCTCGATTAATTGCCGTATTGCAAGCATTCAATCCATTATATAATGTATTCCACATATAGCCTATCAAATCCTGATTGCCTTGCAAGTCTTGAGTATAAAATGCCATAAAAGGCGCACGACCACAATCAGCTCCACCACCAGTATAGCAATCTGTACCTAGTTCTGTAAAAGCATAACCTTCTGGTTTCCCAAACCAAGCACGCGAATAAGCATAACAAGCGTTCACCAAACTTTCATATCCTTCTGGCGTATTATACAACACATCCCCTGTTATCGAATTGCGATTTGTTTCTTCCAAAAAATCCGAACAGGAAGAAAATGCGACCATTATACCAATTAAGCAAAATATCTTTTTCATAATACAATCTATTTAAGTTAGAAACCAATATTGATGCCTACAACAACTTGTTTAGTCATTGGATAAGAATTAGAACCTCCACGTTCAGGATCATAATTATCTATTGAACTAAAAGTGAAAAAATTCTTCAATGTTGTATATAAACGAAGTTTTGTCATATGCAATCTGTTAATCATGCGTTGCGGAAACGTATATCCAAATGTAATGTCTTTAATTTTCAGGAAATCACCTTTACAATAAGCCAATGTACTCTTGTAAAGCATTGATTCATTCTTATTAAAGTTTGGACGTGGATAAGCATTAGTCGGATTTTCCGGAGTCCAATAATCACATGCTATTGAGTTAGCCCAACCACTTGGATTAAAATTACCTGCCGCTTCATTCACAATCATATATCCAGCACGGGCATAAAGGAAGAAAGACAACTCCCAACCTTTGTAAGTAAATCGATTGTTTAAGCCTGCGGTCCATTTAGGTGTACGTTGTCCAAGCACTTTTCTATCGCTATTGGCATCAATAGAACCGTTATTGTCCAAATCACGAACTTTAATATCACCCGGCTCTTGCCCATATTTTGCAGCTTCTTCAGCTTCGTTTGTTTGCCAAATGCCAATTTTTTCATAATCATAGATAACTTGGGTAGGTGAACCGATAAACCAACCACTTGCCACGTCATCTTGATTAGCATTCAACGCCGTAATTTCCTCCTTATTTGCCGAGAATGTTAAATCAGTAGTCCATTTAAAGTCTCTCGTATCAAAATTTACCGAATTAATACTTATATCCACGCCACGTGTTTCTGTTTTTCCAACATTATTAATCACTTCTGTAAATCCTGTATGACCTGGCAAAATCATAGGAAGTAACAGATCTGAAGTCCAGGTTTTATAAGCATCAATAGTCGCATATAAACGATTATTGAATAATCCCAAGTCCACTCCAAAATTAAACACTTGAGTCTTTTCCCATTTTAATTCTGCATTTGCCATGTTATAAGGGCGATAACCATAAGCGCTTTCTGTTCCAAACTCATATATTGTCTGACTTAGTCCTCCAGTTGTTTGGTAAGGAGAAACAGCACTGTTCCCTGACAAGCCATACGACATACGTAATTTTAAATCACTTAATTTATCTACATTTCTCAAAAAAGCTTCATCCTTTACGCGCCAAGCTGCTGCAATAGAAGGGAAATATCCCCATTTATTACCTTCTGCCAAAACAGATGAACCATCCGCACGTATGGTTGCTGTTAATAGATATTTATCTAATAATTTATAATTTACACGTGCAAAATATGAAAGCAAAGCTTGTTCGGTTAATTGACTTGAAAGAATAAAATCTTCTTGTGTACCATCCAGATTGTGAAACAAAGACTCTTCAAAAGCTAACCCTTTTCCTTCTGCATATGTATCTTCATAAGAAGTCTTTTGCATACTATGTCCCACTAAAGCAGTCAATGAATGGATACCAAAGTCTTTCGTATAAGTCAATGTATTTTCCCATGTCCATGCTACATTTTGAGTTTCTTTCTTAGAAACTTTTGCCATATTCTTATTACTTGATACAAATGTTGAGTTTACTCCTTCAAAATGTCCATTCCGACTATGCTGTATATCATATCCGAAATTCGTTCGAAACTGCAAACCTTTTATAATTTCCCAATCTAACGTCAATGTACCAAAGAACCGATTATTCTTTGTTTCATCTACATAATTATCCCGATCCTGATTTAACAACATATTTATATCTGTTGCACCACTTCCGGTAAATGGATATTTATTAATAGATCCATCTTCATTATATGGAACTCCATAAGGTTCTTTAGTCTGAGCTGAATGAAACACATTACTTGGAGCTGAGTTTTGAGTAGATGTTGTATACAAAGCCGAAGCTGTAAATTCCATACCTTTCATAATACGTTGATTTACATTTAAGCGCGCATTAAATCGATCAAAGTCATCTCCTATCAGTACACCTGTTTCATCATAATAATCCAAAGAGAATACCATTTTTGTTGTTTCCGTTCCACCATTGACTGACATTTGGTAATTTTGTGTCATACCATTATCCATAATCAAATCGTACCAATCTGTATTTACGCCATTACGAATACGATCTAATGCAACGGCATCCCATATTTTACTATCATCAGCAGGGGAATTCCATTCGCCTACAGCACGCATTGCTTCACGCCGCATCGCTACATATTGTTCTGTATTGTTTACTTTAGGCAAATTAGTAGATAAACTCGGTCCCCAATAAGCGTTGAAATTAATTTGAGGCTTACCCGTTTTTCCTTTTTTAGTTGTAATTAAAATAACACCATTTGCTCCACGAGATCCATAAATGGCTGTAGTAGAAGCATCCTTTAATACTTCTATAGACTCTATATCATTAGGATTAATATTGATATCGGAACCATAATCAATTCCATCTACCAATATTAATGGCGCATTACTTGCTGTTAAAGAACGATTTCCACGAATAGTAAAATTAAAAGAGCTTCCTGGCTGTCCACTACTTCTAGTCATATCCAATCCTGCGACTTTCCCTTGCATAGATTCAAGCACATTACTGGTAGGTACAGCAGTAATATCCTGTGATTTAACTGAAGATATGGACCCAACCAAATCTCTTTTCTTAACAACTCCATACCCCACAACTACCACTTCGTCTAACGCCTGCGCATCTTCCACCAGCTTGATAGTAATGTCTTTCTTCCCGCCGACCTTCACATTCTGGCTTACAAAACCGATATAAGAAACCTGAAGGGTTGCATTTTCGGGGACATCGAGGGTAAAGCGGCCGTCAATATCGGTGATGGTACCGGTTGTGGTGCCTTCTACCATGATGTTGGCACCGATGATGGGCTCGCCGTTCGCATCGGTCACGACACCTTTAATTATGTTTCCGGAAGTTTGTTGTGCCGTAACAAGAGCTTCTTTCTTGCTCCGTTTCATCAGCATGATGTTCTTGCCCTCCATGGCATAATCGACATCGGTGCCTTCGAACACTTCGTCAAGGACTTCCGATACCGGACGGTTCTCGGCACGGACATTCACGTTGCGGTCGAGGTCGACCTCATTGACATCGTACACAAACAGGTAATCGGTCTGGTCCTCTATCTCACTGAGCACCTGGCCCGTAGTAATACTGGACGAGACAACCGTCACCCGCATGTTTTGGGAATAAGATTCGGTGGCATACGTTGTGCCCACGAATAGAAATAAGGCTAAAAAAGCGTTTCTCATAACTCGGAATGAATGTTTAAATGGTACAATAAATTCCTGATACAAATTATTTTTCATAAATTTGCGCATTAAATTTTAGGTTTCTACTTAAAGTTTATGTTCTCTTTTTTGGCGAGGGACGGTGTGGCAGCACTGTCCCTTTTCTTCAGGTCTGCATTATTCCATAGGCGTTCTTCATTAAAGGTTTTTATTCTGGTTAATTGATTGTAATCGTATTGGTCTCGTCGTCCTTCGTATACGTGAAGCGGTTGCTCAGCCTCAAGACACGAAGCACGTGCTCGATTCCGTCTCCGGTGCGGAACTTACCGGTATAATGATTGCGGAGGATGTTGCGGTTGTTCACCTCGATGTTTACTCCGTAATACAATTCCAGTTTCTCCATCATATCCTTCAGGGAAATGTCGTGAAAGCAAATCAGCCCTTCCCTCCAGCGGAAATAGTCCATTTCCCTGATGCTTCCCTTCACCAGCTTATCGCCTTGCAGACTCAACCGGGTATCAGGTTCCAATCCGACATGAACGCCTTGCGCCAGTACATCGATTTTGCCTTTCAAGAGCGAGGTTTCCCAAATGCTGTCGTTCGGATAGGCTATCACATTAAACTCGGTACCCAACGCACGCACATCGTAACGGTTCGTCTCTACGATAAACGGATGTTCCGCATCCGACTTGACCGCAAAATAACCTTCACCGTCCAGTTTCACCTTGCGGGTATCCTCGCCGAACGAACCGGGGAACGTCAGGCGGCTCCGCGAATTGAGCCATACTTTCGTACCGTCCGCCAACACCAGTTCAGCCCGTTGTCCTACGGGCACATAGACAGACTGGAGCGCATCGGGCTTCTCCGGCTTATGCCACACATAATAGCTGCCCACGAAAACCAAGACAAAGATTGCCGCTATCTTCAGCATTTCCACGACCGGCTTCTTCCATGAGAAACGTTTTGCGGGAACAGGTTCGTCCAGAGAAATGTCCGTACGCCACAAAGCGATATCGTACAGCTTGCGTTGCGCCCTGTACGCCTGCAAGTGTTCGGGACTTTCTTCAATCCACTCCAGCACTTGCTTTCGTTCGGCTTCCGTTACGTCTCCGGCTATGTATCGTTGTAATAAATCGGTATTCATCTTTTAGTATCGGCTTTTGTAGGTATAACGACCGAGCGAGGCATTACCCTAAACGGAAAACAAAAAAAATAGCTGTTTTTTCTACAAAGCACAGCAACCTGAGACAAGACAATTCGTTTTATGCCCGGTTTAGATATACTGAAACCATAGTTTTAGAAAGCTGAAACTAAAGTTTCAATGCACTAAAACAAGAGTTTCAGTATATCTAAACTAAACTGAAACTTATATGAGGATAAGGAAGAAGGCTGTCTGTTTCTGAAATACAGGCGGTTGCATGCCCGTTCCTGCCCTATTGTCAGAAGCGCAAATGCGGGTAGAAAAAGCAAAGCAAGGGAAGGTAATCCTTCAACGCTACGCGAAGCGTTTTCAAGGCTTTCGAGATGTGATATTCCACACCCTTGACCGAGATGCCCAACGCTTCGGCTATCTCACGGTTCGACTTGTCCTTAAAGCGGCTCAAGACAAATGCCTGACGGGTCTGTTCGGGAAGTTGATAGAGCGTCTGACGCACGATACGCCCGATTTCATTCGAAAAAATACCGTCGGGCGAACACGCTTCGAGGCTCGAGATGCGAAGGGAAAGCTCGCGGCTCTGCCAATCGGCAAACGTCTCGAAAGCTGTCATCCTCACCTGCTCGTGCTTCAGCCAGTCGAGCGCCTTGTGCTTCAAAATAGTAAATAAAAGGGGAGCAATCTCTTCAACGGACGTTATCTCCGTTTTCTCCCACAAGGCTATCAGCGCCTCGGAAGCAATATCCTCTGCTACCGCCTCATCGTGGACGTACGACTTGGCAAAGCTGAACGCCTTTTTATAGTAAGAGGTGTAGATAAACGAAAACGAAATGTCCGGCATGTCGGAGATAATTAAGAGTGAATAATGCGAATCAGGAGTTGGCTTCCTGATTCGCATTGTTAATTAACTATGTTTATTCCTTATCTTGTTTCAAAGGCGCAGGAGTATCCAAGCCACGTTTCTCGAGCAACCACTTGATATCGGGACCTTTTCCGCGGAAATTGACGTACATATCCATCGCGTCATCGATACCGCCCGGCGTGAGAACATACTTACGGAACTTACTTGCCACTTCGGGGTCGAACAGGTTTCCGCTCTCTACGTATGCTCCGAACGCATCACAGTCGAGCACTTCCGCCCAGATGTAGCTATAATATCCGGCGGTATAACCCCCGCCCATGGTATGCGCGAAATACGTAGTGCGGTAACGCGACGGTATCTGCTTCAGCAAACCACGGTCGCCCAAAGTCTTGGCTTCAAACTCCATCACGTCCATATCGGCAGGCACCGACTTCAGCGTATGGAAATCCATATCCAGAAGCGATGCGGCAAGGTATTCCACCGTAGCGAAACCTTGTCCGTACTTACTGCTCTTGTCGTATTTCTCTACCAGTTCGGTCGGCATGACCTCGCCTGTCTTGTAATGTTTCGCATATACCTGCAACATTTCCGGCTCGAAGGTGAAATGTTCGTCAATTTGAGAAGGAAGCTCCACGAAATCGCGGGGCACACCGCTCACGCCTGTATAGTGCACATCGCAAAAGAGCGAATGCAGCCCGTGCCCGAACTCATGGAAAAGCGTAGTCGCTTCATCCGGGCTCAAAAGGGCAGGCTCACCTGCCGATGGCTTGGTGAAGTTGCATACAATCGTAACTACAGGCACCACCTTGTTGCCGTTCTCATCATACGACTGGGGACGGTATTCGCCGCACCATGCGCCTCCGCTCTTGCTGGCACGTGGGAAGAAATCGAAATAAAGGATGCCCAAGGGCTTTCCGTCCTTGTCGATACACTCGAATACTTGCGCTTCGGGATGCGGTTTCGGCATGTATTCCAAGGGACGGAACGTAATGCCATACAAGCGTTTTGCCATATAGAAAGCACCGTCGCGCACGTTGTTCAGTTCCAAATACGGACGGATTTCGTTCTCGTCCATGTCGTATTTATGCTTTTTCGCTTTTTCGAAGTAATAACGCCAGTCCCAGCCTTCCGGCTCAAAATCGTTGCCCTCGCGCTTGATTTCCGCCTTGATATCAGCCAACTCTTCCTTCGCCTTGGCAAGAGCAGGTGTCCAAAGCTGGTTAAGCAGGTCGTACACGTTCTTTTCGTTCTTCGCCATACGGTCTTCCAACACCATCGAGGCATAGTCTTCATAGCCCATCAGCTTGGCTTTTTCCAGACGTGCCGTAATCAGGTCGCGCACCACTTGCTTGTTGTCGGCATCGTTCCCGTTATTTCCCCGATTGATATAAGCCTTATAAATACGCTCGCGCAACGCACGGTTATCGGCATATTGCAAGAAAGGCATGATGCTGGGGTTATGCAAGGTAAACACCCATTTGCCTTCTTCACCCATGCCCTTAGCGGTCTCGGCGGCCTGTGCTATCAAGCTGGCTGGCAGCCCGCTCAAGTCTTTCTCGTCCGTAATGATCAGCTTGAAAGCGTTGGTTTCTTTCAGCATGTTTTGCTCGAACGTAATCTGAAGCGTCGAAATCTTCTCGTTCAACGCCCGAAGCTTCTGCTGGTCGGCATCGCTCAGGTTGGCTCCGCTCCGTACAAAGCTTTTATACGTTTCCTCCAATAACTTAGCCTGTTCCTTATCGAGGTTGAATTTCGCACGGTTCTCATACACTTCCTTCACCCGCTGGAACAAACGTTTGTTCAGCGAAATATCATCGCTATGAGCCGAAAGCAACGGAGCCATTTCCTGCTCCAACGCCTGCATCTCTGCATTCGTATTGCATCCGCTCTGCCCAAAGAATACATAAGCTACCCGGTTCAGCATCGCTCCGCTACGGTCGAGTGCCACAATGGTATTTTCGAAATCGGGCATCGAGCGCTGGTTTACTATGGCATCGATTTCCTGTTTCTGCTCTTCCATCCCTTTCAGGAACCCTTCACGGTAATCCGCAACCGTAATCTGTTCGAACGGCGGAACCCCGTAAGGCGTATTGAATTCGCTCAAGAACGGATTGACATGTCCCGTTGCGTCTTGTCCGTAAACCGCCACGCCTGCAGCAAAGCATACGGCAAACATCAGTCTTTTACAAACATTTATCTTCATAATTCCTTTATTTTTCATTTCGCGCGCTAAATTACGGAATTTTTCAAGAAAAGGAAACCAAAACACGCTATCTTTGTAAAAACAATAGCCAAACCCAACTGATTATGAATAGAATTAAACACGGAGACACAAAGGCACAGAGTTTTTTATTGTCAATTTCTCCGTGTCTCTGCGTCTCTGTGTTCAATATAAAAGATTAACGGATTTTTCGCTCATTTCTGATTGACTATAACTTTAAAATCCGTGTAATCTGTGGTGAATAGCTTTATACTTACTTCGCGATAATCAAATAATAATTCTTCTTACCGCGCTGAACGAGCAAGTATTTCTCATCCAGCAAATCATCGGCGGTAATCACTTGGTCGAATGCGGTAAGCTTTTCCTTGTTCAGCGATACGCCTCCGCCTTGCGTCATCTTGCGCATCTCGCCCTTCGAAGGGAAGATAGCGGCTTTTTCCACAAACAAGTCAACAGCCTTGATGCCGGCTTCTATTTCGCTCTTAGCCACCTCAAACTGAGGCACACCTTCGAATACGGAAAGCAACGTGTCTTCGTCCAGACGCTTCAAGGCATCAGAAGTGGCGTTTCCGAAAAGAATGCCCGATGCTTCTACCGCTGCATTATAGTCTTCTTCAGAATGTACCATGACGGTAACTTCTCGTGCCAGACGTTTCTGGAGCACACGCAAGTGTGGAGCTTCCTTATGCTCGGCAATCAGCGCATCGATTTCTTCTTTCGTAAGCGAAGTGAATATCTTGATGTAGCGTTCGGCATCTTCATCGCTCACGTTCAGCCAGAACTGGTAGAATTTATAAGGAGAGGTATAACGTGCATCCAACCATACGTTTCCGCTTTCGGTCTTGCCGAACTTCGTGCCATCGGCTTTCGTTACCAGCGGACAGGTAAGGGCGAACACTTCTCCCCCATTGGTACGGCGAATCAATTCGGCACCCGTAGTGATGTTCCCCCACTGGTCGCTTCCGCCTAATTGGAGCTTACATCCGCGGGTTTCATATAAATGCAAAAAGTCATATCCCTGGAGCAGCTGATACGTGAACTCGGTGAATGAAAGTCCGTCGCGTGCCTCGCCGTTCAGACGTTTCTGCA